>Ga0209777_10000384_pt1 | contig 74243 bp, 70 predicted proteins | sample FrelakmetHBP12HB_FD_187147 | JGI IMG/M metagenome (GOLD analysis project Ga0209777, IMG submission 187147) | Freshwater lake sediment microbial communities from the University of Notre Dame, USA, for methane emissions studies -HBP12 HB (SPAdes)... | ecosystem: Environmental > Aquatic >...
CCTCCAGGCAGGTGCCTCATCAGACCGGACTGCCAGGAGGGTCCCCTTGCGGTCCTCGACCGGATCGGTCTGCCCCCGCTTCCGCCCTATGTCAAGCGGGATGCCAGCCCTGACCGGGCCGACCAGGACCGGCAGCGATACCAGACCGTGTATGCCCAACACCCTGGTGCCGTGGCCGCGCCAACGGCTGGGTTGCACTTCACGCCGGAGCTCCTTGAACAGCTCAAGCAGGGACAGATCGAGCTGGCCTATCTGACCCTCCACGTGGGGACCGGGACATTCAAGCCCGTCACCGCGGAGAACCTGGAGGACCACGCCGTTCATGCAGAGGAGGTCCGCCTGGACCCCAAGGTTGCACAGACTGTCAACCTCACCAGGGCCGGCGGCGGCCGCATCATCGCCGTGGGAACCACCTCCACCCGGGCCCTGGAGTCCGCCGCCGTTGAGGCCCAGACCGGCTGGCAGGTCCGTCCGTTTGAGGGGCAGACCAGGCTATTCATCACCCCTGGGTACGCCTTCAAGATGGTCGATGGCCTGATCACCAACTTTCACCTGCCCCGATCCACCCTGCTGGCATTGGTGGGGGCTTTTGCAGGTCTGGAGCCCGTCATGGCCGCCTACCAACACGCCATCCGGCACCGGTACCGGTTCTACTCCTATGGGGACGCCATGCTGATCGTCTGAAGGCAGGTCTCTTGCAGTTCGTCCGCTGCATGATTAAGATGGATGACCGTTATCACCGGGTTGGAAGACCGGGCAAGGGCCGCCCATCCTGGGGACTTCAGGGGCCGGAGGTCGGCCATGTGGCTGGCTGGCCGATTGGGCCCGTGAGGGGTCGCCTTTGCACAGGAGTAAGAGCAGCACGATGAGACGTACCTTCCTTCCGTTCTCACGGCCCTCCATCTCGGAGCAGGACGTGGCCGCGGTCGGGGATGTCCTCCGATCAGGATGGATCACCACCGGTTCGAAGGCGGCCCAGTTCGAGCAGGCGTTCTGTTCCTACGTGGGCTGTCCCGGGGCGGTGGCCTTGACGTCGGCAACCGCGGGTATGCACCTGATGCTCCGGGCCCTGGACATCGGGCCTGGGGACGAGGTCATCACCCCATCCATGACGTGGGTCTCCACGGTCAATCTGATCGTTCTCTCAGGGGCCACCGTGGTATTCGCCGACGTCGAACGGGATACCCTGATGGTGTCTGCTGATTCCATCGAGTCCGTGCTCACGGACAGGACTCGCCTGATCATCCCCGTGCACTTCGCCGGCGCCCCGGCGGACGTGGAGGCCATCGGCCGCCTGGCTGCCAGGCGTGGGGTCGCCGTGGTGGAGGACGCCGCCCATGCCCTGGGAACGGCCTTGCGAGGCGGCCCCATAGGTCGCACGGGCACCTCGATCTTCTCGTTTCACCCGATCAAGAACATCACCACCGGAGAAGGAGGGATGGTGTGCTGCGATGATCCGGCCCTCCTGGATCGCGTGCGGCGATTGAAGTTTCACGGACTGGGAGCAGAGGCGTACGACCGGCAGACCCAGGGGCGGTCACCGCAGGCCGAGGTCCTGGAACCGGGGTACAAGTACAATATGACGGACCTGTCTGCGGCCCTGGGCCTGAGTCAGTTGGCCCGCGTGGATGAGCTCAACGAGAAACGAGCGGCCCTGGCCCGGAGGTATCGCCAGCGGCTCTCGGAGATCGAGGAGATCCTGCCGCTCCGTGATCCCACGTATCCGATGAGGCATGCCTGGCATCTGTTCGTCGTGCGATTGGACACCGAGAAGGCCGGACTGAGTCGGGATGCCTTCATGCAGGCGTTGAAGGATCGCAATATCGGTACGGGGCTTCACTTCCGCGCGGTGCATCTCCAGAAGTACTACGTGCAATCCATGGGCATGCATCGCGGGATGTTGCCCCATACGGAGTGGAACTCGGACCGTCTGTGCTCTCTGCCTTTGTTCCCGGACATGGGCACCAACGATGTGGACGACGTCGTGGAGGCCATCCAGGACGTGCTGGCCAACCCTTCTGCGAATCCCTGATAGGAGACCCTTTGGACCCACAGGTATCCATTGTGATTCCCGTGTTCAATGAGCAGGAGAACCTCCCCGAGCTCATGGACCGGTGCCTCGTCACGTGCCGCGGAATGGGCAGGCCGTTCGAGATCATCCTGGTCGACGACGGCAGCCGTGACCGCTCCGCTGTGCTGATTACGGAGGCCGCGGAGCAGGGCCACGGCCAGGTCATCGGCGTGCTTCTGAACAGGAACTACGGCCAACACGCCGCGGTCATGGCCGGCCTCGCCCAGGCCAGGGGCCGGATCATCGTTACCCTGGACGCCGATCTTCAGAACCCGCCGGAGGAGATCCCCAGACTGGTGGCTGCCCTAGAGGAGGGTTTCGACGTGGTCGGCACCGTCCGGGTCCCCAGGCAGGACACGCTCTTCCGGCGTCTGGCGTCGCGCCTGGTCAACAAGGCGGCCCAGAGGGCCACCGGGGTGATCATGCACGACTACGGTTGTATGCTGCGGGCCTATCGCCGGCCGATCGTGGAGGCCATGCTCCGCTGTCCGGAACGGAGCACCTTCATCCCCGTCCTGGCCAACGGTTTTGCCCGCCACACCACGGAGATAGAGGTCAGCCATGCGGCCCGGACCGCGGGCGACTCCAAGTACGGGCTCTGGAAGCTGATCAACCTCCAGTTTGACCTGCTGACGAGCATGACTACCGTCCCCTTGCGTCTCCTGAGCGTCGTGGGCGCGATGCTGTCTGTGATGGGCGTGGGGTTCGGCGTGTTCCTGTTGGTCATGAGGTGGCTGCACGGACCAGGTTGGGCCGCGGAAGGGGTGTTTACGCTCTTTGCCGTGCTGTTTGTCTTTGTGGGCCTCCAGTTCGTGGGCATGGGGCTGCTCGGGGAGTACATCGGGCGGATCTACCACGACGTGAGGGCAAGGCCCCGCTATTTCGTTGAACAGATCGTGGGCCGGAAGGCCTCACAAGACGGTTGTCCCGTGGACCGGGAAACGGAGGTCAGGGTATGAGGTGTGTCGTTCTCGCCTATCACAACATCGGCTGCGTGGGGATCGAGGCCCTGCTGCGGAACGGGTTCGAGATCGCGGCGGTGTTCACCCACAAGGACGACCCCAACGAGAACGTCTGGTTCCAGTCCGTGGCCGAGCTGGCCGCCTCTCGCGGCCTGCCCGTCTTTGCGCCGGAGGACGTCAACCATCCCCTGTGGGTCAAACGGATCGAGGCACTGGCGCCGGAGGTCCTCTTCTCGTTTTACTACCGACGCATAGTCAAGCCGGCCATCCTGGGCATCCCGCCGGCCGGCTGTCTCAACCTGCACGGCTCGCTGCTGCCCAAATACCGCGGGCGGTGTCCGATCAACTGGGCGATCCTGCACGGCCAGAAGGAGACGGGCGTCACCCTCCATTACATGACCCCCCAGCCGGATGCCGGCGACATCGTCTCCCAGAGGGTCATCGAGATATCGCAGGAGGATACCGCTCGGTCCCTCCTGGACAAGGCGGCCCGGGCGTCCGGCGACCTGTTGGATGAGGTCCTTCCCCTGATCCGGTCCGGCCGGGCTCCTCGAACGGCCCAGGATGAGTCCCGGGCCACGACCTTCGGAGGCCGACGCCCCGAAGACGGGCATATAGACTGGAACCACACGGCCACACAGGTCCGAGACCTGGTCCGCGCGGTGACCCGTCCCTATCCGGGGGCGTTCAGTTTCATCGGCGATACGAAGTGCACGTTCTGGGCGGTGTCGGCGGAAGACCGAGGGACATCGCAATCGCAGACCGAGCCCGGCACCGTGCTGTCCACGGACCCGTTCGTGATCTCCTGCGCCCGGGGCGCAGTGCGCATCCACTTCGGCCAGGCCGAGGGCGGACTCTACATAGCCGGTCCCCAGATGGCCGGGGAGCTCAATCTCGTGGAAGGCATGAGGTTCGGTCCCCGCGCCGGTGCACGCATTGAGGCCCAGCGAAAGAAGAGGGTCCTGATCCTCGGTGTCAACGGCTTCATTGGGAACGCCCTGAGCGAAAGGCTGCTGCGAAGCGGCCACTACGAGGTCTACGGAATGGACCTCTGGTCCAATCACATCCAGGACCTGCTGGAGGTCCCCGGATTCCACTTCGAGGAGGGGGACATCTCCATCCATGGCGACTGGATCGAGTATCACGTCAAGAAGTGCGACGTGGTCATCCCCCTGGTGGCCATCGCCACCCCGATCGAGTATACCCGGAATCCCTTGCGGGTATTCGAACTGGACTTCGAGGAGAACCTGCGGATTGTTCGGTACTGTGCCAAGTACCGCAAGCGCCTCATCTTCCCGTCCACGTCGGAGGTATACGGGATGTGTGACGAGGCGGAGTTTGACGAGGACAACTCCAGACTGGTCCTGGGACCGATCCGTATGCAGCGATGGATCTACTCCTGCTGCAAGCAACTGCTCGACCGGGTCATCTGGGCCTACGGTCAGAAGGAGGGCCTGGCGTTCACCCTGTTCAGGCCCTTCAACTGGATCGGCCCCAGACTGGACAGTCTGACCTCCGCACGGATCGGCAGCTCCCGCGCCATTACCCAACTGATCCTGAATCTGGTCGAGGGCACGCCCATCCTGTTGATCGACGGAGGACACCAGAAACGCTGCTTCACCGACGTCGCCGACGGGATCGAGTGCCTCTATCGCATCATCGAGAACAAGAACGGCGTCTGTAACCGGCAGATCATCAATATCGGCAACCCGGACAATGAGGCGAGCATTCGAGACCTGGCCCAGATGCTCATCGCCCAATTCGAGGCCCACTCCCTGCGCCCGGTATTCCCACCGTTTGCCGGACTTCGGGAGGTCGAAAGCGGCTCCTACTACGGTGGGGGATACCAGGACGTGCAACACCGAAGACCCAGCATCCGAAACGCCCGGAGGCTCGTCGGCTGGAGCCCCGCCATCGGACTGGAGCGGTCCGTGGAGCAGACCCTGGATTTCTTCCTGTGGGAGGCCATCCGAAACGGCGACGTGCAGGTCAAGAGCGAGTTCTCCGACCTGGTCCGACAGAAGGCGTCCGGATCGTCGTCTCGCCAGGCCCGCCCACCGATCCCCATAGACTCGCTGCCCCCATCCGCCAGCAAGACGCCGGTGAGGTCGAATCTGCCGTGGAAGCAGGCCTGAGAATCGATGTCGACACGCTGCGGGGCACGAAGCTCGGTGTAGCGCGTCTGTGTCAACTCCTGGCCCGACATCGCGTCCGGGCGTCGTTCTTCTTCTCCGTGGGTCCGGACAACATGGGCCGACACCTCTGGCGTCTGGCGCGTCCGGCCTTTGCCTGGAAGATGCTCCGGACCCGGGCCGCCCGCCTCTATGGATGGGACATCCTGTGGAGGGGCACGTTCTGGCCGGGTCCGGTCATCGGGCAGCGACTGGCCCCGGTCATCCGGGCGACCGCGGACGCCGGTCACGAGGTCGGGCTCCACGCCTGGGATCACTATCAATGGCAGGCCCATCTGGACTCCATGGAGGGCCCCGCCATCCGTCGCTGCCTGGAACGCGGGGTCGACGTGCTGACCGGCATCCTGGGCCGGCCCCCCACCTGCTCGGCGGCCCCGGCCTGGAGGTGTGACGACCGGGTCCTGAGAGAGAAGGCCCGCCTGCCCTTTGCATACAACAGCGACTGCCGTGGACAAAGCCCGTTTTACCCGGTAGTGGATGGAACGGTCCTGTCCCAACCCCAGGTCCCGGTGACATTGCCCACCTATGACGAGAGGATCGGACGGGATGGCGTCACGGAGGACAACTACAACGACTCGCTCCTGTCGCTGATCAGGCCCGACCGGCTCAACGTCCTGACGATCCATGCAGAGGTCGAAGGCATGGCCTGTATGGGGATGTTTGATGCCTTTCTGCAGAAGGCTCAGTCAAGGGGGGTGGCCTTTGTCCCGCTCGGGACCGTCTTGGCCAGCGCCCCGATGATCGGGCATGGAACCCTGATCCGGAGAGAAACCCCTGGGCGTGAGGGATGGTTGGCCTATCAGGCCCCCTTGGACGCCCCAAAGAGGCCCGAGCCATGACCAAGGCGTCCCTGGCTGTGGCAGGTCTGTTTGTGCTGCTTTGCCACGTTCACAGGTCAGCCGTTTGAAGGGGCTACGGCGGGCACTTCGCACAGGTCGAACGGAACAGGGCCGTACTGAGGTACCGGTCTCCCCTGTCGCAGATGATGGTGACGATCGTCCCCCGGTCGAGCCGCTCGGCCATTCTGACCGCACCGACCACGGCGGCGCCACTGGATATGCCGGCAAAGACCCCCTCGTAGGCGGCCAGGCACCGGGCCATCTCAAAGGCCTGTTCATCGTTGACGACAACCACCTCGTCCAACCTGGACCTGTCGTAGATTGGCGGCACGATCGACTCGCTCATGTTCTTGAGGCCCTGGATCGCGTGCCCCCGGCTGGGCTCGACGCCCACGATTCGGACCTGCGGGTTGTTCTCCTTGAGATACCGTGACACGCCCATCAAGGTCCCCGTCGTGCCCATGCCCGCGACAAAGACGTCGACCGCCCCATCGGCCTGCTGGAAGATCTCGGGACCGGTGGTCTCGTAGTGGGCCAACGGATTGGCCGCGTTGGCGAACTGGTTGGGCATGAAGTACTTGTTGGGCTCGTCCTGGAGGATCCGCTCGGCCATGTGGATCGCGCCGTCGGTACCCTCGTGGGCACAGGTGATAATCACCTCGGCCCCGTAGGCCTCCAGGGTCCGCTGGCGTTCACTGCTGACGCAGCCGGGCAAGGTGAGTTTGACGCGATAGCCCTTGGCGGCCCCGATCATGGCCAGGGCGATGCCGGTATTGCCGGAGGTCGGCTCCAGGATGATCTTGTCCTTGGTCAGTTGACCGGATTGCTCGGCCCGGTCGATCATGTACAGCGCGGCCCTGTCCTTCACCGAGCCGCCCGGGTTGTTGCCCTCCAGCTTGGCCAGGAGCCGGACCTTGGGGTTCGGATTGACCCTCCTCAATTCCACCAGCGGCGTATGGCCTATGGAAGCCAGTATGCTCATTCGAGACGTCTCCTAAGGACCCAGGTTCGAGCCTCCCGTGTCATTACACGGTCTGGACCGGCATCTGTCAAGACCGGCCCCCAAGACACCGTGCGCAGGGGCGAGGGCCGGGACTCTCGCCGCGGGCCTGCGTCACCGCGAGTCCGGCGAAGGCCGAGCATGGGGATCGGCTGTCCGGGCACGAATCCCAACAGCCACGTTGCAGGCCGCCGTGCCTGAGGGTATGATTCGCCGATCGGACCGCCCGTGCAGGATTGAGCCTGACGGGAGGTTTGACGTCGTATCCCGGGCGTGGGCCGCGGCCCGAGAAGGGTGATCTGGGATAGAAGGCGGGCGGCCTTGATTTCTGACAGAAAGGAGACATGAGATGTGGCGTGCAATGGGTGTTCTGGCTCTGATGGGTATCGCAGCAACGAATTCCTGCCTGGCGGCCGACGCCGCCCAGCAGTCCGCCCAGATTAGGGCCCTGCTGATCAGCGGTGACGACGTGTCCGCGCATGCCTGGCGGGAGATGTCCGAGACGACGCGGGAGATCCTGGTGGCGTCGGGGAGGTTTGACGTCCGGGTGTGCGAGGACCCGCTGATCCTCGAATCCCAGACCGCCCTCAAGGCGTACGACGTGATCGTGTTTACGATCTACAGCCAGCGTGTGCCCGTGATCTCCGAGCAGGCCCAGGAGAACCTCCTGAGCTTCGTCAAGGGTGGGAAAGGCTTCTTCGTGCAGCACCTGGCCAGCGCCTCGTTCCCCAAGTGGGAGGAATTCGGCAGGCTCTGCGGGCGCAGGTGGGTGATGGGCACTTCGGGGCACGGTCCGCGGGGGGACATCCAGGCCAAGGTCGTCGCCAAGGAGCATCCCATCACGGCAGGTATGAGCGACTTCACGACCAACGACGAACTGTACGCCAAGCTGCAGGGCACCGGCCCGATCCACGTGCTCGTCCAGGCCGACTCCGACTGGAGCAAGGCCACCGAGCCTCTGGTCTTCACCCTGGACTACGGCAAGGGCCGCACGGTCCACAACGCCTTCGGTCACGATCGTAAGGCCTTGATGAGCCCGATGGTCCAGAGGATCATTACCCGAGGAGTGGAATGGGCCGCCACCGGAAAGGTGGAGCCTTAGCCCGGGCGCATCGAATCATTTGCCGAGAAGCGAGCTGATGGAGCTCAACTGCTGCTGGTATTCTGTGATGGTCTTCTCCAGACGCGCAAACTTCGCCTCCAGGTCGCTCTGGACCTTCGCCAGCCTGGTCTGCTCTGCGGAGATGGTGTTGTCCAGATTGGAGATCTGATCCTCGACGGTGGTCTGGAGCGTGTCCAGGCGGCCGCCGCTCTTGACGATGTCATTGAGGGTCGTGTCGAGGCTGTTGGCCATGCCCCGCTTGACCTGGATCGTGGAGGTGAAGGTCCCGGTGTTGGATAGATCGATCGTCAGGTACATCCCGTTCTCGGGGTACAGCGCATGGGTGCCGGACCCGTCGAAGTCGCTGTTGCCGATCAGCAGGTTGCCCACGACGGACATGTCACGCCAGGTGGTGTCGCCTGCGGTGCGGATCTGGGCGCTTTGGACGTACTTGGTGCCGCCCTGCGCGGCCACGGTTGCCTGGACCTCGTATTGCCCGGCCGTGGTGAACTTGTCGCTGCCCTGATAGAACGAGATGGCGGTGCTGTCGGAGTTGCCCTTGGCTGCGGCGCCCAACAGATCGACTACATTCGTGTAGTCCTTCGCGATGGCGTTATTGAAGGTGTCGGAGTTCAGTTGGAGGTTGCCGGAGCCGTCGAAGGTCAGGCCGATGTCCTTGGCCTGCGTGTAGGTATTGTTGGATGAGAAGCCCGATACCACGCCCAGGAAGGGCTCCTTCATCTGCGTCTTGATCAGAGTCACGGTCAGGTCGTCACTGAGTTCCCCCATCTTCTTGGTGGTGCTGTCGTAGTCCGTCTTCTTCTTGAGGTAGGCCAGCAGGGTGTTGTAGGTGCTGACCAGTTGGTCGACCTTGCTCCTGACGGATGCGGTGTCGCGGCTGACGGAGATGGTGATGGGGATCGGGTTCTTGTTTGCGTCGACGTCGTTGACGTCCTGGAGGGTCAGGGTCAGTCCGGTCACCGCGTCGCTGATGATGTTGGAGTTGCGGCTGATCCATTCGTCACTGTTGCCCCGCGTGGTCTCTTCCACGGTGACCGAGGTCGGCCCCGTCAGGGAGCCGGCGCCCACGGAGATCATGCCCACGTTGCCGGCAGACGCGGCGAACGTGAACGTCATGGAGTTGGCCGGATTGGTGTTCAGGGGACTGCCGGCCACCGTGACGCCGCCTGCGGCCGTGACCGTGGAGAGGGCGTTCAAGGCCGTCTGGATGTCGGTGAGGGAGGCGTCGTACGACAGGGAGGTGGTCTGGCCGCCGAAGCTCAGGGTGAACGTGCCGCCCGTGGCCCGGGCGTTGGGACGCAGGGTCTGGACCTCGCGCACCTTCGTGGGTACGTAGTTGTCGATCTTGATCTGGGCGTCCTGGGCGGCCTGGGTCTGGACGAACGTGGACGCCGCCAGCGAGCTGACCGTGGCGGAGCTACTGCCACCCTCGGCCGACACCGCCATGGTCGGCAGGCCCAGGGTGGCGGCACTGCCGTTGGCGTTGAAGGACAGGCTGATCTGCAGGCCGCTGGCGCCGGCGGTGTGATCGGTCAGCACGATCTGGCCGTCGTCCAAGGTGGCCGTGGCCACCCCTTCATAGTAGTCGTTGATCTCATTGACCAGATGGTCCAGCGTGGTGTCGCTGGCGATGTTCAAGCTCCGCGCAGGAAGGATCGTGTTGCCCGAGTGGTTCTTGCCTGAGATGGTGATGGTCTCTGCTCCCGTGTGGGGACCGACCCACTGGTCCAGATCGATGATTTTGGTGTCCAGCGTGGCGTTATCACCGTTGTTGGTGAAGGTGGAGTTGGCCTGGTTGGCGTCTGGCTTCCAGACCTCCGTGCTGGTGGAATCGATGGAGATCTGATAGTCCTCTCCAGTCGACTGGCCGCTGAGCATCAGGTGGTACTTGCCGCCCTGGTTGAGCAGACTGGCCGTGCAACCCGGGTTCTTCTCGTCGTTGTTGATCAGACCCGCCAGGTCCGCCAGCGTCGTCGTGGAGGTGGTGGTGATGATCCGCTCCTGGTGGTTGTAGGAGTAGATGAAATTGCCTGGCCCCACGTAGTCGGTATCGTGGCTGAAGGTCGAGGTGTCCTGCGTCCAGGTCTCGGAGGTGGCCAATTGATTGATGAGGACTGAGTGCGATCCCGGGTTGGCGTCGCTTGTGGCCGCAATGCCAAGCCGGTTGCCGTCGCTCGAGGTGGCCTTGAAGGCGTCCAGATTGCTGGAATCCGCCAGGGCCGCGGTGGCTGCCTCGAATGCGCTGACATTGGCCTTGAGTTCGTCAAAGTCCGTGCTCTTGGTCTGCAGCGCCTTCTGCTTGACCTGGTAATTGGCCAGACGCCGGGTGTTGATGGCCATCAACTGCTCGATGATCTTGCTGGTGTCGATACCTGTAGCCAGGCCTGGGAAATTAATCGTACCCATACTTCAGTCCCAATGTCCACGTTGCCTGCCTGTTCCCTATTCCGGTCACCCCTCCGTCTCTTTTATCGGCTGGATCAGGGTACCAGATGAAACGCACCTGGCCGCTGCCGGCGGATTTCGGGCCTCATCTGGGTGCCCTGTCGCTATCAGTCCTGTCGGTGAGGTCATTATCCGACTCCCCTGGTCGGAGTTAGTTGGCTATCGGCGACGGCCCTGATAGGCCTGGATCGTGCGTCTGCCGCAGCGGAGCCGCTGGAGTTGTTGGCCAACGGTGTGCTGGTGGGCAGCGCCCATGAGGATCAACCGGTCATAGGACCGGAGGAGCCGCTCCATGCGTGATTCGGAGCAGGCCTGCCTGGCGTGGCTGTCCTGAAGGATCCGGCTGACCAGGTCCCGGGTTTGGCCCAAGGCCGATTCGAGATCCCGCCACTTCCCCTGGCGCAGACACTGGGCCTGCAGGGCCAAGGCCTGTTCGAGCTGATCCCACAGATCTGTGTGGCAGTCAGGATTCATGGGCGTCAAGCGGCGTGCGGGGAATCGCTATACCTTGGCCAGAGAGGCGGTGCCCGCGGCCAGGTTCAGCGTCGCCGCTGAACCGGCCAGAGACCGCTGGACCAGACTGTGCTCGATCTCCTCCAGCAGGTTGACGGCATCTTCGTTGGCCGGGTCGAGAGTCACCAGATCCGCCAAGACCTGCCTGGCCTGGTCCAGGCGGCTGTCCTTCATGTGCAGCGCCGCCAGGCAGAACATCACCGAGGTATCCGTTGGATGGCTGTCCAGGTAGACCTGGAGGTAGTGGATGACCTTCGCAAACGAGCCCATCTGGCAAGAGGTCTGGAACAGACCCAGCAGCGCAGTCAGGTTGTCGGTGTCCAGTTCCAGGCTCTGCAGGTACAGGTCGAAGGCCGTCTTGAAGTGCCCGCGCTGCTGCTCCACCAGGGCCAGGCCCGCATACGCCTTGGAGCAGGCCGGGTCCAGCCTGCAGGCCACGCGAAAGGCGAGCTCAGCGTCTTCGAAGTGGTCGTTCACCAGGGCCACCACACCGAGTCCGACGTAGGGACGGGGTTCATCAGGGGCCAGGGCCGCGGCCTTCTCATAGTGGCGCTTGGCCTGGGCGTAGTTGCCGATGGAGACGTGACAGTCACCGAGTTGCTGGACCTGTCGAAACTGGCAGGTCAACCCTGGCTGCCCGATTTTGTGCCGGCCTTCGTGATGCATAACGACGGTCCTTCAACGGCCTGCCTGACCGGACCCCTCGGCCATCTTGTGGCGGATGACCTCGATCATGGGTTTGAGGATTGGTTGTCTGGGTTCCAGGCGGAGCGACCACTGGAGCAGCTCCATGGCCTGCTTCAGGTGGCCTTGATTCAGGAAGACGCTGGCCGCCCGGTTGAGCACGTCGATGTTGAGGATCCCCGCCTTATCCATCAGGTCGAACAGAGGCCTGGCCTGGTCCGCCTCGGCCTCGGCCAGATGCGCCTCGACCAGGTTCCAGATGATCTCCGGGTCATCCTGGGACAATTGTCTGGCCCGGACCAGGTACTCTACCGCCATATCCGATCGGTCCAGACAGTGCAGCAGCACGGCCGCGTCATTGAGGGCCTGGGCGTCGTCGGGCGCCTCGTCCAGGTGCTGTTCGATGACGTCCAGGGCCTCCTGGTACTTGCCCGCCTCGGCCAGCTCGACCGCCTTGGCGTGTCGGCCTACAGGTGTTGCTGTCGGCATTGTTGCGTCTCCTTAGCCAAACCCGGCCCTTGCGGGGCCTCTGATCCTTGCTGCAAATCACATGCCGATGCCGGAGAAGACCGCTTCGGGGGCCTGTCGCCACCTGCGGCTGCCCGGGTCGGGTGAATTTCAGACACGGCGTCTGTTCAGGGTCCTTGTGGGTCTTATCGTCGCTTGCCGCCCGGAAGGCGAGCCGACGACTACTTCAGGAAGTCCAACAGCGAGACGGACATCAACTTGCCGGCCACGGCCAGAGACATCTGATACAGCGTCTGTTGCCGCGACAGATCGGTCGCCAACTGGGCGATGTCGGCCTGCTCCACCAGGGCTGACTCGTCCGTGGCGTTCGCCTGTATGTTCTGGAGGCTTTCCTTGAGGCTGTCCAGAAACGACGTCTTGGAGCCAACGGATTCCTCGGCGTTGACGACCAACCCACTTGCCGCCGAGACCCAGTCAATCGCCTTGGTCATGAGATCCGTGACCTGATTCTCGGGCAACGAGTGGGTGTTCTTCAGCAGGTCGCGAGTGCTGACCAGGGTCTGGAAGACGTCGAAGGTCCCCGGCACGGAGACCAAGTCCGTGCCGGTCTTCGTGATGGCGCTGGCGTTGACGTACAGGACCTGACCCTGGGCATTCGTCACGGGCACGTTCTTCAGGTCGCCGGTGAAGGTGTCCAGATCGACCGATGTGCCTCCGTCGATGGACAGCATCCTGTGGCCGCTACCCGGATCCTGGGTGACGGTCAGCCATACCGCACCGGTGACACTGGACGTCCCTGACCCCACGGTGGCGCCGGTGTTGGACAGGAGGAACTCCGGCGAGGGCGCATCGTTGCCGCGAAACACGTTGGACCCGACCAGAAAGACCGACGTCTCGACCCCGGGTCCGGTCTCGACCTGTCGCTGGCTGTCGCTGCCCTGATAGGTGACGGAGGTGATCTGCCCTGAGCTGTTGCGCTCGACGGCGTAGGGGGCCGTATCGCTCTTGGTCCCACCAAAGAGATACTGGTTGATGTTCTTGGTGTTGGCCAGCAGGACCAACTGCTCCAGATGGTCGTTGATACTGTCTGCGATCGTCTTCCGGTTCGACTCGCTGTAGGTGCCGCCGGAGACCTGCGTCATCAGCGTTTGGCAGGCCTGCATTTCAGTGGTCATGGACTCCAGGGCCGTGGTCGTGACCTCGCAGGTCGTGATGATCTCGGAGGCGTTGTCCACGTAGTTCTGCAGGGAGGTCTTCTGGGTGTTCAGGCCCAACAGGCGGTAGGCGCTCGAAGGATCGTCCGAGACCCGGTTGACTCGCGACCCGGTGGTGGCCTGCTCCTGCAACTTCGCCATGGCGTCGCTGTGCAGGGCCAGGGAATAGCTGATTTGATCGTACAGACTGCTCAGAGATCCGCTCATATCTTCGTTCCTGCCCCTTCGTACTACCGGTCTTTGCCTGTGGACGGCCCCGTCTTGCAGCCTCAGCTCACCAGGCTCATCAAGGTGTCCATCGACGTCTGGACCGAGTTTATGAACTTGCCCATGGCCTGGTACATCTGCTCATACATCAGGATCTGGGCCGCCTGGTCGTTGACGTCTACGCCGCTGGCGTCACTTTGCCGGGCCTTGAGGTTCTGCAGCATGGCCTCGACGTTGTCCTGGCGACCCTGCGTGGTCGTGATGTCCTGACCGGTGGTCGTGACCAGGGTGTTGTAGTAGTTGCCGATCGTCAGGCCCTTCAGATCACCCAACGTCTTGTCCTGCAGGCCGGTCATGCGTTTGACGTTCCTGTTGTCGGCGTGGTCCGATCCCAGGGCCGTGGCTACCCGTCCGGGAGAGTCGTCAAATCCTGAGAGGACCGCCATGCTCTTGGCGCTATGGCCGCTGAAAAACGCATTGACACCCACCGCGGCCAACAGGCCGCTCGTGTCCGTATCGGCCAATGCCTTGACGGTGAAGGTGTCGCCGTCGGACAGGTCTCCGATGCCCAGCGAGATCTGGATGCCGTTGCCCAGGTCCAGGGCCTTGCCGGCCACGTAACCGCTGCCGACGTTCAGGACCGTGATCGGATCACCCTTCTGATTGGTCACCGTGAGGCTCAAGTTGCCGTTGCCGATCGAGCCGCTGCCGGTGACCTTGAAGGTCAGTGTATCGTTGGCGGCTCCGGTATAGATGCCGGACACGGCGACATCGGGCGCGTCGGCAGATACGGCGAAATGGGTGCTGTCCGGCTCCGGCAGGGGCGCAGGCAGAAAGTCAAACTGGTACCCTGAACTGGCCCCAATGTGGAGCCTGTCCGACAGGACGCTGGCGTTCAATCCGGTGTGTCCGGAGATCTTCGTCGCAATGCTCTGGAGCGTGTCCACGGAGGCGTCCACGTCGATCTGGACCCGCTGGACCTCCCCCGTGCCGGTGTTGGTCACGCGGATGTTGAGCGCTCCGTCGGTGATACCCAGATCCTCCAAGGGGCTGGTGCTGTCCACCTTCCAGCCGGTCAGATCCGAAAACGACCCTGCTGAGCCGATGCCTTGGACGTGGTAGGTGTTGAATTGTCGGACGAGGGTGCTGGCCAGGGTATCGAGCTGGTCCTGGACCCCGGTCAGGATGTCATTCTTCACGGACAGGAGCCCGCCGAGCTTCCCCCCTTCAAGGGTCTTGTGGAGGGAGCTCCCGACCGTCCCGATCCCCAGGGTGTCGGCGTTCACTTGTCCGGTCTCCAGCTTTGTGACATCCGTGCCAACGACCAGGCCGATGCCGCCGGCGGTCACATCCACGATGCCGTGGTCCTGCTGACGGGTCTGGACGGCCACCAATTCCGACAGCTTGCTGATCTGCTGGTCCCGCTGGTCGCGAAGGTTGTTGGCGACCGAGCCGCCGATCTCGCTGTTTTGAATCTTCTCGTTGAGGGTGGCGATCTCGGCTGCCAGATTGTTGACCTGCGTGACGGTCTCGTCGATCTGCAGGTCGACCCGCTTGGACATGTCGTCCAACGACGTCCCGATGGTCTGGAACTGATTCGCCATAGACTGGGCGGCGGTGATGAACTGCCGCTGGTAGGTGGATTCCGAGGGATGCGCGGACAGGTCCTGCAAGGCGTTGAAGAACTTGTCGATGGACTGGCTGAGGCTGCTGTCGCTCGTCAGGTCGCCGAAGGTGCTCTCGATGTTCTGCAGGATGCTCAATTCCTCGGCATTCTGACCTGACACGCCGTTTTGGCTGACGATCTCCGCCTCCACGAGGGTATCGACGGCCCGGGTGACGCTTTGCACGTCCACCCCGGTCCCCCAGGAGAGGCGTCCGTCCGAGGTCGGCATCGCCGGGGCCAGTTCCACGGTCTCGCGGTGGTAACCCTTGGTGGCGGCATTGGCGATGTTGTTGCCGATCGTATTCAAGGCCTTCTGCGCTGCATTCAGGCCGCTAAGACCGATTTCGAAGCTTTGCATGGGTCAGGTTCCCGTCTGTTCAGCATCCGGTACTAGAACTGGACATTCATCAAGTGGCTGGACGACGCCGGCTGGGTCGTACCCACAGCCCCGTAGACCACCGACTGGGCCTTGCCTTGCTGGAAGATCGCGTGGAACAAGACCCTGTTGAAGCGGGCACAGTCTGCCAGCAGGAGGCTCGTGTTGCGGTGCTCTCGCCGGAGCCGGTCGGCCAGAGTGCGCAGGGTTGCCTTCTTCTGTCCGATGGTCTCTCGGACCGGGGGCGGCAGGGCCGTCTCCAGCCTTGACAGCGTCAACTCATCCATCGGGCACTCCAATAGGACGGCCAATTGCCGCCGGAGGACCTGACGTCTGGATTCCACGGCGGCATAGGCGTCGGCGTTGGCACGGATCTGGCGGAGCAACGCCTCCAGACCGCACTCATCGTGCTTGATCAGCAGGCTTCGCAGTTGGTCCAGCGTCGAGAGGCTCTCCTGCATATGCCGGACGTCGGCCTCCAGGACGGCCAGCAATTGCTCCGTTCTCTGAAGGAGCCCCTGGCGTGTCGCCATCCGGTGTTCCGTGTCTTGCGTTCCGTGTTCTGCGGTTTTCATAGCCGGTCGTCCAAGGAGCTATCGATCGAGGTGCTCGGGTCTTTTTGATTCATATACTGAACGATCTCTTTCCACAATCCGATACCGCCGTTCTCACCGACGTGCTGGGCCATGTGCAGCCAGAAGATCCCCTGCATCTGTTCCGAGGCCGCGTCCTCCTGCTCGTCCCAGTTGCCGACGGTATTCTTCATCTCATTCAGCACGCGGGTCATCAGGATGGACTCAAAGTCCTTGGCCAGTTTGACCCGCCGCTGTTGCTCGGCAGAGCCGTTCCGGACGGCCCCCACGTCACCGGGCTGATCCTGGAGATCGACCTGGGTCGCCGGCATGAGCGACTCGACGGGGCTGATGGGTCCATCTGAGATCAGGTTCACCAAGTCCATACGGAATGCTTCCTACATGATCGTCAGCTTGGCCTGAAGGGCCCCGGCCTCCTTAAGGGCGTTGAAGATGGCAATCAGGTCCCTGGGGGTGGCGCCCATGGCATTGATGTACTTGGCGATCTCCGAGACCGTGACGGCCTGAGGCAGGAGGATGATGTGGGCCGGGGGTTCATTGACCTCGATTCGCGTCTCCGGGACCACCTGCGTGGTGCCGGAGTCCGAGAACGGGGCCGTCGGCTGCGAGACCGAGGCCGTCTCTGTGACCTTGACCACGAGACTGCCGTGGGCGATGGCCACGCGGGAGATGCTGACGTTCTCGCCGACCACGATCGTGCCGGTCCGCTCGTTGATCACCACTATGGCCGGGGTATCGACCTGGACGTCCAGGCCCGTGATCGCGTCGATGAACTGGACGACCTGGGTGCCGTCGACGGGGTCCGGGATGCGGACCCGGATCGTGGCGGCGTCGAGGACGGTACCGGCGCTGGGATACAGGCCGTTGACGATCGCACCGATCCGTGCGGCTGTGGTGAAGTCGTTGTTGCGGAGGTTCAGCGTGACGAAGCGGCTGTCGCCGACGACCTGGATGAAGTCGGCGGTCTCTTCTTTTTCGACGATGGCCCCGCCCGGAATGCGGCCGACGGTCGGGTGGTTGCTCGAGGCGCTGGCCTGGCCGCCCGAGGCGGCCCAGCCGCCCAGGGAGATGCCGCCCTCAGCCACGGCGTAGACCTGGCCGTCCAGACCTTTCAGGGGCGTGGGCAGCAAGATCCCGCCTTGCAGGCTCTTGGAGTCGCCGATGGCCGAGACGCTGACGTCGAGCCTCGTCCCTTCCCGGGCAAACGGCCCCAGTTCCGTGGTCACCATGACCACCGCGGTGTTGCTTCCGGTCAGATCCTTGGGGGCCAGGACCAGACCCGAGTCGCGGAGGATGTTCGTGAGCATCTGTCGGGACAACGCGGAGGCGTCGCCCGTGCCGGCCAACCCCACGACCAGTCCGGTGCCGGTGAGCGGGTTTCCGCGGACCCCCTGGATCTCGACGATGTCTTTGATCCGCTCGCCGTAGCCCACGGCCGTCATGCCCAGGATTACTCCGACCTGAAGCCATCGCGGGGGTCTGATGCTGCGTCTATCCTTCATAGCCGGCCCTCTTCATTCTGATTTCCGAATTCTGAATCCTGTCTTTAGAACGGCCACAGGAGGTTGAAGATCCGACCCAGCCACCCCGGCTGCTGGTAAGGGGCCGAGATGCCCTTGGTGCGAGTCATCAGCTTGAAGTTGGCGACCTGCTCGCTCTTGACGGTGTTGTCGAATGCGACGTCACTGGGCCGGATGATGCCGCTGACCTCCACGGTCTGGATATCGCCGGCGATGTTACGGTCCCGCTCGCCGAGGACCACCAGGTTGCGGTTGGGCAGGATATCGACCACCACCACGGTGATGCTGTCGGTGTACTTGCGTTCGTCCTTAAAGTCGGCCTTGCTCTTGAGGTCGTTGGTCGACTTGGCGTTCATGGTGAAACCGGGCATGGAGGGCAGCAGGTTACTCTTGCCCGGCATGCTGATCCCGAGCTTGCCGTCGAAGTCGGAGGTCTGGTCGGTCGCCTTCTCAAGGTCGCGTTTGGCCTTGTTGTCGATGCTGCTGCCTTCGGAGATCTTGATCGTCAGGACGTCGCCGATGTGGCGGGCCACGTCGTCGGTGTAGGGGGAGCGGGCGTCTTTGTTTCGCTTGGCCCAGATGGAGCCGCCCCTCGCCGTCTCCGCCACCAGGCCCAGAGAGGCTGCGGCGAGGATGGGGATGACCCATTTCTTGTCCATGACTGCTTCCTTAACTTTCTCTTGCCTCTTACTTTCTGCTTCTTGTCTCTTACAGGAGCGGTTCTACGCTGCCGTCGGCCATGACCTTGCACAGGACAATGCGGTTGGAATCGACGTTCCGGACCTTGATGGTCTCGCCGACGCGACCGTCGGTCGTCGTCCTGCCCGTGGCCGTGATCAACAGACCCGGTCGCTCCACGCGGATGACGACGAGGTCATTGCGCTTGACCGCCATCACGCCGACCGGCTCAGCCAGGCCGTCGTCCCGGATCTCGGTGTTGGCCGCGACGGCCCGCTTGAGCACTCGACCGTACGGCGGCCGCCAGTCGGCCGGCGGTGCCTGATCCGCCAGGCCCTCTTCGATCCGCACCGTTTCGGCGGAGATTGTCGTGCCCTTGGGCAGGTCGCCGACGGCCACGATCTTACGGTATCTGTATCGCAGGCGAAGGAGCACGTCCTGACCGGCCAGCTCGGTGCTCCCGGAGACGGCGGCCACGTGGACCCTGAGGCTTCCTCCCTGCCGGCCGGCCTGGGCCAGGCTCGGAATCAGTTGCAGGGCCGGCTGATTGCCGTCGATGATGAGGTCCTTGGGCATGGAGACGACGTCGATCTGCGCCGGACCGGTTCCTCCGGCGGTCTTCTGGATGAACTGCTTGGCCGTCTCCGCCACGTCCGCGCCGGTAACGGTGTGCCCGGCCCGGGCGACCACCACCTGGTTGGAACCGGTGAAGGTCACCTGGGAGGCGGGGATGCCGCTGGAGGCCAGACGGCTGGCGATCGTGGTCCGGTCGATCGTCACCTTCTGGCCGGGGACGACCAAGGTGCCCAGCCCGATCCGATTGGCGGTCTCGACCAGGGCCGGGTCGCCTCGCACCACGGCGGCGGAGCCCAGCCTGATGGCGCTGTCCTGGACAGCGACTTCTCTGGGCAGGTAGATCTGCACCTGGGCATTGGCGACCCAGGCGCCGGCCATCCACGCCCCCCAGACGATCCTGAACAGGCGACTGCATCTCATGGAATCGTTCCTCATGTGGCGATCTGATTGGCGGTTCGGAGCATATCGTCGCCGGCCTTGATCGCGCGGGAGTTGATCTCATAGGCCCGCTGCGCGGTGATCAGGCTGACCAGTTCCGTGACCATCTCGACGTTGGATTTCTCCAGGAATCCGGCCTGCAGGCTACCGAATCCGGCCTGGCCCGCGGTGCCGGTCAGAGGCGAGCCGCTGGCTGGCGTCTCCGCCAGCAGGTTGTTGCCCTCGCTGGAAAGGCCTTCCGGGTTGGGGAACTTGACCAACTGGAGCGTGCCCACCGCGGAGATGGTCCCGTCGGCGGCTACGGAATTGACCGTGCCATCGGCGCCGATCTCCACATCGCTGGCGTCGGTGGGCACTGTGATGGCCGGCTCCAACGGATAGCCGGAGGCCGTCACCAACTGGCCGTTCGCGTTGGCGTGGAGGGACCCGTCGCGGGTGAAGCGTTTGTCGCCGCTGGGCAGGGTCACTTGCAGGAACCCGTCCCCTTGGATGGCGATGTCGAGCTTGCGCCCGGTATTCTCGAGCTCGCCCAACGAGAAGACCTTGGGCGTGGCGGCCACGCGCACGCCGTTGCCGACCTCCACGCCTCCGGGCGAGGTGTAGCCGGCGGAGACCTCCATGCCGGATTGGATCATCTTGGCGTAGAGCAGGTCCTTGAAGTCCACCTGGCTGCGTTTGAAGCCCGTGGTGTTGACGTTGGCCAGGTTGTTGGCGATCACGTCCACCTGCGTCTGTTGCGCGGCCATGCCTGTGGCTGCTGCTGAAAAGGCCCTTAGCATCGTTCAGTCCTTCACGTATTCTGAGTGCCGAATTATCCCATGGCCACGTCCATGATGCTCCTGGAGGCTTCCTTGTTGGCCGTGACGAATCGCATGTTTGCCTCATAGAGCCTGGACACGGAGATCATGGCCACCAGTTCCTCGACCATCTGCACGTTCGAGGACTCCCGAAAGCCTTGTTTGACGACCACGTCCTGAGTCGCTGACGGTGTCACGCCGGCCGGCGCCTGGAAGCATCCGGACCCGGCGGGCTGGAGCTGGCCTTGCTGGTCGCCGAAGTCCGCCACGCTGAGCTTCCCGATCCGGATCGATCCGGAGGCGATGGTGCCGTTGTCGCTGACGCTTAGCGCGGACAGATCCGTCCCCGCCGGGATCACGATCGGGCCGCCGTCGCCCGCCACCATCCGGCCCTGCGAATCGACCAACTGGCTGGCGGCATTGGTCTGGAAGGTGCCGTTTCGCGTGTACCGGGGACCGTCCGGCGTCTCCAGGACGAAGAAGCCCTTGCCGACCAGGGCCAGATCCAGGGATCTTCCGGTCTGGGTCAGATTGCCCTGTGAGAAGTCGACGGTCTGCTTCATGTCGACCTGGGAGGGCGGGACGGCGTCCGAAGAGGCCATCTCGGACCGAAGGGCCGTCAGAAAGTCACTCCGCTGGCGCTTGTATCCGATGGTGCTGACGTTGGCCAGGTTGTTCGCGATCTGTTCGAACTGGCGCGTCAACACATCCACGTTGGAGCTCACGGTGCGACTGATCTCCGGCATGTCAGACGCCCCTTTCCACGACGGTCTCTACCCACCCGTCTTGTTCGATCGGCTCTTCGCTGCCTCGGCCCTGGACCGGACCCTTGCCGCCGGCCAGGCCGACCTGGTTGGTGGAACGGACCAGTTCGTCGATGTCCGTATCCTGCAGGCCCACCAACTCCAGGGCGATCGAGTAGCCGTTGGGGATCGCCTCAATCCGGCGGACCACGGCGATGTCCTCGATCAGCCGTGCCTCCGGTTCGAGGTCCGGTGTGCCCTCCAGCGGACCGTCGAGTCGGAAGATGACCAGGATCCGCTGGCCGATCTGCACGGGCAGCGGGGCCTCCACTCGCAGCCCCGGGCCCGCCAATTCCGTCACCACGGCGTGGACAAACTCCAGGGGTTTCCAGTCCTGATCCGCAAGGGCGGCCAGGTCCGCGCCCGGATCGGACAGAGGCCTGGCGAACGGGAATGGCGCGATGAACGCCAGGTTGCGGGCCGGCACTCGAACAAAGCGACGGCGGTTGATGAACCGGACCTCGTCGCTGTGCCGGCAGGTCAGCTTGGTTCCCTCGAAGCTGACCACCGCGGTGTCGAATTCCCAGACCGACGCCCCGTGGAAATATCGGGCTCGCCACAGCTCGCCGAAGGTGACGCGCAGGGGCCGTTCCAGGCCGACCGTCAATTGCTTGGCATCGTTGCTGAGGATCCGGGCCTGGATGTCGTCGGACTGGCGACCCAGTCGGCGGGTGATGTGCAGGGTTCTGCCGATTGGGATGTCCCGGGTGGTCAAGCGGGTCTTGGTCCCGGACTTGGCCAGCCACTCCTTGGCCGAGCGGTCGTGGAAGCCGAGTTTCTCTCGCAGAAACGCCACCTCTCCCAGCAGGTGGTCGTATGCCTCCGGACCCTGTTTGCGGAGGGTCTCCTTGGCGATCCGTTCGACTCCGCGTTCGAAATGGGTGGCGGAGGCGAAGATCGTGTTCCTCTGATGTGGGCTCAGGCCGCTGTGACGGATGATCGCCAGCAGGACTCGATACTCGCGACTGCTGAGGCTTCGCCGCCGGACATTCTCCAGAAAGGCCTGGGCGCGCACGGAGCGTTCGTGCTGGATGCGATTGTAGCTGACCCCGATCAGCGTCAGGATCATCACCGACAGCACCGCCACCAGGACCAGGGTCAGCCACCGCTCTCGCAGGACGGGGGCGGTCTGCAAGTGGCGCATCGCGTCCAGACGCTCCATGGCGTTGAAGACCCGTGGAGTCAGCCGGAGGCCGAGCCCAACCGCGATGGATGCACATCCGATGGTCATGGAACGTCCATACCTGGACCGGTTACCGGATCAGGTTCGTCAGTGTCTGCAGGATCTGATTGGCCACGGTGATCGTTCGGGAGTTGGCCTGGTAGCCGTTCTGGGCCTCGATGAGGCTCACGAACTCGGTGGCCACGTCCGCATTGGACTTCTCCAGCGCGCCGCCGTGGATGGTTCCGGCGCCTCCGGTTTGGGCCACCGTGGCGGTCGCGTCACCGGAGTTCACGGTCGGGACGTAATAGCCCTTGCCCACGCTCTCCATGCCGGCGGCATTCTTGAACAGGGCCAGTTGCAGCGAGGCGATGTCCCTTCGAACACCGTTGGAGAAGGTGCCCACCACGGTGCCTTCGTTGCTGATGGAGACCGTGGACAGCTTCCCGGCCTCGTACCCGTCCTGGTCGGTCGCCACGGCGGTGGAGGCGCCGGCGACCTGTGCCAGGCCGCTGAACTTGCCTGCGGTGCCGAAGTCCAGGGTGATGGTCTGGGGATCCGCGTCGGGGTTGTGGGCAAAGCTGACCTTCAGTTCCGGTTTGTCCGTGCCGGTGATGCCGGCGTAGGCGCCGTCGTCCGCGCTGAAGGTCAGGCCCTTGATGCGTCGAGCATCCGGGTCGATATTGTGGATATTACCCGTGATGGAGGTCATGACGAAGTCCCAGGTGTTGGACGTGTCCGTCCGGACCAGGGCGCCGGTGAGGATGTGCTTGCGTCCCTGTGCGTCGTAGACCGGGATGTTGATGTCCTTGACTTCCTCGCCGCCCACGGTCGTCATCTGAAAGTAGCCCGGCATGGTCAGGCTGGCTGCGCCGCTGCCGGTGGCCGGGTTGAACTTCAGTTGGACGTCTGTCAGCCTATACCCGCTCTGGGCATCGGTGACCTGGATCTGGCCGTTGACGAGGGCGACCGTCGCGGCCGAACTGCCGCCCAGTTTGGTTTCGATGTAGTCCAGCAGATCGGTCATGGTCGTGGAGGAGGTGATTGACAGCCCTGTTGTGTCAGTCACGGCCGTGCCGGCGTGTGTATACCCGGTCACGGTGATCGTGGCACCGGTCAAGCTGCCGGAGGTATATTGGCTCAGATCCGTCAGCTTCGTCGCTGCGAGGGCGTCACTGCCATCGCTGGTGGTGTACGAGACGTCGGAGGTGATCACCTGGGTCTGGACGGTAGCCAGGGACTCATCCGCGGACAGGTTGCCTGCGAGCTTGACGCTCGAGGTCGCCTTGGCCTGCATGGTCGTGTCATAGGGAATCAGGATGCTGCTGTCGCCTGGGGTCTGGAAGTCCGGCTCACCGGCCGAGCCGACCCGCTGGACGCGATAGCCGGTGGTCACGTCCACCAGGTTGGAGTTCTGGTCCACCCCCAGGGTTCCCACGCGGGTATACACGTTCTTGCTGCCGTCGGACATCACGAAGTAGCCTCCGCCTTCGATGGCTACGTCGAGGGGGTTGTTGGTGTTGACGATGTCGCCCTGGGTCGTATCGCGGGTGATGCTGCCCACGCCGACGCCGCTGCCCATCTGCTCCGGGTTGGTGCCGCCGATGTTGGCGGTGGGCGCGGAGGCGTTGACGATCGTCTGGCTGAGCAACTCTGAGAAGTTGATTCGACTGGCCTTGTACCCCGTGGTGTTGATGTTGGACAGGTTGTTGCCGGCCACGTCGAGCATCTTCTGGTTGGCTTGCAGCCCCGTTACACCTGCTGACAATGCGACACTCATCTTCTATTCTCCTTGGATGGGGTCAATTGGACGTCGTTGAGCTGGACGCGTTCTGGACTGAAAGGACATCCGCCAGGGCCACGGTCTGGCTGCCCACCGTGAGCTGGAGCCCGCCGTCCGTGCCGGCGGAGACCTGACTGACGATCCCGGTCGACGTAGTGCTGGTGCCGGAGTCGTCGGTGGTGGTGAACGACACCTCCTTGCCCAGCAGGGAATTGGCGTAGGACCGCTGCGCTGAATCCATGGCCGAGGTGAAGCTGGTGTTCAACGCCTCCAGTTGCTGCAGCTCCGAGAACATGGTCAGTTGGGTGGACATCTGGTTGTTGTCCATGGGACTCGTGGGGTCCTGGTTCTGCAGTTGCGTGATCAGCAGTTTCATGTAGTCGGCCTGGATGTTGCTGGCTGAGTTGATCGTCGTTGTGGTACTGGTCGTACTCATGCTCATCCCTACCCAAATTATAGGACATCACTCGGCGGACTGTCTGGACAGCCCATGCCGGGCGGATCTGGAGCAACCGGTATGCCACGGCCGCCGAGACGCGACCCCCGGCACGGAAATGGATGGAGGGCACGCGACAGAGGCACGTTATGGGACGGGTCGCGGGCTTGGGACGGGGTCCTGGCCGCCGTGACCGGCGGAAAGATCCGCTGCGTCCGGAAGTTTCTGCCGCCTTGAATCCAGGCGCTGCCGGGGCCGTCGATCGCGACTCGTTGCCCTCGCCCGGCCCTGCGGCCTGGCGCCTGGAACGAGCCGTGCGAGACGAAGCGGCGTCCTATAAAGCCTGTCCCGTTCTCGGACGTCGTGACATCCACGTGACATCGTGACATCCTGTCCCATAAAAAGTTAAAGTCTTTTCCAATGCAATGTCGATGTCACACCTGTCACGAAGTAGGGGGCCTGCACAAGGCAGGCAAGCTCCAGCATGGTCGAGGACGCATGAGTTGTTGCCAACGGACACTGGTGGTCAGTAAAAAGGAGTGCACGCAGGCCTTGGCCCAGCAGGTCAGTCGGCAGATCTTCGTGGCCGACGACGTAGCCGAGGCCCTGGACATGGTCCAGAGCATGCGACCGGACCTGGTGGTCTTTGACGACCTGTCCACCCCCGAGCACGTGCGACAGTTCTCGGGCGAGACCGATCGCGGCCTGCCGTCGATTCCCATCGTGGTGGTACGGAACGGATCGCACAGTGTGGAGGCCTTCCGCCTCGCCGGCGCGGTCGAATGCCTGGACAGCGACGGCGACGTGGACCGGCTGCGGCGGATCGTTGTGGACCTGTCCGCCCCGGCGGCCGTGCAGGCCCCGCCACACGAGCTGGGGCACTTCTTCGTGGAGCCCAGCATTGCGGGCATCCCGATTGTCGGACGCAGCCAGGCGGTGCAGGACGAGCTTCGGCTGATCAAGTTGGTGGCGCACAGTCAGTGCAACCCCATTCTCATTATCGGCGAGACGGGTACCGGCAAGGAAGTGGCCGCTCGTGCGGTGCATCAGATCCGTGGCCAGGGTGGGCCCTTTGTGGCCGTCAACTGTGCGGCCCTGACGGCCAATCTGCTGGAGAGCGAGCTCTTCGGTCACGTCAAAGGCTCGTTCACGGGCGCCGATCGCGAGAAGACGGGCCTGTTTGAAGTGGCCGGCTCGGGGACGATCTTCCTGGATGAGATCAGCGAGATGCCGCAGGATCTGCAGGCCAAGCTGCTTCGAGTACTGCAGGAGAGGACCTTCCGCAAGGTGGGCGGCGTCCAGGAGATTCCCTGCCAGGCGACGGTCATTGCCTCCAGCAACCGCCATCTGAAGAACGAGGTCCAGGCCAACCGATTCCGGCGGGATCTGTACTACCGCTTGAGCGTCTGTCCCATATCGCTGTCGCCCCTGCGGTCGCCCAAGCGAAGGGACGACATCGTTGTCCTGGCGGAGTACTTCGTCCGCACCTCCGCGATCTGTCCTCAGAAACAAGGCCGGATCACCTCCTTGACCAGACTGGCCGTGGAGACCCTGCAGAGGCACGATTGGCCCGGCAACGTCCGTGAACTGCGAAACGTCATGGATCGGGCGATCCTGTTGGAAAGTACCAACAAGATCGGCCTTAGCAGCATTGTCATAGACCCCGAGACGTTTGAGCCCACCCAGGATTGCCTCCTGGCCGCCGGGCTGAAGGACTTCTCCCTGGCCAAGGCCGAACGCGAACTCATCGCCCGCGCCCTCAAGGAGACCGGCTGGCAGAAGACCCAGGCGGCCTCGCTGCTGGGGATTACCCGCGCGACCCTGTACGCCAAGGTCAAGCAGTACAACATCGAGCGGGAGGGCGAGCCCTCAAGGTCCGGCGAACCGCTTGCTGCCGATCGCCTCCCGGAGCCTGAGCCCGTGGAGGTGTAGTCTGCACCTCGTCGCTCGCTGCCCGCAGCGTGGCACTCGGCCATGAGTCGATGCCTAAAGCCCCCGTCGATCCGGCGTCCCGTACTCTGAATCCCCGGTCCTGGTGTCCTGGGTCTGTCAGGAAATCGTCCGCCTCGTTCAGAATCATGACAGCGGCACACGTGGCTGGACGGCCATCCTGCCCTGCTTTCGGGTTTCAGGGTTGTTCTGGGGGGTACGATCGGATCAGTGCCAACCGCAGGGGCCCATCTGACCCTTGGCACAACGGTTGCAGGATGTCTTGCCAATCGGATGGATAGACGGACCTACAGCTCGGTACGCCTCAAGCCGGACGGCGCCCAAGGCGCGGTGGCCGGTGTTGGGGCTTGGCCGAGCGGAGACCATCGATGATGTGAAATGACAACGGATCATGGCCGATCAGGAACATGATAGTATCTGGGCCTCCGGGGGTGCCGGGGACGCGGATTTGTTCAAAGGCGAGACGCCCAAGGAGGCTGTCGCCGGGGACTTGTTCACCGTTCCGTATGAGCCTCGTCCCCAGGAACTCGCAGGTTCACCCCAGTCGGGTACAGCCGAAGCGCGGCCGGAGCCCCTGCCGTTTCCGGCCGGGTGGGCCGAGCCGAGACCCTCGCGATGGATCAGCCTGCAGTCGGCGCTGGTGGCCGCGATAACGGTCGTGTCCTTCCTGCTGCTCTACGGTCTGTTCCTGGCCCCGCCTCCGGCCAAGTCCGTGGCGCAAAGGCCCCCTGCGGACAGCCCCCCTCCAGCGGCGGATCAAGGCCCCCACGTGCCCGCGGTCGCGCCATCGCCCGGACCCGGCGAGGAGAAGGTGGCCGCGGAGGTCACGGTGGTCCACGACAGCGGCGAACCGGCGTCCCGCCAGGTCGCGGAATCGTACTTCTCGAGGATGGACTTTGACAAGGCGGCGGCTTTGTATCAGCGGCTCTATCAACGATTGTCTTCAGGTCCGGACAACGAGGCCGCTCAGAACTTTCTCGCCTGGAGGATGGCGTTGTGTGCCAAGGGACAAGGCCATTTGACCCAGGCCGTCACCTTGCTCAGGCAACCGGCCAACAGCCGGTTTCCCGTGGTCCGGGCCCTGGCCCGATATCACCTGGGCCTGATCGCGATTCAGCAGCAGCAGTACCTGGAGGCGGCCGGAGAGGTCTATCAGGCCCTGGCCCTGGTTGATGCCCTCCAAGGGCAGGAAACCTGGAGCGGGACCTTCAAACGGAATTGTCGCTTCCTGATCGCCAAGGCCGTCACCCTGGAGGCCCTGAGCCTGCGCGAGACCCAAGAGGAGTGGCCGGTCTCATTGTGGGCCCTGCCCTCCATCCCGGACCTCTGGGGCCAGGTTGACGACGGCCGGTGGAGCCAGATCCTGCAATCGGGCGCCGAGGGGTTCGGCGAGGCGTCCCTTGGCCCTCACATTGAAGCGGGGACAGATGCCCAGGGGGCCGATACCCTATGGACGGTCATCTCCAACGGTGCGCCGTTGGAGGAGGTGCTCCTGCGACTGGCAGCGCAGGCGAAGCTGGACCTGACCTGGTCTGCCACCACGGTCTCCGGCACCTCCACGGTCGATCCGGTTGCCAGGCAAAGGCCCCTGTTCGTCTACCTGAGGGGAGCGACCACCCAGGAGGTGCTGACCCAGGCGGCTGGGGCCGCCAGGCTGTCCGTGCGCGTGGACCCGTCCGGCACAACGGTCCTGATTGACCCCCTGCACTACCATTCGCTCGGCGAACACATCGCCGATCTTCGCCAGCAGGCCATGTCTCTGTGGTATCAGCTCCGCCTGATCTACCGGGATCAGACCATGGTCCCCCCCACCCATTTCGCCCTTGGACTTCTGTACGAACAAAACGATCAGGCCAACAATGCGATCGCCGAATACGGCCTGCTCGTGAGCCGATTCCCTCAATCGGACCTGGCACCACAGGCCCTGTTGCGGTCCAGTCGATTGCACACGGGCCTGAGGGACTATGCCGGGGCTCGCCAGGACCTGAGCCAGTTGGTCGGGCAGTACCCGGAGGCGGCCTCCTCGGGCCAGGCCTTGTTGGCCCTGGCCGATGCCACGATGAAGGCGGGTCTGGCCGATGAGGCGGTTCGCCTGTACGCCAAGGCCTTCCACACGGAGGGGACATCCGAGTCCCGTCGGACTGCCGCCTTCAGGGCAGGCCAGTGCCTGTACCGGCAGCGGGAGTATGAACAGGCCTTGCGATGGTTGACGCGGTACCTGGATCTGGCGCCCAAGACCAAGGACCAGGGCCCGGAGCAGGTCCAGGTGTTGTTGGGCAAGACCTACCTGGCCCTGGGCCAATTCGCACCTGCCGCCGAGGCCTTCGAGCGGGCCCTCCAGGAGCCCCTGGACAGGTCCGACTATGTGGAGGTCCTGTCGTCGCTGGTGCAGGCCCGTATTGGACAAGACGACTGCGTCAGCGCGCTCAACGCCCTGGATCGGGAGCATCCCCGGTCCTTGACGGCTCGGGATCGGACGGACTTCTCCATTCTCAAGGCCCAGGTCCTCTGCTCCATGGGACTGGCCGAGAGGGCGATCGGTCTCCTGGAAGAGGGACTCGGCTCTGTCAGCGATCCGAATCAGAAGGCCCGGCTGTGCCTGCGACTGGCCCAGTGCCATCAGGGCCTCGGTCAGTGGGAGCCTGCCCGCCGTTACTTCTCCAAGGTCTTGGAGATCGGCGAGCCCGGGCCTCTGGCCCAACAGGCCGGTCTGGAGCTGGCCTCCATATCTCTGACGTCAGGACAGCCGGACCAGGCTATCGCCTTCTGTCGACAGGTCTTGGACGCCCACCCGGCTGAGGCGGTGAGGCAAAGGGCCTCGGATCTCCTGGCGGCAGCCTACGTAGACCGGCGCGAGTTTGGCAAGGCGGCCGAAAGCCTCCTGCCGGTGCCGGCCGATCGCAAGGGGCAGTCGCCTCATCCAACCAGCGAGACGCATCGCCCTTCCGAGGAGGTGACCCGTGCCGAGGGCTAGACGACCGATCCGGATGACCGTCCGATCAGGTCTGTGTCCGTCTCAGGCCTGGTCGATGCTATTGGCCTTGGCCCTGGCAGCGACTGCGGCCCAGGCCAAGGACGCCCCCAAGGCGTCGTTCGACGCCGGCAGCCAGGGCCAGGACCGCCCGGTCCGGAAGGCCGAGCCTGCTGCGGATCCGAACCTGGCAGTTCGGGTCAAGGGCCATATCAGCCGGCAACTCTGGAAGGACCGCATGGCCGCCCTGCCCGCCGATGCCGGGAAGGGCCAGAAGGACGAACTGGAGCAGTTGATTGAACGGGTGAACGGCGTCCAACTCAGACCCAGACCGAAGGGCGGGGTCCCTGCCGCCGCCCCGGAGAGGCCGGGCGTCGTGGATGCCAACGCCGCGCCCACGGGACAGCCCGTCGCTTCGGCTGGACCTGCGGCCGCCGCGACGGACCAGCCCGGGGAGGCGAATTCCGCCGCCCGTGCCTCCCTGATCGCCGTGGAGGGCGTGGATCCCAATGCCGTGACCCATCCATTTAGGATGGCAGAGATCCTGTATGCCAGCGGTCGCACGAGACAGGCGGCGCCCTTCTATCAAAGGGCCCTGGCCCAATTGGACGGGCAGGACCACAAGACGGCCGCCCAGCGACAGTGGATCTTGCTGCAGTTGGGTCGCTGTTGGCGCCAGGATGATCCAGCCCAGGCCCGCCGGATGTTCTCGCAGTTGATCAGTGAATACCCGGACAGCCCGTGGGTGGATCTGGCCAGGGCCTGGCAGGGCCTGACAGACTGGTACCTGACGGAGCGGCCGTCGCGATTGATCGAACAGACCCCAGGACCGGCACCGAAGGCCGGCGCGGGCCGGTGATTGGTGGACAGAGCCGTGACAGGAGCGACAGCACAGTGGAGTTGACCGCGATGGACAGCTTGCAGGGATCAGCCAAGGCCGGCACGATGAGCGTCCTGATCGTCGATGCCGACCCTCAGGTTGGACGGGTCATGCTGCAGATTCTGGCCCGGCGAGGCATTCGTGCCCACATCGTCGAGGATCGCCGGGCGGCCCTGGAGTTCGTGGATCGTTGCGAGGTGGATTTGACGTTGGTGTCCCTGCCGACGGTCTGCGGGCGACAGGTCCAGCCGGGCCGGCTCATTGACCCGAGCATGATCCGGCAACTGCGGACCAATCAGCCGGAGTTGCCGGTGATCGTGACGGCCGCGATCGACGACCTGGGGGCCTGCCTGGCAGGTCAGGTGCATCCGGACAATCTGGCCGAGGCCCTGCTCCGCCTGACGGCCCAGGTGGTGCACGAGGCCAGCGAGGCCGGCGCGGACGGGTTCCTGCTCAAGCCCCTGGACCGCAGCCAGATCGGTCCTGTTTTGGATCGGTTTCTGCCGGCTCACCGGATCTGTCACCTGGCCAGCGCGGAGGAGGCCTCGCACAGCCTCTATCAGATCGTCGGCAGGAGCCCGCAGATGCTCCAGGTGATGGAGCTGGCCCGCCGAGTGGCGCCCACCTCGGCGCCCGTCCTGATCAGCGGCGAAAGCGGCACGGGCAAGGAGCTGCTATCCTATCTGATCCACCACAAGAGCCGACGCGCCCTGGGACCGTACGTCAAGGTCAACTGCGCGGCCCTGAGCGAATCCCTGCTGGAAAGCGAGTTGTTCGGCCACGAGAAGGGCGCGTTTACCGGCGCAGTCACCCAGCACAAGGGTCGCTTCGAACGGGCGCACGGCGGGACCCTGTTGCTGGACGAGATCACCGAGACGCCGCCGTCCTTCCAGGCCAAACTCCTGCGGATCCTGGAGCACCAGGAATTCGAGCGGGTCGGCGGCCACGAGGCCGTCAAGGTCAACGTCCGCCTCATCAGCACCACCAACAAGGACCTGTTGGAAGAGGTCCGGCACGGCCGGTTCCGGCAGGACCTCTACTACCGGCTCAGCGCCATGCGCCTGGTGGTCCCGCCGCTGCGGGATCGCGTGGAGGACCTGGTCGAATTGACCTGGCACTTCGTCAACCAGTACGCCCGGGAGAGCCAGCGGGCCATCACGGCGTTGGATCCGGTGATGATGGAGATCTTCAGCCGCTACGACTGGCCCGGCAACATCCGCCAACTGCGAAACGTGGTCAGGACGTGTCTGGTCCTGGGTAACGGGGCGGTGCTGAAGCTGGCCGACGTGTCGTGGTTGATGGATGGTGCCAGGCCGTGCTCACCCGGGACGGCGACCGGCGACGGAGCCGGCCAGGATCTCTCTGAAGGGGCGAGTGAGACGGTTCCGTGCAGGTCCGTCGAGGGACCGTCCGGATTGGGCGGACTCCCACTGGAGGTCATCGAGCGTCGGGCCATCCTGGACACCCTGGAAAAGACCAGCGGCAACCGCAAGAGGGCCGCTGAAGTCCTGGGCATCAGTGACCGAACTCTACGAGAAAGGATCCGTCGATACAGGCAGCAGCCCGCTCTACAACCGGTCTGAGGGGACGACGAACGTCTCCTCAGCAGGGAGCGGCTTGGCTGAGTTGAGGGTTTAACGATGGCCGAAGAAACCACTGAGAAAGAACAGACGACCGAGCAGACCAAGGACGCCAAAGAGGCCAAGGAGGCAGGTCCACGGAATATTCTGCCGTGGATCATCATGGCTGCGGTTGTGCCGATCTGCGCGGGTGCTGGATTTGGCCTGGGCCGTTTGTTTGCCGGTGGCAAGGCTCCGCAGGCGGCGGAGACCAATGAGCCGAAGAAGCCGGAATTCAAGCTCGATGAAAAGGCCAATGCGGAGAAGACGTGGGTCTTCAAGTGCGATCCGGTGGTGGCCAATCTCAACGAGCCGGGCGCGACCCGGTACGTGAGCATGGGCTTCTACCTGGAGATGAGTGGTCAGCTTGCAGGAGGGGGCGGCGGCGAGGGCGGGGGCCCCGGTAACGCCTACCTCAAGGAGAAGCAACCGCTCATCACGAACTGGCTGACGATCTACCTGTCCAGCCTGAGCCTGGCCGACGTCCAGGGGGAGAAGAACCTCAACCGCATCCTGAGTGAGATCCGGGAAGGCTTGAACACCAAGCTCTTCCAGGGCAAACCGTTGATCGTGAGCGTCTACTACTACCAGAACGCCATTCAATGAGCCTGCAACCTGCCCACTCGTTGACCCGTGACAGCCTCCGGCGATTGTTGGCCGGCGTGGGCAAAGCCCAGACCGAACCCACGGCCGAGCCTGCCTGCCGTGCGCACGACTGGCGCCAGTGCCGGCATTTCAACGACGAGCAGATCAAGAAGCTGGAGGGTCTTGCCGGGCAGGTGGCCACGGCGGTCGGCGGGGTCTTTGTCCGCTTCTGTCGTCGCCCGTTTGAGGTCAAGGTGGTCTCGACCGGCCAGCAGTACGCCTCGCAGGTGGTCGACCAACTGGCGGTCAGTGCGGCCCAGGACTGCTTCCTGGCCTTTGGCCTGGCCTCGGACAAGCCGTCCAGCGTGTTGGTGATGCCTGGAAGGACTGCGAGTCACTGGGCCCAGTTGTTGCTGGGGACCGTGGAGTCGGAGGACCCGTCGCAGGGCCTGTCCACCCTGGAGCAATCCCTGTTGGCCGATGTCGCCAAGGCCGTGGTGGAGGCGCTGAGGCTGGAGGGTTCCGGCCTGGGTGTGCAGCCGGGCGAGGATCTGGTGGTGGGCCGCGTGCCGGTGGATTGGGACCCCATGGATGAACTGTTCAAGATCGCCCTCAGCGTCGGGCGGACCGATGCCCCGGACCGCTCCGAGGCGGCGTTTGTACTGCCCTGTACTGCGCTGGCCAGCCAGGCCGGAAAGGCGGCCGAGACCGTCGTCCAGACCTCAGGTCCCGACGCCTCCAAGCGGGTCATGCAATGCCTCCAGGATCTGCCGGTGCCGGTGACCGCACAGTTGGGGACCGTGATCCTGCCGCTTGAAGACGTGCTGGGACTGGCGGTCGACGACGTCGTGGTACTGGACCAATCCCCGCAAGAACTGATCGACGTACTCATTCGGGGTCGCAGCGCCTTTCGCGGCCTTCCGGTCCAGTGTCAAGGCCGCATGGCCGTGCTGATCACGGAGGCGGCCTCGCAGAGGGGTTAACCTACTCCAGGAAAACCGGTATTGACTATGGCCAAAGCAACCAAGACACCAGAGCCAACCGTCCAGACCTCCGACCCCTCTGCGGGCCCAACTGCGGTGGCCGAGGCTCCGCCCCCAGGTCAGACGGCTGCGCAGGCTGCGCAGTTCGCCGAGGCAGGCGAAGGCCAGGTCGCCTCTTCCGGAGGTCAGTTGGATCTGCTGCTGGACATGGACGTGGCGATCACGGTGATGCTGGGCCAGGCCCAGATCCCGGTCCGGCGTCTGCTGCAACTGGGTCCCGGCGCAGTGGTGTCCCTGGACAAGCCGATCGAGGCCCCGGTCGAGCTGTATCTCCAGGGGGCCAAGTTCGCCGAAGGCGACGTGGTGGTCGTGGACAACCGCTTTGGCATTCGCATCCGGCAGGTCATGGCCGTGCAGGGCTCCGAGGTCAAGGGGAAGGCATGAGATGGAAGACGCAGGATCAGGTGACATGCACTCCCAACCGCTAACCGCTCGCTATTGAACAATGGCAAAGACCGTTCCATCCAGGTCCAGACAGGCGGCCGCCCAGGCGCCCGCGGAGCCGCAGGCGGCCCTTCCGGTCTCTCCGTTGGTGGCGCACAGCAACACCATCCTGGCGGTGGGCCTGGTGGTGGTGCTGGCGACCTTGATCGTGCCGCTGCCCACGGCCCTCCTGGACCTGCTCTTGACCTGCAGCATCGCCCTGGCCATCGCGGTCTTGATTGTGACGCTCTCGGCCAAAGAGGCCCTGGAATTGTCGACGTTTCCGTCGTTGCTGTTGTTCGTGACGCTGTTTCGGCTGTCGCTGAACGTGGCGTCCACGCGACTGATCCTGCTCAACGCCGATGCAGGCCACGTCATCAAGACCTTCGGCGAGTTCGTCGCCGGAGGCGACCTGGTGGTGGGCCTGGTGATCTTCCTGATCCTGGTCATCATCCAATTCATCGTCATCACCAAGGGCGCCGAGCGGATCAGCGAGGTGGCGGCCCGGTTCACCTTGGACGCCATGCCGGGCAAGCAGATGGCCATCGACGCGGACCTGAACGCCGGCCTGATCACCGAGGCCCAGGCCAATGAGCGGCGGGCCAAGGTCATCAAGGAGAGCGAATTCCACGGCGCCATGGACGGCGCCAGCAAGTTCATCCGGGGCGATGCGAAGGCGGGTCTGGTGATCGTGGGCGTGAATCTGGTTGGCGGCATTGCCCGTGGCTACGCCCACAACCTGTCGCTGAGCGAGGCCGTGCGGACCTACTCGGTGCTGTCCATTGGCGACGGTCTGGTCAACCAGATCCCATCGGTCATCATCTCGGTCAGCTCCGGCTTTCTGGTCACCAAGATCTCCTCCAGCTACAGCGTCGGCCAGGACCTGTCCAAGCAGTTCTTCCAGACCAGCCGGCCCCTCATGACCGCGGCGGCGATCGTCGCGGCTATGGCCCTGGTGCCGGGGCTGCCTAAGGTCCAGTTCCTGATGCTGGCCGCAGGCATGGCCGCGATCGGCCAGATGGCCGCCCGGTCGGAGAAGGCCGAGAAGGCCCAGCCCGCCGCGACTGCGCTGAAGAAGAAGCCCGACAAGGAGCCGGTAGAGGATCTGCTCGAGATCGATCGGGTCTCGGTGCACGTGGGCGTCCGCCTGGTCAGCATGGTCGATCCGCGAAAGACGGAGACCATCTTCGATCGGATCGGGGCCCTGCGCCGGAAGTTCGTGCAGGACCTCGGGGTCGTGATCCCGCTGGTCCGGCTGCGGGATGACATAGCCCTGGAGCCCAATGCCTACGAGATCCGGCTCAGCGAGGTGCCCATTGCCAGGGGCCACTTGGAGCCGAGCCTGTTCCTGGCCATGGACCCCGGCACGGTGCAGAACAAGGTCCGCGGCATCGCCACGACCGAGCCGGTGTACGGGCTGCCGGCCTCGTGGATCTCGCCGGAGGACAAGGAGCAAGCCGAGTTGAGCGGGTACACGGTCATCGACCCGGAATCGGTCTTTATGACGCATCTGTCCGAGAGTCTCCGCCAGCACGCCGACGAGCTGCTGACCCGTGAGGACGTGCAGCAGTTGATTGAACGCCTCCGCAAGAGCCAGCCGTCGTTGGTGGGCGAGTCCCTGGGGGCCAACGGCGAGGTTCCGGTGGGACTCTTGCAGCGGGTCCTGAGAAACCTGCTGCGGGAGCAGGTCCCCATCCGCGAGATGACCACGATCCTTGAGGCCCTGGCCGAGAACGCCTCCAAGAGCAAGAGTCCCACGGTGTTGACTGAGATGGTCCGCAAGTCGCTCTGTCGCACCATCACTCAGCAGTTCCGGGGCAAAGAGGGCAAGATCCTGGCCCTGACCTTTGAGCCGGCGTTGGAGCACCACATGACCTCCCTGCTCCGCCAGGAGGCAGGCGAGCTCCGCCTGGCCCTGCCGTCGGAACTGGCGATGGAGGTGAGCCGACGGGTGGCCACGGCCTGGAAGGGGGCGATGGACAAGGGCCTCGATCGCGTGGTGCTGTTGTGCGACGCGAGGCTGCGGTGTTCATTGGCCGAGATGCTCGCGCGTACGGTGCGACTGTTGCCGGTCATCGCCTATGACGAGATCGTCCTGGGCACGGAGGTGGAGCCTGTGGCCACGATCGACGTGTCCTCCGAGGCCGGCGTCAAGGAATCCCGGGGCCAATTGGTGGGTGTGGGGGCTTCATGAGCCGATCCCCAGATCGCAGAATGGAGTAGACGACCATGCCATTGCATGAGCGGTCGATCTCAGGAACCATTGCCGTGGTGTGTTTTTTTGCCGTTGGGCTGGTGGGCTGGCTGACCGGCCTATCTCCCTACGTGTGTTCGAAGCGGGCCTTGGCGGGGGCGGTGATGGGATACGTTGGGGGCAGTCTGGCCGTCAAGGCCGTCAACGCCGTGTTGACCAGTGCCCTGATCGACCACCTGACCAAGTCACAAGAGGGCCGGGCCAGTGACAACAAGACTTGACGATCTGACGGAAGAGTCGGCCAGGGGCGGGCAGGCTGCCGGTTCATCGGCGCCCGCGCCTCCTCCGATGCACATGAAGACCGTGGCCTTGCGGACCTACGGAGGCCAGAAGGTCCAGGTGGTGCCGGAGGACCAGATTGCCGACTTCCTGCCCTTGGTCAATCGCATCGCACACAAGGTGGCCAGCTACCTGCGGCCGCCCTTGTCGTTCGAGGACCTGGTTTCTGCGGGGACGGTGGGCCTGATCAAGGCGGTGCGGGACTACGACGCCTCGCATGGCGCCTGTTTCAAGACCTATGCGTACATCCGGATCAAGGGGGCGATCCTCGATGAGTTGCGGAGCGCCTCGATGCTGCCGACGGCTGTGAACAGGCAGGTCAAGGAGGTCCTGGACGTGACGCGCAAGATCACCGAGCAGACCGGCACACCCCCGACCGACCAGGAACTGGCCGACACGTTGGGGGTCGGCGTGGAGGAGATCGGTCAGTTGATGGACACCGCCCGCGCCCAGCGATTCGTCTCCCTCAACGGGTTTGACCAGGACGGGCCCTCCTTGGACGAGTCCCTGCCTGCCCCGCAGGCGGCCAGTCCCGAGCAGGAGCTCGAACGGACCGAATTGGTTGAGGAGTTGACGCAGGCCATCGGCCAACTGGATCCCAAGCGCCGGCAGACGGTGGTCCTATACTATCAGCAGCACCTGACCATGAAGGAGATCGCCGAGGTCCTGGGGATCACCGAGTCTCGCGTCAGTCAGTTGCATGCCAGTGCCCTGTTCAGTCTGTCGGCTACGTTGAAGGCCTGGAGCGATGAACAGTCCTGATGATTATAGTCTGATCCGCGTGGAGACGCCGGGCAATCTGTTCGGCCTGGAACCCACCCAACCCGGGCAGGAGCGAAAACGCGGCAACAAGGACGGCGATCGGCGGGTCCGGCGCCCTCTGGACCAGGCCCAGGAGCCTGACGACACCCAAGAGGGGGCCGGCGATCCAGCCGCTGACAAGGAAGATCCTCATACGGTGGACTATCAAGCATGAGAGTCAGACGGACAAGAGGCCAGATGGTTGAAAGGTTAAATGGTTAAAAGGTTAAATGGCTTTCTTTGTGGACTGATCACGGCGGAGACATGCCCTTTTCCCTCCCGATTTAACCGTTTGACCATTCAATGATTTAACCATTTAACTATTTAACTATTTAACCAAGCATTTGGGCCGGTGACCAACTATGGGACACATTTTGCGAAGTAGCCAAGTCAAACTTGAAGGCCGGTGTGAGGTTGGTAGGATAGTGCCACAGGCCGTGGGCGGCCAAGAGGCGCCGGCCTCAGGTGCCGAGCAGGTGCGGATCGTGGAACGCCACGACGAGTATGCGGTGCTGGAAGTGACCTGCTCGTGTGGCAGCAAGCTTTACGTCCGCTGTGAGCTCGGCTAGGCGGCTGGGTCCCAGGGACGAAGGATGGGCCTATGCATAGCAGATGGATAACGACCTTGGCCGTAGCGGTGCTGTGGGCCGCGATGGGGCTGGGCTGCACGCCTCTGAGGACCCCCCGTGAGGACCCGGCAGCCAAGCGATTCGAGGGACCTCGGGCGGGTCCCGATGCCTCCGGCTCCGCCGCAGGACTGACCGAGCGATACACGCAATTGGCCGAGAAGGCAGTGGCGATGCAGCAGGAGAACCAGCAGTTGGCCGAGGAGAGCGCCCGGCTCAAGAAGCAGGTGGACAGCCTGGAGGCCCAACTCAAGCAGACCCAGGCCGAACTGACGGAGGCCAACAACCTGCTGGTCGAGATGCTGGGAGAACTGAACAACTGGAAGAGCGACATCCTGGGCTTTCGCAACGAGATGCGCCAAGCGGCGAAGTCCCAGTTGGAGGCCCTGCTGAAGATCCTGCAGGTGCTGGGCGCTGAGGCGGGGCCGTCGCCAGCGGGCGCGGAACCCAACCAGCCCAAGCCGGGTGGCGAGGGAATACTGAATCCGTCCAAGTAGACGGTCCTGGTGAGGAGCGATTCGATGTCTTCGCAATCCAGAACGCATCACGGAGCCGCCGCAGAGAAAGGTGGTCCCTGGAGGAGGCCGGTCAGGCGATGGACCTGTCTGGGCCTGGTCATAGGGGTGGGCCTGTTGGCCGCCGGCTGTCGTTCTCGGCCCGCGTACGAGCCCATGAAGGGGGCCTGGTACCTCAATCCGAAGAAGGCCCCCTCCCGTCTGGGGCGGGTGGCCTTGGTGGAGTTCGACAATGGATCCAGCTACCCGGAGGTGTCCAGGGACGTCAGTGAGACCTTGTATGTCGCCCTGCAGAAGAAGCAGCAGTTTGGCCTGAGAACTTTCTCGCAGACGGATCCAGTCTGGCGGTCCTTGCAGATCGGCTCCGAGGACGCCCTCAGCCCCGAGCAGTGCGTGAAGATCCATCAGACGCTCCAGTGTGACGCGGTGTTGACCGGCGTCGTGACCGGATTCCGGCCGTATCCGCACCTGATGATCGGCCTGCGTCTGAAGATGATCGACATGACGGACGGCCAACTGGTGTGGGCCGTGGAGCAGGTCTGGGACAGTGCCGATCGAGCCACTGAGGCCCGCATCAAGACCTATCTGAAGGTCCAGAGCCGGTCCACGAGTTCCATGGCGGACCGACTGATGGTCGTCAGTACCCTGGACTTCATGAAGTTCGTGGCTTATGAGGTAGCCCAGACCTTATAGGAGCTGCGGGCGATTCGCGGGCAGCCTTGAGCCGGGGAGGGTTGGGAGCTTGAAAAAAAATGACAGGAATCCGCGCCAAGGGCTCAGATTTCTCTGATCGCACACGAAAAAGGGATAGTGGACAGTTGATGCCAAGACCGTGAAGGGTTCAGACCCATGATTCAGAATATCAATGCCAATGCGATTCAAGAGATCATGCCCAAGCCAGCCCAGCGGAACAGTCAGGGGGCACGCGGCGATTCCAGCGACCCCCAGGATGCCACCGTGCAGATTCAGTACGGCCCCCTGGTGGCGGAGGCGATGCGGACCTCCCAGTCGGATCCACAGGCAGTGCAGAGGGCCAAGGATCTGCTGGCCTGCGGACAGTTGGACACTGTCGAGAGCATGCGACAGGCGGCCCAGGATCTGCAGAACCTCGGCATCTAGGTCCAGCCCACCGGTCTTTCTCCCCATCATCATGTGCGGCTAAACAACACGGATGCCACGCTGTCGTTGCGTGGCGGCCACGTTGCGGGCACAGAGGCCACCCAGGCATAGGGGCCGAAAGGATCTGTGAGTTTGTGGTAGCAGTTGCCGGGGAATACTCTGGGGCCGGGGTTCTTGAACGCAATGAGCGGATATCCTGCGTCGGGTGTCAGCGGGCCTGACTGGCTACCATGTCTGAGGGGTAGTAGACCGACTCGGGTCTGATCCCGCATCGTTTGGAGAGGGTGTCCACCAGGGCCTGGACCCGTTTGATCTGACAATCGGTGGGATAGGTTGACCGGCCGTCTGACACGATACACACGCGGACGGTCTCGTCCGCTTCACCACCGTTCTGGCTCGAGGCAATCGACTGCTGATTATCCCACCTCTCGGTGGTCAGGATCTGGCCGTCCTCACCGCCACGCCCGTTGCAGATCACAAAGTGACATTCCAGGTCCTGGGGATGCGTCAGGCCCCGGAGATACGCCAGCCATTCAATGTTGCCTCCGAGAGTGCCGCTGTAGCAGATCTCGATCCGCCTCCATCGGCCTACGGCCTGCGCGACCCTGGACGTGACCGCCTGGTCCGCGGAGGCCAGCTTGTAGTAGCTGGACAGACAGAAGGCCCCTGCAGACGGTGGGTTATTGCCAAGTGCCATCAGGACCATCGCCCCACCGGTCATGGAGACCAGCAGCATTAGCAGGGCCTTCCAGACACGCAACTGCGTCGCCTTGCCCCCATCCTTGGTTGCGATCTTCGCGGGCATATTGCCTAAAACACTCCTGGGCACCTGACAGAACTGCGGAAGTACACTGCCAAATGTACTCGCGACTATATATCGTCGAATCGGCATGTGTAAAGGGATTCCTGCACATTTTCGCCGCACATTTTCCAGGTTATTCTCGTCCATTTAACGCCGGTGCATTATCTTGACTGGCTTACTATGGCGAGATACTTCCTTGGTGGTTTTGGAGGCGATCGTCGAATGGTCAATCCGCACAAGTTCGGGGACACAGCCAGACTGGGTCGTCACGAGAGAAGGTCCCGAAAAGGTGACAGTTTGACTGGGATACGACGCGGTCGTCGTTCAGGATGCAGTGACATAGCCGGTGAGGCTAGCGGGCCGCTGCATCTCTTTCAGTGACCTTGCGGGCCTGGTCGTTCCTGAGATGCGTCAACTGCTCACGGAGTCTTGTGTCGGTCAATGCCAGGATCTGGACGGCGAAGATCGCGGCGTTTTTTGCGCCGGGCTTGCCAATCGCCATGGTCGCAACCGGGACTCCGCCTGGCATCTGGACCGTGCTCAACAAGGCATCCAGACCACCCAGGCCGCCTTCAGCCACCAATGGGACTCCAATCACCGGAAGGGTGGTTCGGCTTGCCAAGGCCCCAGCCAGGTGCGCGGCCATGCCGGCCGCTGCGATGATGACCTGGATGCCGCTGCCGGCGGCCGATTCGGCGAACTCGGCCGCGACCTGCGGGGTCCGATGGGCAGATATGATCCTGACCACAGGATCGATCCCGAGCTCCTTCAACTGGCCTATGGCCCCCTGCATGACGGCCAGGTCGCTGTCGGAGCCCATGACCACGGCCACTGGAGATGAGGTGTTTGATACCATTTGTCTTTTGCCCCAACGGGATTACAATAGTCTCTGTCCTGGGTCGCCTCTGCAGAGTGTAACGACCCAGGGCCCGGAATGCAATACCCTAAGGTGACTCGAATGCAGACCCGAAGGCCCATCGCCGCCGATCAGTTCTACCCCGGCCGACCCAAGGAGTGTATCGCCGAGATCGAGCAGTGCCTCCGCGGGGCACGCCTGCCTGCCTCGCTGCCGGACAAGATCATCGCGGGCATTGTGCCCCACGCCGGCTGGGTCTTCAGCGGTGATCTGGCGGCGTTGGTGTTTGCGGCGATGAGGCGCCAATATGACCACATTGAGGTATTCGTGATCCTGGGGGCAGCGCACAGCCTCGCGGGATCCAAGCCGGCGGTCGGGCCCGAGGCGGATTGGGAGACACCCCTGGGTCGAGTCGAGGTGGACAGGGAGTTGGTCGATCAGTTGGTCCGTGAGGAATGGGTGGGGCTTTCCACGGCCGCCCATCGGACGGAGCACAGCATTGAGGTCCAGGTGCCGTTCGTCCAGTTCTGTTTCCCTCAGGCCAAGATCTGTCCGATCGTGGTGCCTCCCACGCTCGATGCCATCCCTCTGGGGCAGTGGTTGGGACAATGGATTCGAGACCAAGACAGGTCGATCGTGTGTCTGGCGTCCACGGACCTGACGCACTACGGTCCCCGATATGGGTTTGTCCCAAAGGGTAGTGGACGGGAGGGGATTCAGTGGGCGGCCGAGGTGAACGACCGGCGATTCATCGATTTGGCCGTGGCGATGGAGCCGCGGCAGATGCTGACGGAGGCGGCTGAGAACGTCAACGCCTGTGGTCCGGGCGCAGCAGCCGCTGCCGTGGCTGCTGCCAAGGCCTTCGGCAAGACCGTGGGACAACTGCTCGCCTACACCAACAGCCACCGCGTCATGGCCGATAAGATGGCCACCTTCAGCCTCGACAGCGTGGGGTACGCCGCGATGGTGTTCTAGGGGTGATAGGGAGGCGTGGGACGGGTTTCAGGGCCTCGGCAGGCGGCCCTAGGGCGGGGTTGTATCCCCGGCCAGCACTGAAAATGGCAAGTGAATTGCTTTGACAGGGGCAAGCCGATAATCTATACATAGCCGTGTTTCTCTGGGCTAACACAAAGAAAACTTGCTGGAGAGTGCCATGGAACACAAGATCCTGTTAAGGGAAGGTGACATCCCGAAACAATGGTATAACCTGGCGGCTGACCTGCCGACCCCGGTGCTGCCGCCGCTTGGGCCTGACGGCCGGCCCATCAAGCCGGAGATGTTGGCGCCGGTGTTTCCGATGAGCCTCATTGAGCAGGAGGTCAGCACGCAGCGATGGATCGACATCCCGCAGGATGTGTTGAACATCCTGTACCGGTGGCGGCCCTCGCCCCTGCGGCGGGCTGTCTACCTTGAGGAGTATCTGAAGACCCCGGCCCGCATCTACTACAAGGATGAGAGTGTCAGCCCACCCGGCAGCCATAAGCCGAATACGGCCGTTGCCCAGGCGTACTACAACAAGCAGGCCGGGATCGAGCGCCTGACGACCGAGACGGGGGCTGGTCAGTGGGGCAGTGCCCTGGCCTTTGCGTGCAAGATCATAGGCCTTGAGTGCAAGGTCTACATGGTCCGAATCAGCTTCGACCAAAAACCCTTCCGTCGAGTCATGATGAATGTCTGGGGAGCCAAGTGCGTGGCCAGCCCGAGCCAGGAGACGAATGCCGGGCGGAAGATCCTGTCCGAGCTGCCGGATACGCCGGGAAGCCTGGGTATCGCCATCAGCGAGGCGATCGAGGCGGCGGTCACGGATCCGACGGGCAAGACGCGCTACTCACTGGGAAGCGTGTTGAACCACGTCCTGCTCCATCAGACGATCATCGGCCTGGAGGCCAAGAAGCAGTTGCAGATGGCCGGAGAAGGGCTCCCGAATATCGTGATCGGCTGTGCGGGGGGCGGCAGCAATTTCGCGGGACTGGCGTTTCCATTCACGGCCGACAAGATCCATGGCGCCAATATCGAGATCGTGCCCGTGGAGCCGACGGCCTGTCCTACGATGACCCGGGCGCCTTTCCGTTACGATCACGGCGACACGGCCTGTATGACGCCGCTCCTGGCCATGCACACGCTCGGGCATAACTTCGTTCCGCCGCCCATTCACGCCGGTGGCCTGCGCTACCACGGCATGGCCCCGCTCGTATGCCAGGGTATCGTGGAGGGTCTCTTCAAGCCGCGGGCCTACCCGCAGACCAGATGTTATGAATCGGCCCTCATCTGGGCGAAGACCGAAGGCACTATCTGTGCGCCGGAAACGAGCCATGCGATTGCCGCTACGATCGAGGAGGCCGAGAAGGCCCGCCAGGAAGGCAAGGAGAAGGTCATCCTCTTCAGCTACAGCGGCCACGGATTGATGGACTTGTCCGGGTATGATGCCTACATGTCCGGCAAGCTCAGCGACTATGAACTCCCCGAGGCAGTGCTGCAGAAATATACCAAGGAGCTTGAGCATCTGCCGAAGGCTGAGGTGCGAAAGAGCGGTCGATGGTGAGTGGCCCATTGGAGGGTTCTGCCGGATCAGACAGCGAAGCACAAAGGAGTTGGTGTGTAAGGAGACACAATCATGAAGAAATGGATGGCTTTGGGGTTGATGGTTCTGCTGCCTGTAGTAGGGTCGGCGCAGACCGAAGACAAGACGGAGACCAAGACCAAGGGACTGCGCGACCTTGAGATCCTCGGCTATGGTCTCGACGTGCACGGGTTTGTGGACTTGACCGGTCAAAGCAAGTACCTCTGGAGGGGGTTCGACGTATACAACGACAGAAGCGCGACGCAGTTGACCGCCGGGATGCAGTTCTCCGATACCGGCCTCGGCGCCGTGGTCTCCGGCCATAGGGCCACCGGCGGTGGTTATGAGATGTGGGAGCGGTGGGACTACGGCCTGTATTATCAGAATTCCCTCTTCAAGGGTGAACCGATCCAGACCAACTATCGATTCGGGTGGGTTTACTACAACTATGCTCAGCAGTGGTGGAAGTCCTGGGACCTTCAGGAAGGGCACGTGATCGTGTCCATGCCGAACGTCACCGCGGTCAAGGGATTGGTGCCCAGTGCCGTGCTGGTGAAGCTGTGGCCGTCCGCCAGCGGTTCGCCCTATGTCGGGGGCAACGCCGCGGGGTGGATCTACATCGGGATGCTGGACTACACCTTTGCCGTGCCGGGGGTCACGCCGACCATGCCTGAACAGGTGATCAAGCTGCACGGGGAGCTCGTGTACAACGACGGCGTCAGCCCCTACAACACCTGGGTGGATAGCGACTGGTCGGACGCGGTCGTCGGTGTGTCCACCGACTTCGACATGGGCTACGGGATCACTGTGACGCCCGGGCTGTACTATCAGAAGACGATGGACAAGAGCGTCAATCAGGATAGCAGTGAGACGTGGTTTACGCTCGGTGGGAGGTTCACGTTCTGATCTGGCCTCAGGGCCAGTGATTCTGCACTCAACAGACGGGCTGGCCTCCAGAGGCCGGCCCGCTCTCTTTCGATCACCGGCCCGCGCAAGGCCCGGCCAGAAGGACGAGTGGAGGCACGGACCAGCCGTCGTGCGCTACTGGGTCACGGGAGCATGTTCTTGCAGGTGAACCCCTGGTACATGTACTCCCAGTCCACGCTCCACATATGGGTCTGGGTGAACGTCAGGCCCTTTTGCAGGGAATCAGCCCAGTCGATGGTCCGCTTGTCCTTCCAACTGTGCATCTCCGCGTGACTATCTACAAAGCTGAGGGTACTCCGCTTGTTGTGCCATATGGCAATGGGATCGACCCACTGGTACGTTGCCCTGCTCCTGTTGATGCTCCACGACCCTACGTTGTACCCCCTGGGGTCCACGTCCTCCACAAAGACATACTTGCGGCCTGAGTCCTTGATCTGGGCCACGTTCGTCCAGGGATCCACACCACCGTACCGCTCGCCATTCAGTCCCCCTGGGATGTCATAGCTACGGTAGCACTCCAGCTTGTCTGTGTTGCCCGGAAAGGCGAAGCTGCTCTTGCTTCGGTTGTCGCCAGGGCAGTGGTAGACCTGGGTCTCTTTGAGGTAGGGATACAGCCTGCCCACCCTGATACCAACCAGTTCCCTCTCCTTTGCAGTGAGCGATGCCGCACTGGGCACAGCACCGACGTAGCTGGCAACGGTACCCCAGTTGCTGGCGCCAACAGGCCCTACAACCCAGAGGTCAAAGGAAGACCTGCCAGACTCCATGTAGGTGTTTCCGCCGACCATGTTGCCGTTGTTCTCACCGGCGTACATGGTCCAGGCCAGGATCAAGGCCTTCTGGTTGCCCAGGCAGCGAGACCCGGCCGCCTGTTTCCTGGCCAGCGATACAGCGGGCATCAGGATGCCCATCAGTATCGCTATGATGGCGATAACGACCAGCAGCTCAATGAGCGTGAATCCTCTGTGTCTGAACATAGCAACCTCTTGCCTCATATGGAGTCTGCAGTGATCCACTACCCGCCGGGGCACAGCCAAGCACGCCAAGGGATACGACGGGACATCTTAGCCGATATAATTGACCTTGATAGCACACCTAGTCAAGCCAAAAAATGGAGAGATTTGACTTAGTGCTGCATATTCTTGACCTGGTCAGTGCAATCACCCGAATCCCCGTTGACAGGCACGACCGCGGTCCGCTGGTACTCCATTGTGAAGAGGGCGTGCCCACCCGGTCCAGTCGGGCTACATCAAGAGGTTGATCGACCCGTTGGTGCCCATGGCCACCTGAGGTCCGGCGGGCTCTGTGGAAACGCCGGACGTTGCAGGGTCATCGCTGAGATAGCTGACCTGCTCTGTGTAGGGCCATGCACGGCCTTGGTCTTGTTGGCCTGAATGCCCTTGGTACATGTCGGCCAAGGAACCGTCCCTGAAGGTCTGCTGGTACTGATCGCTGAGCGTGACGTCCAGACGCTTGACCTGGATGCCGCTGTCCTGGAGGTTCTGTATGATCTGGGGCAGGGCCTGCTCGATCTCGGCCCGCGTGGCCCGGTTATCCACCTGGAGGGTGCCACTGACGCTGTGGTCCTGCTGCTCGAAGTGGATCAGGACCTTGCCCAACTCGGGGGGATTCAGCTCCACACTCAACTGATGGGTCTGGGTCCCAACCGCCCCTCGGATCGACGAGACCACCTGCTCCTGTACAGAGGGCCCGTCGCTGCCCGTCGAATTCACTCCGGTCGATCCATCGATCCGCCCGCCAGTCGCGTTGTTCAGGTCCGTCAGCGGCTCGACCGACAGGCCCGCGTTGGGCCAGATCTGCGTCTGCGTGGCGGAAGGCCCGTCGTGTCCGGTGGCCGCCAAGTGGTCCTTCAGGGTCAGACCCTGGCCGGACAGATAGACCGAGGAGGCGTGGCTGGGGCCGTCCGGGCTGGCAGATCCGGCGTCCGTGGTCTGGCCGGACAGGCGTATCTCTTGGGTGGTCTCAGTGCTGCGCTGTCCATCCGTGCCGCCAGCCACCTTTGCCGCACCGGCGGCCGATGTCGTTCGTCCGGCGTCCGTCGTGTCACGAGCTGCATCGAGCGAAGGTCCCTGCGATCCCCGCAGTTCGATGGTCATGGACAGGCCTTGACCATCGGGGTGGACCTGAGAGGCGACCTTGCCCAATGACTGGACGGTCAACTCCGACTCAACCGAGGTCGTGGAGGTCAGGCCCGAGGAGGCCTGAAGGTCCAACTCAGAGGTCTCTGACTTCGTATCGTCCTGGCCTTCCGGCCTGCCGGGCGCAGGGGACAGGTCCGCGATCGGCCGGTCCGTGGCCGTGGCAACTGTGTTCGGTGCCTCTTGGGTCTTCGTTGCGGTCTCGCCCTGAGGGGACTGTTGAAGGGGCTTGCCGACGGGTACACTCGAATCTCCGGCCACACGGGTCCTCCCCACGCGACTGGCCTTGGAGCCTTGACCGGAGACCGGCTCCGCGGCAGTGGGTGTGGGTGAGTCTTGCACCTCGACCTCGCTGACGGATGCCGCCACCGACGCCTCTGGCCAGGCTGCAGGTTGCCCGATCTGCACGCCGGGTTCGGTCCCATCGGACTCGGCCACGTCCTGCCGATGGGGGACAGGGTCCTTGTTGTCTGTGTCGGCAGGCCCGTCTTGGGTCTGAGTCTGCGTCTGAGGGCCGGAAGGGCTGGCCTGACTGGTGACAGGTCGCCGCCCCTGCCTGGCGCCAGGGGTCTGGGCCGTAGTAGAGAGATCCGCTGAGCGCGTGGAGAGCGCGGCCTTTCGCGATCGGACGATGCCCGATCCGAGGATGGAAGCGGTGCCGTCGCGAGGTTCTTCGGCCTGAGTTGAGGCCCAGTTGTCCTCCAGCGGCGTCGCCTGCGGTTGCGTGTCAGCGGCGGTGAGGGTCTTGTCCAGGGCCTGCTGGAAGGTAGGGGTGGACTCCTCCCCCTCCACCGCAGGGCTGGCCGATTGCTGGCCAGTCGTTTCCAGAGGTACATTGGACCTGCCTTGGGCCTGCTTGGAGGACTTGGAGTCGGCCAAGACGGCACGGGTTGAATCGGCTACAAGGCCATTGGATAGGTTGGCATCCATAAGCGACCTGTCGTGACACTGCAATGCCTGTGCCAACCGCCGCATCAGACCGCTCCAAGGCGGACAAGGGCTTGCTGTGGCGAAGGTTATGCCCCTTTTGGCAAAGAGGTCGATCCGGCTGACAACAAGGGCCTCGCCTGGACCTGCGGAGGAGAATTCCGCCGCTGGGCGGAGGGTTCTTCCGCGACCTGGCAGGTAGTGGACAGGTCCTGGCGTTGCTGTCAAGGAATGCGGCGGGCCCTGTATAGAATCCTGACAGGCCGGCCTGTCGTATCTCTGGGCATCCCCACGTCAAGGCCCTGTTGCAGTACGGATAGGTCGGGTTGTGGACCGGCTCAAGGCGAGGGCACAGCGGATTGGCACGGTGGTTGCAATGCCTGGGTTCGCCAAGGCAGTACGTCCAGACAGTCTAGGAGTGGTTATGGCAAGTACCGATTCGATCATGGATCTTCTCGATGCGGGGATGCGTGCTGAAGGCCTGCGTCAGAAGGCCGTTGCCTCCAATATCGCCAACATCGAGACCCCGGGCTATCGCCGGGTGGACGTCAAGTTCGAGCAGCTCCTGGCCAAGGCCCTCCAATCGTCCGACTCCTTGGACCTGGAGGATGTTGAGCCTCAGCTCTATCAGCCCAGGCAGACGGCGACCAAGTCCAACGGCAACGATGTGGACCTGGAGTTCGAGGTCGGCGAGATGGTCAAGAACTCGATCCGGCAAAAGGCCTTCATGCGACTGCTGTCCAAGAAATACCGACAGATCGATTCGGCCATTGATACCGGGCACGCGTAGACGCGGAACGGGGCATCCTCCTGCGTCCAATGAAAGGGTCTGACCTATGGCAGTGGACAAGGTGTTTGGGCCGGTTGACGTGGCGGTCTCCGGTATGCAGGCCCAGAACAAGAGCCTGTCGGCGATCTACTCCAATGTGGCCAATGCCCACACCACCGACGCCAGCGGACAGCCCTACCGCCGGGTGGAGGCGATCTTCAAGTCCAGGGATGAAGAGGACCCCCTGGGTGGCGTGATGGTCGACAAAATCACCCAGGACAACAGTGAGTTCCCGGAGGTCTTTGATCCGGGCCACCCGGGCGCGGACGCCAATGGCTACGTCAGGATGCCCAATGTCAGCCTGCCCACGGAGATGATCAACCTGACCATTGCCACGCGGGCCTACCAGGCCAATGCGGCGGTGCTGAAACGCTACCAACAGATCGTAGACACGGCCTTGGAGCTCCTTCGATAGGTCGAGGATACAGCGATGATCAACCTCAATACGCAATACAATCCCGTGGCGATCAAGCCCCAGTGGTCTACGCCCAAGACCGAGGCCGAGACCGGCTCATCCACTTCGTTTGCCGACCAGGTCAAGGACCTGGGCAAGGCCCTGGGCAAGGTGGATGACCTGCAGCAGGCCTCTGACGCCTCGATCCAGGGGCTCCTGGCCGGGAAGAACACGGACATCACCTCCGTGGTCTCGGACGTGGCCAAGGCGGACATGAGCTTCAAGCTCCTGGTGGGGGTGCGAAACAAGCTCATTGAGGCCTACAAGCAGACGATGAACATGCCGTTATAGCCTCCAGGTGTGATGGAGTGACAGGCGGGTATGGACGTTCTCCAGAAGATACGCCTAGTCTGGGAAAAGATCGGTCTGGTGCAGAGGGCCATGCTGCTGGCGATCGCGTTGACGGCGATCGGGGCCGGGGCCCTCCTGGTCCATTGGGCCAGGCAACCCGACATGCAACTGCTCTATCAGGGGCTGGCGCCCGAGGACGCGGCCAAGATCGTGGACAAGATCAGCCAGCAGAACGTCGCCTATGAGCTGCGGTCCGGCGGCACCAGCATCTACGTGCCCAAGGAACAGGTGTATCGGCTCCGCCTGGACATGGCCAAGGAGGGCCTTCCGGCCGGCGGCCAGAGCGGATACAAGATCTTCGAGACCGAGAAGATCGGCGTCAGTCCCTTCGTCCAGAACGTCAACCTCAAGCGGGCCCTTCAAGAGGAGCTGGCCAAGAGCATCCAGATGATCGAGGGGGTGCTCTTTGCCCGCGTGCACCTGGACAACCCTGAGCCCCAGTTGTTCGCCTCCGAGGACGGCAAGACCACGGCCTCGGTGATCCTGCAGATCAGGCCCGGGTACAGCCTGGCACCGGGGAACATTGCGGCCATCACGAACCTGGTGGCCGGCAGCCTCTCCGGGCTTCGGCCTGAGAACGTCACCATCATCGACAACCACGGCAACCTCCTGTCGAGTCGCTCCGACAGCCGCATCAGCGGCGTGGCCGGTACGTACCATGAGTACAAGGAGCGGGTCGAGCAAAGCCTGGGCAAGAAGGTCGAGGACATGCTGGCCACGGTCTTGGGACCGGACCGGGCTGCGGTGCGGGTCAGCGCCGTGATCGACATGAACAGCATCAGCCTGGTCACGGAGACGCCCACGGCAGGCATTGAGAAGAAGACCGAGGAGACCAAGACCTCAGAGCCGACTACGGTGGCCAGCGGTCAGACGGCCACGCAGGGGACTCCGAAGACCGAGAACAAGACCGTCACCGAGATGGCTGTAGGCAAGACCGTCAAGCAGGAGACCAGCCTGCCGGGCGAGATCAAGTCCCTGTCCGTCTCGGCCGTGGTCGATCTGTATCCGGACGAGCCCAACAAGACCACCCCGATCATGCAGGTGGGGGACGTGAATGATCTGATCCGCAGCGCCCTGGGCATGAAGGCCACGGACTCGCTGAAGGTCACGAACGTGCGGTTCAACCGCCACAAGGAGCTGGTGACTGAAGAGCCGGTCCCGACCTGGACCAAGTATCTGGTATTCGTGCGTCATGCGTCGATGGGGGTGATGGCGATCTGTGCGCTGCTGGTGCTGAGGATCCTGACCGGTGCCCGGAGAAAGGCCGCGGTCGCAGAGGCAGCCGCGACCCCTGCGCTGCCTGCCGGTGCGACGGAGAACGCCGGTATGCTGCCCGGAGGCCAAGTGAGTCCGGCCCTGCTGAGGCAACACGTGGCCGGCGCACTCAAGAGCAATCCAGAACAGGTCAGGCAGTTGTTTGCCACGTGGGTGCAGCAGGGGTAGCTCCAGGAAGCATGATACAGAACGCAGGACTCAGAGGCCCCATGAGTGACCAGCCAGGAACGACTGGATGACGGGTATGGCGTTGACGGGTAGACAGAAGGCGGCCATGTTGTTGACGACCCTGGACGGGGCAGCCGCGGCAGAACTGCTCAAGGGCCTTGACCCCAAGGTCATCGAGTCCCTGGCCGTCGAACTGAGCTACATGGAGGCCGCCGGTCTCCACAGTCCCCAGCAGACGGATGCCGTGACCCTGGAGTTCTTCAATACCCTCAACCAGGGCCCAAAGCAGTCCGGCGTTGACCTCCAGACCTTCGTACAGGACATGCTCAAGAACACGATCGGCCAAGAGAAGGCCAGGCAGTTCCAGACCGGTCTGGGGGCCCTGCTGCGCAGGCGAGACCCGTTTCTGCCGATCCGCAAGGCGGATCAGAACGTCCTGGCGCGTCTGCTGGAGAAGGAACACCCCCAGGCCGTGGCGGTGATCCTGGCGGAACTGCCGCCCAAGAAGAGCGCGGCCCTGTTGGGTCAGCTCAGCGACGGGGTGCGGGTCAGTGCGGTCAGCCGGATGACTGGCGTGGAGAACGTCTCGCCCGAGGCCCGGTACCGCATCGCCGAGATGATCGCCGCCAAACTCGAACAGACCATCACGGCAAAGGCCGTAGGGATGGTGGCGCCGTCCGCTGCAGCGCAGGAGGCCGGCGCAGGGGCTGAGGGGCAGGGACCGTCGTCGCTTCGCAAGGTGGCCGTAGTGATCCGGACCTTGGATCGTGAGGTGCGCGACAACGTCCTGGCTGCGATCCGCCAGAAGGACAAGGACGCGGCCGAGGCGATCGGCGGGCTGATGGTCCTCTGGGAGGACCTGGCGCTGATCGCCGATCGATCCATGCAGGAGGGGCTGCGGGGGATGGATGAGCGGACCCTCGCGATGGCCTTGTACGAGGCCGAGGACGCGGTTGTGCGCAAGATCAAGTCCAACATCTCCGAACGTGCGGCGGGCGTGGTCGACGAAGAGGCGTCGCTGATGCAGAAGCCCAAGAAGAAGGACGTGGACGAGGCCCGAGAGAAGGTCCTGCATCGACTGCGGGAACTCCAGGTCAATGGAGACCTGACGTTTGAAGAAGAGTCGTCATGATGGGGACGTCGCTGACGGTCAAACTGGGCCGCCCTGTGCGGGCGGCACGTGTGGTGGAGCCCGGTCGCAAGGGGGATTCGGGGCAGGCCGGTGACGGCGCCTGCGCCGACCCGGCCGCTGCGGACCTCCAGAAGCGGCTGGCCGACGTGGAGCAGCGGCAGCAGGACCTGGTCCAGACCTGTCGAGTGCTGGACGACCTGGCCTGCAAACTCTCGCGTTTCTATGAAGAGATGGTTGCCACCCATCGGGGCGAGATCGCCCGCCTGGCCGTGGAGATCGCCCGCAAGGTCGTTGCACAGAAGGTCCGTCAGGGGGACTACGACGTGGAGGCGATCATCCAAGAGGCCCTGGAGAAGGCCCCGGCCAAGCAGGCCGTGGTGGTCCAGGTCAGTCCCCAGGATTGGGAGGCCTGCCAACGGCTCCAACAGGAAAGACCCGACAGTCCCTGGGCGTGTCTGACGTTCGTGGCCGACGCCAGCATAGGCCAGGCCCAGTGCCTGGTGGAGACGCCCAAAGGCGTGGTCAAGTCGTTCATCGAGGAACACCTCGCAAAGATCCAGGAGGCCCTGGAGAAGAGCGGATGAAGGAAGGACTGACAGGTTAGAAGGCTGAATGGTTAAAAGTGTGATTGACTTCGATAAGCTGCACCAGGCCCTGGGCAAGGTGAAGCTGATGAATTGTCAGGGGACCGTGGTCCGTGTGGTCGGCTCCACCGTGGAGACCGCTGGCCCGGTGATCGGTCTGGGGGAGTTGTGCGGGATCCACATCCGGGACGGTCGGCGTGTCCTGGCCGAGGTGGTCGGTTTCCGCGACGATCGTTTGATCCTCTTGCCGTTGGAGCACATCGAAGGCATCGGTCCCGGCGATCCGGTCACGACCCGGGCGACGCCGCGACACCTCTGTCTGGGCGACGGTGTCCTCGGCCGGGTGCTCAATGGCCTGGGCGAGCCGATCGATGAGAAAGGTCCATTGGAGCAGGACCATTGCCAGCCCTTGGACGTGGGGAGTCCCTCGCCTCTGGCCCGCGAGCGGATAACCGAGCCGTTGGCCTTGGGTATTCGGTCCCTCGACGCGGTGCTCACCTGCGCCAAGGGCCAGCGAGTGGGGATCTTTTCCGGCAGCGGCGTGGGCAAGAGCGTGCTGCTGGGCGACATCGCTGTGTCCAGCGCCGCGGACGTCAACGTCGTGGCCTTGATCGGCGAGCGAGGCCGTGAGGTCAGGGAGTTTCTGGAGGAGAACCTGGGTCAAGCGGGCCTGGCCAAGAGCGTGGTGGTCGTGGCCACCTCGGATACGCCGCCGATCCAGCGGGTCAAGGCCGCCTTCGTGGCAGTGACGATCGCCGAGTACTTCCGCGATCGCGGCAAGGACGTGCTCTTCATGATGGATTCGCTGACGCGGTTTGCCCAGGCCCAGCGGGAGATCGGCCTGGCCGCCGGTGAGCCGCCGGCCACGAAAGGGTACTGTCCCAGCGTGTTTGCCATGATGCCGCGTCTGGTGGAGCGCCTGGGCACGGCAGAGGCCGGGAGCATCACAGGGATCTTGACCGTACTGGTCGAAGGCGACGACCTCTCCGATCCGGTAGCCGACAGCGCCCGAAGCCTGCTGGACGGGCACATCGTCCTGTCCCGAAGGCTGGCCGAGCGAGGGCACTACCCGGCCGTGGATATCCTGGCCAGCGTCAGCCGCCTGATGACGGCGGTGGTCGGTCCGGAACACCGCCAGGCGGCCATGAAGCTCAGGGAGATCTACGCCACGTACGCCGACGCCGAGGACCTGATCAACATCGGCGCGTTCTCGCCGGGGAGCAACCGGCGGATCGACGGGGCCATTGCGTTGATCGAGGCCGTCCGGCGGTTTCTGATCCAGCCGGCCGGGCAGCGCACGGCGTTCGATGATACGGTCAGGCAGTTGGTGGACATCACCCGGCGTTGGGACCAGTTGCTCGGTCCGGTGAATGGGCAATAGGCATCTGATTTCTGGGTTTCTATCATGGCTCGGTTTGTATGGAGACTTCAAAAGGTCCTGGACGTCAAGGACAAGCTCGAGCAGGTCAAGCGGGCGGAGCTGCTGCAGATCGCCGAGCAGATCGCCCAGACCCGCGCGGCCTTGTTGAACCAGCAGCGGATCCTCAGGGAGGCCCTGGATCAGATCACGCGACTGGACCCGCACACCAGGGTCGGGCAGCAGGAGTTCTTCTTGAGACACGTGTCGGTCAATGATGAGAAGATCCAGCAGTTCAGGGACCGAATCCTTGAACTGGAGTCCTCGCATCGGCGCAAGGCCGCTGAGTTGATGGAGATCAGGCGATCCAAGGAGGCATTGGATCGCCTGAAGGAGAAGGCCCGCCAGCGGTTCATTCAGGACCAGGAACGACTGGAGCAAAAGGAATCGGACGACCGGGCCGGAACGGCGTTCGTCCGTCGCCAGGTGACCGACGTTTGTCTGACGGCGGCAGGTCCGCTCCGTTAGCGGCCGTATGCATGGGAGACAACGATGAGCAAGAAGCTGATCATCATCATGGCCCTAGCCGCGGTCATGAGCTTTGGCGGGGCCTTTGGCATGGCGTGGCTGACCAAGCCCAAGCCGGCCGCAGCCGCGGAGCCCAACGCCGCCCAGAACGCGGAGAAGGCCAGGTTGCAGGCCGAACTGGGACTGGGCCAGGGCATCGGAGCGGCCCAGTCCGCTGAGCAACAGGAGAAGGCCCGTCAGCGGGCCATGACTGAAGAGCAAGTGCGAGGCTTGGCCCGGGACCTCCGGGACAAGATCCAGGAATACCATGACAAGGTCCAGGGTCTGGAGGTCCAGGACCAACGCATGAAAGAGGCCCAAAAGGGACTGAAGGAGGACATCAAGAAGCTGGAGGACCTCCGGGTGGAGGTGGCAGGCGCGGTCGCGTCGATCAAGGCCCAGCGCGATGAGCTCGAGCGCACGCGGATCCGGATTGTGGACACCGAGAAGGCCAACCTCAAGACCATTGCCGCCACCTACGACAAGATGGATGCCGAGGGCGCCGCACGCCTGTTGGCGGGCATGTGCAAGGTTAGAAACGGCACCGCCGCGGACCGGGCTTCCAACGTTGAGGACGCGGTCAAGATCCTCTACTACATGGGCGAGAAGAAGAAGGCCAACGTCCTGGTGGCGCTGATGCAGGCGGAACCGGACCTGGCAGGGGCGCTGGCCGTGCGGCTCAAGCAGATCGTGGAGAAGTAGGGCCATGGATATCGCAACCATACTGGGTATTGTTCTTGGGTTCATTGTCATCATCGGAACCATCCTCAACGAGGGGAACCTGAGGATTTTCTTCAACATCCCTGCCCTCTCCATCGTGTTCGGGGGCATGACCTGCGCGACCCTGGTCCACTTCTCGATGAAGCAGTTTCTCGGGATCTTCTCCCTCATCAAGAAGACGCTGCTCCACAGAGTCGTATCGCCGCAGGAGCTCATCCAGGGAATGGTCAACTATGCCGCTATCAACCGCCGTGACGGCACCTTGGCACTGGAACAGGAGATGGGCAAGGTTAGCGACCCCTTCCTGGCCAAGAGCCTGCAGATGCTTGTGGATGGAAACGAGGAACACGCGATCCGGGATCTGCTGGGCGCTGAGATCCAGTACATGGAAGAGCGGCACGCCATGGGCAAGAAGGTCCTCGACTTCATGGGGTCCTCGTGTCCTTCGTTTGCCATGGTCGGCACCCTGATTGGCCTGATCTCCATGCTCAGCAAGATGGAGAACCCCTCCGAGGTCGGCCGTGGGATGGCGGTCGCCCTCGTCTGCACCTTCTACGGGGCCTTCCTGGCCAACATGCTCTTCCTGCCCCTGGGAGGCAAGCTCGGGCAGCATTCCAAGACGGAGAAACTGTCGATGGAGATGGTCGTCGAGGGGATCTGCGCGATCGCCAAAGGGGACAACCCGACCGCGGTGCGAGAGAAGATGCAGGTCTTCATCTCGGCGAATCGCCGCGAAGAAGTGAAGGCCCAGGTCTAATGGCACATAAACCCAAGCCAGCCCAGGAAGAGGAAAGCGGCGAGTCGGCGCCGCTGTGGATGATCTCCTTCGCGGACATGATGTCGCTGCTGATGGCCTTCTTCGTGATGCTCTCGACGTTCTCGAGCTTTGGGCCCAACGAGGCGGCGAAGGTCCGCAAGGTTGTGAGGTCCGTGCTGCTGCCCAACTATGGTGGATGGCATCGATCCCCTCCCAGAGGGGCCGTGGGGCCTCAGGCGGTTGCCGCCGGACAGATGGAGAAGGGCAGCGAGAAGCCCACGCTCCAGGACACCCAAGGGAAGAACCTGATGGCGGAGACCCAGGCCGGGGATTTTAGGACTCGCCGGGTGTTCGTGATCGAGTCCAGAAAGGTCTTCCTGGGTGCCGGAACCGCGCTCTCGACCGATGGGCGTGACTTCCTCGATACCCTGGCGTCCTTTGTCAGCCAGGTGCCGGGCCGGATTGTCATCAGTGAGAGCGGCCCGGGCCGTGACCCTGAACTGGGGCTGCTCAGGGCCGTCAGCGCACTCCAGTACCTCGCGGGCCAGGGCATCTCAAAAGACCGGTGCAGTGTGGCCGTCCAGGGCATGATGCCGGATCAGACCTCCGTCGCCGAACGCCAGATGGAGATCGCGTTGCTGGACGAAGGCGCCTGCCGATGAGCAAACAGAAACACGCCGTCATCCTGGAAGAGAAGGGGGAATCCGCTCCGCTGTGGATGATCTCCTTTGCGGACATGATCTCGCTGCTGATGGCCTTCTTCGTCATGCTCTTGACGATGGCGCACGAGAAGAGCGGCCAGTTATGCAACGAGGGCACCGGAGTCTTCAAGGACACGCTCTATGGATTCCGCAGGACCATGGGAGGGTTCGGCATGCCGGGGCTGTTCGGGGCCGCCGATCAGGGGCTCAATCAGCAGAGCCTGAAGGTCTACTACCCGATCAGCGATGGAAACGACCCCAACGCCACCCGAACCCTGGATGCCAAGGAGGAGAGAACGCGGCGGGTCTTCCGCCAACTGGAGGGACGCACCCGAACCTATCAGGCCCAGGTCAAGGGCCGAAAGCCGGACTTCTTCGTGCTGCCCATTGTGTTCACCCGAGGACAATCGGTTCTGAACGAATCCGCCTTGCAGTCCTTGAATGCGTTCGCAGCGGACTTGAAGGGTTTTGCACCGGTCGACCGGCTGCACCTCTACGTGGTGGGCCTGGCCCCGGACGTCGCGGAAGAAAGGCAGCAATGGCTGATCTCCGCGCGGCGATCGCAGGCCGTCGCGGACTTCCTGAGGGATCATCTGCCTTCTGGAACGGATTGTCGCATCTTCTCATGGGGTGCTGCGGCAGGAGGCGACTGGGCGAAGAAGGGAAGCCCGATCTCCAAGCAGTCCTATATCGCCATAGCGATGCTCAGACAGGGCGATTGAACCGGTGGTCCTGTCCAGTTTTTCAACAAGGTGACTATTCTTCATCCGAGGCGCCTGCACTCACGGGTGAAATGCTGCGCGAGAGGCACAGGAAACCCCAGTTGGGCACACCGATTGCTCTTTTGTCCGGCAGATGGATCCCCACTTTGGTTGTGGGCGTCTTAGGAGTCGTTGCGTGTCGAGTGGTAGGGCCAAGAAACCTTCCATCCTGCTGATTGTGGTTGCCGTGGCGGTGATCGTCGCATTGTGGTGTCTGACGGGCGCTGCTGCCTTGGGCGCCAGCCCGTCTTCCTCTGCGGGCCCCTTGTGGACCGATCCCAATGGTCTGTTGTCGCAGAGCCGTGGCGTCACGGGCGAGTTGGTTTTCAAGGTGGTCACGTCCTTGGTGGTCGTGATGGGATTGGGGGTGGGGGCCGTGTATCTGTTGAGGCGAGTGGGACCTCAACTGTGTCGCATCCAAGGCAGGCAGATCCGGATCATCGAGACCACGGCCCTGGGGCCCAAGAAGGCCCTGCACATCGTGGAGGTGGGGCCACAGCGGTTTCTGATCGGCAGCACGGCCGAGCAGGTGACCCTGCTATCGCCGATTCCGTCGGCGACAACGCATGAGAAGCCGCAGTCCGCTGATCCAGGCAAGGGGCTGTAGATGGCACTGAAGGGGGTCTCCATCTGGTTGCTGGCAATCGCGTTCTGTCCCGCCCTGGCCTTGGGCCAGGCGGGCAACCCGCCGACCGGCACGGGCATGCCTGCGGTGCCCTCTGACGCCGCGGACACGGTGATTGGAACCTTGCCCAGTGTCACGGACCTGCTGAACGTGGTGGAGAAGGCCAGCGGTGAGGCCCCGGCCGGGCGCGACTGGTCCACTCCGGTCCGTCTGGTTATTCTCTTCACGGGCCTGGCCCTGCTGCCAAGCCTGCTGGCCATGATGACCTCGTTCACACGGATCGTCATTGTCCTGGCCTTTGTGCGAAGGGCCCTGGGCACCCAGACGATCCCGCCGACGATCGCGATCATGGGGCTGGCGATCTTCCTGACACTGTACACCATGGCCCCGACGTTTGAAAAGGTCAACACCGTGGCCGTACAGCCCTACCTGGCCAATCAGATGGCTCTCGGGCCGGCCAGCCAGCGGGCCGGCGACTGTCTCAAGGAGTTCATGCTCCGCCAGACCCGGCAGGCCGATCTGATGTTGTTCGTGCAGATGGCCAAGATCCGGCCCCCCGCCAGGCCCACGGACCTGGGGTTCTTCATCGTGACCCCCGCCTTTATCATCAGCGAGTTCAGGACCGGATTCGAGATCGGATGTCTCTTGTTTATCCCCTTTCTCGTGATCGACATGGTGATCGCGAGCGTGCTGCTGTCCGCGGGCATGATGATGTTGCCGCCTGCCATGATCTCGTTGCCGTTCAAGCTGATCCTGTTCATCCTGGTCGACGGCTGGGGCCTGCTCGCCAAGAGTCTGACTCTGGGATTCAAGTAGTGGGTTGGGAGGCAGAAGACAGAATGGATGCCAGTTTTGTGATGTATCTGGGCCGGCATACGCTGGAGACCACGTTGCTGCTCTCTGCGCCGATGTTGATCACGTGCCTGGTGGTTGGGGTGGTCGTCACCTTGGTCCAGGCGGTGACCGCCATCCGGGACATGACGTTGTCGATCGTGCCCAAGTTGCTGGCCATGGGGGTGGTGGGCTTGTTGTTCGGCAACTGGATGCTCCAGGTGATGCTGCGTTTCTTCACCGAGATCTTCGCCTACATGCAGAACGTCGGGCATTAGAACGCACCCATGGAACGCCTGATTGGCTTTGCCCTGGTCCTGACGCGGGTCTCCGCGTTCTTCCTGGTGGTTCCTGTGTTCGGGTCCCCGGTGATCCCGCTGTTGATCCGGGTGGCGGCCACGGTCATGCTGTCGGTCTTCTTCGCGGGCGTGCTCCCGCTGTCCGTGCAGATCGGCTCGGCCTCGGCGGCCCAGATCGGGCTGAGCTTGATCGGAGAGGCGACTTACGGATTCCTGTTGGGCCTGATCGCGTACCTGCTGTTTTCGGTGGTCCGCTGCAGCGGTGAGATCATCGAGCAGCAGATGGGCTACTCCACCTCCGAGATCATTGACCCCTTCACCGGCGAGTCCTCGCAGCCCTTGGGGACCCTGCTGGAGGTCGTATTCATGCTGTTTCTACTGGCGGCCAACGGACACCATCTCCTGCTGCAGGTGATCGTCCGCTCCTACCAGACCTTTCCGATCGGGACGATCCCCTCCATCCCGACCATGACGGCCGGCGCGGTCCAGGCCAGCTCGATGATGTTGGTCGCGTCCCTCAGACTGGCTGCGCCGGTCCTGGTGGCGTTCCTGCTGTTGTTTGTCGTGTTGGCCATCCTGGCGAGAATCGTCCCGGAAATGGACATCCTGTTCCTGACGATGCCGGTCCGCGTCGGCCTGGGGATGGTGATGATGATCCTGTTCCTTCCGTTCGTGCAGGAGTTCCTGGGCGAGTTCTCCCGCCTGATGGCCCGATTGCTGCCCCTGTGATTGACCTATGGCCCAGGAAGCCGGCGAAAAGACATTTCAACCCACGGCCCGCAAGCTCCAGAAGGCGAGGGAGAAAGGCCAGGTGCCTCGCAGCCAGGAGCTCAGTTACGTGGTGACCCTGGCGGCCCTGGTGCTGACGACGGCGGCGCTGGCCCATTATCTGCTGGGCTGGTGCATCCGGCTCATGCAGGAGGGTCTGTCGGGCCGGTCCGAGGTCTTTGAAGGCAGCGAGGTCTTCATGGCCTTCATGGGCCGGATGGCGGTCGACTCGCTGGGCCTGGCCGGGCCTCTGTTTCTGGCGCTCTTCATCGCGGGGATCGTCGGGAGCATCGCTATCGGAGGGTACACGTTTTCGGCCGAGGCCTTGCAGTTCCGCTGGGACCAGATCAACCCGGCGGAGAACATCAAGAACCTCCTCAATACGCGGGCCCTGGTCTCGCTGATCCTGTCGATCGCCAAGCTGTTTGTTCTCTCGGCGGTGGCGTGGTTGTACCTGCAGAACCAACTGGACGCCCTGGCTGCGATGCGGTGGGCCTGGTCCGGAGAGATCCTCGCCACCACGGGCCGGATCATGCTGGGGCTGTGTCTGCGGATTGGGGCGGCGCTGCTCGTGATCGCCTTGGCGGACATCCTGTATCAACGGTGGAGGTACAACCACGACATGATGATGACCATAGAGGAGGTCAAGCAGGAACACCGGGATACCGAAGGCGCTCCGGAGATCAAGGCCCGCGTGCGGCGGATTCGCCTCCAGATGGTGATGCAACGCGTCCGAAAGGACGTGCCCAAGGCGGACGTGATTCTGGTCAACCCCACGCATGTGGCCGTAGCGCTCAAGTACGACACGGCGACCATGGAGGCCCCGACGGTGGTGGCCAAGGGCGCAGACCTGATGGCCGAGCGGATCCGTGAGATCGCCCGGGCCTACGGCGTGCCGATCATCCGCCGCCCCGAGCTGGCCCGAACCCTGTACGCCAGCGTGGGCGTGGGTCAGACGATTCCGCAGGACCTGTACACGGCCGTGGCGGAGATCCTGGCCGTCATCTATCGGCTTCGCCAGAAGAGACGTCGGGCGCCCAAACCCGCAGCCCAAACCTGGGCGCCGCAGGGGAATAGGCACTAGCTACGGCTTCTTCAGGAAACCCACGGTGGACTCCATGATCCTCGCCCGCAGCACGGGAGGGGCCTCTTCGGCGGTCTGCGGCTTGAGGTCTTCGAGATTGGCCCGGCAGAAGTGGCAGCCGAGGGTGTTGAGGTGGAAGTCCACGTATGCCTGCCATGGGCGTTCCAAGGTCCCCAGGACATACCCGCCTACGGTACTCCGCTTTGGACAACTGAGACGCTGTGATTGCCAGATCTCCGTGAGGAGGTCTTCGATCTCTCTGCCGGCGGATTCGTCGTCCGGACTAGGCCCGCCGGACCGGACCACGGACTGGCGGATCTGCTTGAGGCAGCGATACTTGAAGACCCCGACCTGGTTGCTCGAAACGCCGAGGATCCGGGCGACCTCGCCATTGGGACGTTGGGCATAGAACAGAAGCTCCACGCTCATGAGGGCCTGGAAATCCAGCGACTGTTTGAACCCGTCCACCAATTCCGTCAGGGCCCCGGCGAGGGCCTGGCGCTGGAGCTCGAGCTGTTCATCCCGGCGGGCATACCAACTGACCGATGGATCCGTGGAGGCCCGCTGCTCCAGGGGATCGGTGGGCCTTTCCTGCGTCTTGCCGTCGGATACGTCCTGGAGCAGGCACACGTGGCTGGCCCCCCGCCGGCGGTAGGTGTCGACGATCTTCCTGCGGAGCAGGGAAAAGAGGTAGGTCTCCAGGTTGCAGTCCTGCCGAAACTGCGGCAGGCCCCTGATGAAGGAGATGAACGTCTCTTGTACGAGGTCCTCGCTATCGACCGGCTGGGGGACCCGGGCCCGTGCAAAGGTCAGGAGTCTGCCCTGGTACCGATCCACCAGTTGGGACCACGCCTTGTCGTCGCCCCGCCGAATCCCGTCCAGAAGATACTGCTCGGCCTCTGTGACCCTTGCCATGGAGGCCATTGTACCGGTCTGATCTCGGGGCGCAAAGGGGCCAATGCGCCAGCCACTACCTACACCGTGATGCACTGGCGGCCGAGTCGCTCAGGCGGGAATCACACCGCGGCTTTGCCGTACTGGGTTCAGGTCCGGTCCAGCCTTAGTTCCCCAGCGGGCCAGGCCATGACCGTGACACCCGTGATCAGGGCCGCCACAAAGCCTATGACGTAGTGGACCTGGACTGCCGCAAGGACCTGATCGAGCACGGGAATGGCCCGGTTCTCTGCCACCTGAGACCTGAAGGCATTGGAGAGATAGACCTCGCGACCGGGCAGGGCGTAGTACAGGCAGGCCAGAGACGCGGTCAGGAGCGTGACCCCTGCCACGGCCCGAACCAAGTGGACGATCCCATGCCTGCGCCGGGCCAGGACCAGGAAGATCAAGGCCAGCAACAAGAAGGCCGCGCACACGATCCAGCCGATCCGCTCCACGAAGGCGGGCCAGTCTGCATACCCAAAGTCGCGTTCCAGGTCGCGGGCGAGATACTGATCTGGCACGCCGGAGGCGACCAGCCACGGCAGGTGGAGGCTGAACCCAAGGCCGATCAGGAGGCCCACGATCAACAGGACGTACGCGATGAACGCCAGAAGACCGGCGAAGAAGCTCCACTGCCTGCGGGGCCGTACCTGGACTACAGGGGTCTGGCTGGTCGACGTCTGGACGGTCGTCTCCGATTTGCCATACATGGGGATCGCCTCCTGGCCGGGTCCCGGCCTGGTCCAATGATGGAGGAGTCTGCCCTCCTTGTCTCGGAATCGCCCGGCCAGGATCAGGATCAGGTCCACGATCTGACCGATCATGAACATCCCGCCGGTGAAGAACCACAGGATCCCGGTGCCAATCTTGCCCACGTAGATCCGGTGCATGCCTGCCGGAAAGACCAGGGGCAAGGCCAGCAGCAGCGCAACCAACCGTTTCTGGGGTGACACACAGGAGGCCGTGTCAGGGACCGCGACTGACCTCGCCTCCGTCTCAGGGGATGGGACCGTTGCCTCCGGCACCAGATTGGCAACAGGCACTACCTGCTGGGGCCCCTGCCCAGTGGCCGTCTCAGGATCCACGACAGGCGCCTGGATCGGAGGAGAAGGGGGTGGCTGTGGCGGCGGTGACTGGGCCGGTGGTGGCTGAGGCGGCGATGGCGGCTGGTCTGCCTGGGCCGTGAGGGATCCGAACGGACTGGCCACCTGCACGGCAATGATCGTCCCTGCAATGACGCCCAGGGACACCATGGGTTGGTCTCCCCGAATCAGGGAGATCAAGGCCCCGATGACGCCGGCCCAGACCACGGGGGTCCAGTCGATCTGCTGTCTGCGATCGGGCGCAGTCAGTCGCCGCCAATCGACGAACCCCAGGACGATCAGAGACAGGAGGGTCCACGTGTGGATATGGCTGATCCGGGCGAAGAGTGCAGCCACCAGGATTCCCACGCCGGCAGCCACGACGTTGCGGAACCAGCCCGGCTCCAATCCGTGCAGGAGGCGCCGGTCTGCCCAGAGAATCCCGCAGGTCAGGCCCGCCATCATCAGGAAGAAGGCAAAGAAGGACGGTGCGTCGAAGCCCTCCAAGACACTGATACCCAGGGACATCACGGCCATGACCACGGCCGCCAGGAGCCGGCGTTGGCGCCGGCTGACCGGGTCCGGGCCGCTGGCTTTCTCACTCAGGTGACGCTCGAGGCCAGAGGCAGCACCAGCCAGCTTCTCGGCGATCTGGTCGCCTGCAGAGCCGATCTTGCGCCCGAGCTGTTCGCCCATCTGGGCCATGCCCGAGGTCTTGTCTTTCGATGGTTGGGCCGCCGGCTGCGCCGGGGTCTGGCCAAGGGCCTGGGCCGAGGGCCGGGTCGGCGGCTCGGTGCCGGCCTGCACGTTGGCCTTGGCTGCCACGTGTTGGGCAATGACCGTGAGGTCGTCGGGTCTGAACTGCGAGACGCTGTTGCGGATGTGCTCGGGGCCGAAGACGTCTTCCACCATCTCCTGCACGGTCTTGTAGCGGAGGGCCGGGTCCTTGACCAGGGCCTTCCTGATCGCGCGGGCAAACGGTTCCTCGATCCCGGTGAGGTTCGGCTGGTCCATCAGGTGCTTCATGAGGACCTCGGCAGGGCTGGCCCCAAAGAATGGGACCTGGCCCGTGAGCATCTCATAGAGCACGATGCCCAGGGCATAGATGTCGATGCCGCAGTCGTACCGGCCTTGGCCGATCTCCGGCGCCATATAGTGGACCGTGCCCACCGTGACGGTCTGCTCGCTGGCGTGGCTGGTGCTGATGGCCTTGGTCAGGCCGTAGTCGCCGATCTTGACGTAGCCGTTCTCGTAGAAGATGTTGCTGGGCTTGAGGTCCCTGTGGACGATGCCGCAGTCATGAAGGAAGGAGAGGCCCTTGGCGATCTCCCGCAGGAAGAACGCCGCCTTCTGCGTGCCCAGTCCGCCGGGCGACTCGTCCAGCACGTCCCGCAGGGACGGGCCCGACACGTACTCCATGATGACGAACGGCCGGCCCTTGTCGTTGTTCTTGACGTCGAAGATGGTGACCAGGTGCGGGTTCTTGAGGTTCATGCACTGCTTGATGCCCCTCAGCTCGATCTGCTCGTAGTTCTGGACCACCTTCAGCGCGACCTGCCGACCGCTGTCACTGATGGCGAAGTAGACCTCCCCGAATCCGCCTCGTCCCACGGCCCGCTGGATCGTGTAGCCCTCCAAGGGTCGGTCTCCGAACTGGTATTGGTACTGGTATAGGGTCTCTGTCATGGGATCAGACCTCCGGCTTCCATGCGGTGACGACGAACGACAGCGGGCCGACCCGCACGGGGCGGTCCAGGTCCACGCAACTGGCCTGTTCGGCCAGGGGCGGACCCTGCTGGGCACTGTACCAGAGCCTGCCCTGCCGGACCACGAGCACCACGGTCCGATCCAGCAGAGCCGCGCGAACGTGGTGGCCCTTGGTCGGGCCGATCAGGATGTCTCGATCGGCCAGTATGATCGATTGTACGTCACATCGCGGCAGCCTTACGCCCACCAGGGTCAGCACCGCCGTGGTACTGGCCCGGTTGGGCAGATGGAACTTCAGGTAGCATCGGTCGGACAGCGAGATCTTGTCGCCGTCTGCCAGGAGCCTCCCGGTCGCCTGGCCTTCCTGTGCGGGCTTGGGGCTACTGACGAAGTAGTCGTCCTCGCACCGGCATATCCTCAGCGTGGGCAGATTGGGGTCTGCCAGAAGTCCGAGGCTCGGTCGTTTGGGTGAGGTGATGGGCCCGACCGAGACCGAGGCGTTCGTGAAGATCAGGAAGCTCCCTATGCCGTCGATCTGGAGAATGAGGCCCTGATCCGGGCCTTCGCCCGTCTGCTGACCCACCGTGGCAGCAGAGGCTACGGGATCGGGGGCTGCCGGGACGGCCGGTTCCTGGGGCCTATCGGACCCCGTCAGGGCCTTGAGTCTGTCGAGCAGGCGGCCCGCCTGATCGAGGCGCCCCTCATCCATGGACCGCTTGATCTGCTCCAGGGCGGCCGCCTTGACCTTGACCAGCAAGGCCTCGGCCTCGCTGGGGCACGGACCTGGGGTCGTCAGTGGGCCAAGGGCCTCGCAGGCACCCTCCAGGTCGGCCCGGCCAAGGGCCTGTCCTACACGATCCAAGATTGTCTCGATCTGAGTGTCCATCGCCACCACCATGTCGTCTCGACCATGTTAGCACCCACGTCGGGCCTTCGCAATCAACGCCCGGCCCACATCCTCGTAGTCGCATTCGAACAAGATTTGTTACAGAGATCGAAGTACCCGCTTGACGAAGGGCATTGCAGAGATATAAGTATGAACAGACGTGCGTCGGTGAGGAGCCGGCAGCGTCCCCGGTGAGGTAGGGTTGATGAGAAGGACTTCCAAGGATGGAAGCGGCCGTAGGGCGGCCACGGACAAGGAGGTGCCCTTTGAAGAGGTCTTTCTCGATCGGGTTGGCTACCGTACTGGGGGTACTCTTGCATCTCCCGCAGGCACAGGCCTCTTATACCAGTCACGCCTGGGTCAAGATCTCAAACATCACCCTTACGAACGCCACCTGGAACGAGAGCTCTACATCCTGTTCTGGGTCCCCTGCTGCGTCGTCTGATGCGTGGGCCGAGATTGGGAATATGGACTACAGGTGGTCCCACTCTTCTCCGGTTCAAGCGGATCTGGTGACATCCGACTCTGCGTCCTGTGCCAACGCCACGGCCTCCGCGAGCACAAGCGGTGACGGGGCCAGCGCAGAGGCGTGGGCCGGGCCGGCATCGCTTGGGACCTGCTCGTGGAGCGAAGGGTACGCCCTGCTCCAACGCCAATTCATCACCCCGGAAACGGGCGGTACTGTGACCGTGAAACTCGACTTTGTATATGACTACGGCCTTGAGACCAGCGTGTCTTCGGGCGGCTGGATCCAAGCGGGCATCACGCTGTGGGGCGGCTCGACCGTGCCGGCCGTACACTGGAGCGAATCGACGTCGGCGTCCGGCCGGGACTACGAGACTATGGTACTATCCAGATCCTATCAGGCCCGCGAGATCGGAGGCCTGTACCTCTACGCGGACGCACACGCCTGGGCAGCCTCTTGCCCGTGCACCTGCGTTCCTGCCCCTGGGGCTGTGGCCCTGGGGATGGTGGGCGCGGCCGCTGTGGTGGTCCTGCGAAGGCGACGGGTGATCTAGTCATTCTCGAATCGCCCCCTGCCGACCTGCACGCCTCTCTTGCACAAGGCCCCCTTTCTCTGATACACTGCGGCGCAAAGGAATACCGCCCAAGAGGCGGTCTGTCCCTATTCGGCCAGAGGGCCGGCTAAGAGCATGGCGTATAGGCAACCCAGGGAAATGGAGAACAAACGATCGAGGGGGCTACGTGCCCGGTCCCCGGGGGAGTCGAGGCCCCATGCGTCAATCGCTGCCGTACCGGCCATCACCGGCTGGCGGCTCTGGCTGTTCCGCGGCGTGGTCGTGGTGGGTGTCCCGATACTCCTGCTGGTCTGCCTGGAGGCAGGGCTGCGTCTGGCCGGCGTCGGCTTTGACCCGTCTGTCACGATTGCCTGTCGGGTCCAGGGTGTCCCTTGCCTGGCCGACAACCCCAGGTACTCGTGGCAATTCTTTCCTCCGGCCATTGCCCGGCAGTTCGAGCCGTTCGCCTTTCCGGTGACCAAGCCCGCCAGGACCTACCGGGTGGTGGTGCTCGGCGAGTCCGCCACCCAGGGCATTCCGGACGGGTCGTATGCCTTTGCCAGGATCGCGCGGGAGATGCTTCGAGCCGCCTATCCCGACGTGCAGTTCGAGGTGATCAACGCGGGCATGACCGCCATCAACTCCCACGTGATCTATCAGATTGGCAGCGACTTGCTTCGGCATGATCCCGACCTGCTGGTCGTGTACATGGGCAACAACGAGGTCGTCGGTCCCTTTGGTCCGGGTACGGTCTTCGCTCCCTTCTCAAGGCACCTCTCTCTGATCCGGCTGGGCATCTCGCTCCGCAAGACCAGGCTGGGCCAGTGTGTCAGTCGGCTCTCTCAGCAGAGCCAGCAGCGGCTCCTGCGGTCGTGGGGCGGTATGGAGATGTTCCTGGACAAGCAGATTCGCCTGGGTGACCCTGGCCTGGAGGTCGTGTACAGACATCTGCGAGACAATCTCACGGACCTGTGCACTGCAGCCACCAGGGCCGGGACCGGGGTGATTGTTTGCACCGTGGCCAGCAACCTGCGGGACTGCCCCCCCTTTGCCTCGCTGCACCGGGCCGGTCTGGGACCCGAGGACCTTCAGACGTGGGAGGCCCTCTGCCGGCAGGGCTCTGAACTGGAGTCTGCCGGGCAGTACCAGCAGGCGATTGAACCGTATCGGCAGGCCCAGGCGATCGACGATCAGTTTGCCGCCCTTCACTTCCGCCTGGCCGTGTGCCTGGACCGGACCGGACAGGTGGACGAGGCTCGAAGTCACTACCTCCTGGCCCGCGAGCTGGATACGCTGCGATTCCGCACCGACAACCACGTCAACGACATCATCCGCCAGACCGCCGCGGCACTCGGTCCCCAGGGCGTCCGGTTGGTGGACGTCGAGGAGACCTTTGCCCGGCACAGTGACCGGCAGATCCCGGGTGACAACCTGTTCTACGAGCACGTACACATGAACTTCGCCGGCAACTACCTGCTGGCAAGGACCCTCGTCGAATCAATCGGGCCGCAGGTGGCAGCCAGGTTCGGACAGCCGAAGGAGGGCCCCGTCGAGGTGCTGTCCGAGGAGGACTGCCGGACCCGGTTGGCCTATACCGACACGGATCGCTACCTGTTGGCCAAGAAGGTGGTTGACGGGTTCCTGGTCAAGCCGCCCTTCACCGGCCAACTGTATCATGATCGGAGCCTGGAGCAATGGAGGCAGGAACTGGGACGTCTCAAGACGTTCCTGTCCAAGCAGGAGCTGGCGAGATCCGCAGAGGCTTATGAACGGGCCATTGCGTTGAATCCGTCAGACTGGAATCTGTACTGGAAACTCGGTACGATGCGGACCGACTGCATGGCAGACCACGGCGGGGCAGAGAAGGACTTCCGGAGGGTCCAGGACCTGGCGCCGACGTTCAACCTAGCCTATACGGGCATGGGACAGGTCTACCTGAGGCTGGACCGCTATGCGGAGGCCGCCCGGCAGTTCGAGAAGAGCGTTGGGCTCTATGACGCGCACGCGATGACCCACTACCTGCTGGGCTTTGCATACGAGAAGCAGCGGGACCTGGCTCGGGCGGCCCGAGGCTACAACCTGGCCGTGTATTGGCAGCCGGACGAGGCCCGGTACTACAGCTCGCTGGCCAAGGTCCTGAGACAGCAGGACCGGCTGGAGGAGGCCATACGCACGTGCAGGAAGGGGACACTATACTGCCCCACCGACGCCTTCATACACGGGAATCTGGGCCTGTTCCTGGCCGAGGTCGGAAAGACCGCGGAGGCCAGGATGGAGGTCCGCAAGGCCCTGGAACTCGATCCGAACTCTGAACAGGTCCGACGAGCGGCTGAGCGGGTCTTAGGTGCCTTCAAGTGAAAGGGTGCGAGCAGAGTCCATGAACATCCTGGGCATATCGGCGTTCTATCACGACAGTGCGGCCGCCCTGGTCTGCGACGGCCGGATCGTGGCTGCTGCGCAGGAGGAACGCTTCACTCGCAAGAAACACGACTTCGACTTCCCCGTCCACGCAGTGACCTACTGTCTGGAGGCGGGCGGCATCAGGGCGGAGGACATCGACCTGGTGGTCTTCTACGAGAAGCCCCTGCTGCGATTCGATCGGCTGCTCGAGACCTACATCGCCTATGCCCCGCGTGGGTTTCGGCAGTTCCTGATGAGTATCCCCCTCTGGCTGAGGCAGAAGCTGCACCTGCCCGGCCAGATCGACAAGGCCCTGGGGGGCCGATACAAGGGCCGGTATGTGTTCACTGAGCACCACGAATCGCACGCGGCCAGTGCGTTCTTCCCCAGTCCGTTCGAGGAGGCCGCGATCCTGACCCTGGATGGGGTCGGTGAGTGGGCCACGGCCAGCTACGGCTTAGGACGCGGCAACCGCATCAGCCTGTCTGGCGTGCTGCACTTTCCGCACTCGCTGGGCCTGCTCTACTCGGCCTTCACCCATTACGCCGGATTCAAGGTCAATTCCGGGGAGTACAAGCTCATGGGCCTTGCACCCTATGGGGAGCCCCGGTACGCGGACCAGATCCGGCGAGAGCTGATCGACGTCAAGGAAGACGGGTCCTTCCGCCTGAACATGGACTACTTCCCCTACGGCCATCAGACCGTGATGATCAACCGGCGGTTCGAGCGCCTGTTCGGCGGGCCTGCCCGTGCGCCGGAGGCCCCCCTGACCGAGCGTGACATGGACGTGGCGGCCTCCATCCAGGCCGTGACCGAGGAGGTCATGCTCAAGGCCGCCCGGCACGTGCACCGTCAGACCGGCATGAAGAACCTGGTGCTCGCCGGAGGCGTGGCCCTCAACTGCGTGGGCAATGGTCGCATCCTGCGTGAGGGGCCCTTCGAGAACCTCTGGGTCCAGCCCGCTGCAGGGGACGCGGGCGGGGCCCTGGGCGGAGCCCTGTTCGTCTGGTATCAGTTGCTGAACCACGCGAGGGTCACGGATGGGCAAGACAGGCAGGGCGGGTCTCTGCTGGGACCGGAGTTCAGTGACGAGCAGATCATGGACTTCCTCAGGGCGGCGGAGGCCCCCTACCGCCGCTTTGACCACGAGGATCAACTCCTGGACCACGTGGCGGATCTGATCGCCGGCGAGAAGGTGATCGGTTGGTTCCAGGGCCGCATGGAGTTCGGCCCCAGGGCCCTGGGCAGCCGCAGCATCATCGGTGACGCCCGCAGCCAGGCCATGCAGTCGGTGATGAACCTCAAGATCAAGTTCCGCGAGTCCTTTCGGCCCTTTGCACCCTGCGTGCTCCAGGACCAGGCCCACGAGTACTTCGAGATGTCGCCCGGCCAGGAAAGCCCCTACATGCTCATCGTGGCCCCGGTCCGTCCAGACAAGAGGACAGGGCCTGGGGATGAAACGGCCAAGGGGCTGGACAAGCTCAAGGTCAGACGGAGCGTGATTCCGGCAGTCACACACGTCGACTACTCGGCCCGGGTCCAGACGGTCGACGCCCATCGCAACGGGCGGCTGTATCGTCTGATCCGCCGTTTCCAGGACAAGACCGGATGCCCTGTGGTCATCAACACCAGCTTCAACATCCGCGGTGAGCCGATCGTGTGTACGCCTGAGCATGCGTACCGGTGCTTCATGGCCACGGACATGGACGTGCTGGTCATGGGCAGCCAGGTACTGTATAAAGACCAGCAGCCCCAGGCTGCGCAGCGGGCCGTCGACGCGTACAAGGCCCAATTCCATCTGGACTGACCCGGGGAGAGAAGACCATGGCCCTGATAGAAGTGAACTGGAACCCGGATGACCGTGAACTGCGACGATTCGGCTGGATCGCCGTCGCGGCCTCCGTCGTGATCGCGATCCTGCTCCACGTGCTTAAGGGGATGGACACCCGATGGTGCGCCGTGATTGCGGTTGTGGGGTCCGCTGCGGGCCTGAGCCAGCTCGTGTCCCTCAAGGTCACCAAGGCCGTGTATCGGATACTGGTGGGGGCTACTTTGCCGATCGGCCTGGCGATCAGCCTCTTGTTGTTGAGCCTGTTTTACTTCGGTCTGATCACGCCGATCGGGATGTTCTTCCGCCTGATCGGCCGCGATCCTCTAAGAAGGCGGTCTGACGCCAAGGCCAGGACGTACTGGCTTGCGCATCCATCGCCGGATCGTCCTGAACGGTACTTCCAGCAATTCTGACCCATGAGGCCTTCCATGTCCAACGCCGATACCCCCAAGGACCCGCGCAGCGACGAGTTTGAGTCGCTGGCCAGACAGAAGCGACCGTCCCTGGTCGCGGAGTTCTGGTCGTTCCTCAAGCACAACAAGAAGTGGTGGCTGCTGCCGATCATCATCGTGCTCTTGCTACTGGGCCTGATCGTGTTGCTGGGCGGCACGGCGATAGCGCCGTTCATCTATCCGTTGTTCTGACAGGGAAACGCCAGTCGGCACCCCGGATGTGAGCGACCGCCAACCATGTTCCCCGCGATCTTGACCACGGTCTTCTTTGCCCTGTCTGCGGCCAGTGCCGGGCGCTCTACGCGGCTGCTCGGCGGCAGGACTGCCAACGTCGCCCGGCTATCGTTGGCCACGCTTTGGCTGGCGTGCTGGGCCTACGGCTTCGGCCAAGGGACAGCCGGGCCGTCCTTTGTCTGGTTCGTGCTCAGCGGAGTGGTCGGATTCGGGCTGGGGGACCTGGCCCTGTACTCCGCCCTGCCCAGGATCGGGGCACGGCTGGCGGTGCTGCTCACCCAGTGTCTGGCTGCGCCGTTGGGGGCCGTTGTGGAGTGGTTGTGGCTGGGAACCTCGCTGAATCTGTGGCAGATCCTGTGGGGCACGGTCATCCTGGCCGGCGTGGCCCTGGCCCTGTGGCCGGACCCCAGGAATGGGACCCAGTCCCGCCATTGGGTTACTGGGACGCTCTTCGGGATCGTGGCCGGTATCGGCCAGGGCGGCGGGGCCGTGATCACGCGCAAGGCCTACGCTGTGGCGCAACAGGCGGGCTGGCACATCGATGGAGGTACTGCGGCCTTCCAGCGGATCATCGGCGGCATGTCCCTGACTATCGTGGTCGTGTCGATCTACAGCGGGATCAAGAGATGGCGGGCCAAGGCCTTGGCGCAGACCCGGCGCCAGGAGTCCAAGGCCGAGACCCGCCACGCCTGGCGTCAGGCCTGGCCCTGGGTGATCGTCAACAGTGTAGCCGGGCCTGCCATCGGTGTGGCCTGCTATCAGTGGGCCTTGTCAGTTGTCCCCACGGGGGTCGTGCTGGCCATTGTGGCTACTACGCCCTTGGCCGTGATCCCCTTCACCTTTGCCCTTGAGGGCGAGCGGCCCAGCGTCCAATCCCTGATCGGCGGGGCGATCGCGGTGCTCGGCGCCGTGGCCCTGACCCTGGCTAGCAGTTGACGTCCGTCGGCTTGAGGTCATGGATCCTTGCAGCCGTTGGGAGGCGGAGCCTGGCCTTTATCGCTGGCCCAGGGGCTCGTACTGGGGCTTGGGACTCGCTGCAGGGGTGGCCTGCGTGAGGGCATCGACCTTGATCGCCGCAGGCGACCGGACCACGTCGATGAGGTGGCGGCGGTTCAACTGCACCGGGCCATTGATCAGCTCCGGGACGTTGTAGGCGTACAGAAACGAGTCATAGAACTCCGGGTCCTCTTGCGGCAGGACAAAGGGCTTGGAGGCCCGGCCGTTCTCATCGATGCAACTGACGTACAGGCGGGTGAACTGGCCCGTGGGACGCTTGCTGCTGAACACGATCCAGCGACCATTCATGCTCCAGGTGTGCCACGTATCCGCCATGTTGCTGTTGCATTCCAGCGGGCGGATGTCACCGGTCTGGAGATCCTTGAGGTACAGATCGGCGCTGGGTTGGTAGATGGCGAAGCAGCCATAGTCACAGGCACTGAACACGAGGAATCGGCCGTTGGGCGAGACCCGCGGCAGCAGACAGCTCTTGCCCATCTGGCTGGAGGAGACCACGGTCTCGATCGCTCCCCAGGTATCGGTGTTGACGTCATAGGGGACCCGTTGGATGTCGTATTTCAGTTCCGCGTATTGGTCAGGGGGAAGCCGCTTCATGTCCGTCCAGAGCTTGGGGGCGCTGGCGAAGTACAGATACTTGCCGTCCGGTCCCCACGAGGGTTGCGTTTCGAGCCTTGCCGGGTCTGCCAGGACCGGGGCCGTCTTGACCTTGTGCTGGTCTACCTGGTAGTATGCCAGCATGGAATCCATCTCCACCACGTCATGCACCTCCGGTCGGGCGGTGTGGAAGAACATGCGGACGTCAAAGACCGAATAGGCGATCACCTTTCCGCTGGGATGCCAAGTCGTGTGCCCGAACTTGGTCCCGATCTTCGTCATGCGGCCATCCTCGATGCAGATGCAACTGTTGCCGTATGGGGCACTGCGGATACTCAGGGCCATCCGATTCGGATCGTGGTTCGCGAAGGCATGGCAGTTGAGACAGCCTTCCTTGAAGGAGCGGCCGTGGAGGATCAACGATTCGCGAAAGCCCTCCAGATCCCTCTGGTACACGCCGATGTTCTTGAAGTAGTTGTACTGCGGCCTCAGCAGACGGTAGGCGATGGTCCGGTCGATGGGTTGCTCGCCGATGGTGTTGGTCAGCGGTGAACAGCGGCACCAACTCCCATCCTTGCGTTGCAGGGCTATCTCAAATGAGAGGGTCTGGCCCTTGTTCTGGGCCAGCAGGGCGTGCCAGGCCTTGACCGGGATCCTCATGGAGCCGGTCCGACTCGATACCACGATCGGCCTGCCCTGGTTGGCGAGGACCTTCAAGACATACCGGCGGGCAGGGTCGAGCACCTTGAAGTTCAGCGGGGCGATGTTGGGCGGAATCGTCACCTGCTGGTAGTCGGGGCTGATCGCCACAGGTCCGGCGTCCGCCATCGGTCCGTCAAACAGGGCTGTTTCCCCCTGCCTGTCACAACCGGCCAGGCAGAGCCAGGTCACGACCCAACAAGCCGTCAGCCCCGCTGCGAGGATTGCGCCGGTCCGCCGTGTGGTCATTTCACACCCGATACACTGAAGATGCTAGATCG
>Ga0209777_10000385_pt1 | contig 74209 bp, 70 predicted proteins | sample FrelakmetHBP12HB_FD_187147 | JGI IMG/M metagenome (GOLD analysis project Ga0209777, IMG submission 187147) | Freshwater lake sediment microbial communities from the University of Notre Dame, USA, for methane emissions studies -HBP12 HB (SPAdes)... | ecosystem: Environmental > Aquatic >...
TATTGCCCCTTTCATGATACTGTTTTATCTTGTCGGCTTTTTCGTGCTCTCCCGCGGTTACCAGCAGGGCAGGGCCATTTTGGTGACAGCTGTATCGGATTTATGTGCGCGGCTGGTCACCATTTTATTGGGGGTATTTGCCATGAGGGAGGTTTTCCCGGAAGAATTATTATACCGTGATTTGCGGCTCGGCGGCCTGGCTGCGATCCTTTTGGGAACAATACTTCTAGCCAGATTCTCCAGCGAACAGCTTGTGGAAGAAGTTGTTGACACAAATCAGGAATAAGTGAAGCCCGACAGGCAGACATCGGATTACGAGGAATCGGAATAATGAAAGCGATTCAGTATGAATACAGCATCCCGCAGCTTGCAACCGGCCGTATTGCAGGCCACCAGCATAGAGATATTATAGTAGTATGTCATGACTTTAAGGGTTGTTTGCCTACAGTGCAATACCCCATCCCTTTTTTGTTCCAAAAAGGGGATGAGCAGACAAGCCTCGACTATGCGTAAATAAACCGGGGCTCGAAAAAGACGTAGATACCCACGGGCAGAGCCCGTGGAACTCTGCCCTTCGGGTTTTTAGAGGGTTTAAAAGAGTTGCTAAACGGCCTCTCATTAGGCTATTGACATGTTTTCCGAATCATTGTATCATAAGGAAAACAGTTTCCTACTACCTAACCGAAAAGTTATTTAAGAGGCCATTATTATGGGTTTTGAAACACAGGATGTGGAGAGGAAAGTCCTTTCAATCCTTAAAGTTCTAAGTGATTGTCAGGAGCCGCTGGGAGCTAGGGTCATTGCTCAACGTCTCAAGGGTTACGGCATTGAACTGGGCGAGAGGGCAGTCCGATACCACCTCAAGCTGATGGACGAGCGTGGCTTGACCCGGCTCGTGGGGCGAGACGGCCGTTTGCTCACCGAGCAGGGGATGGAGGAGGTAAGAAGTGCGCTCGTTAAATACAAGGTTGGCTTCGCCATCTCGAGAATTGAGATCCTCGCCTTTCGCACCGACTTCGACATCGAGAAACGCAGTGGCCTTATCCCTGCCAATGTCTCGTTTTTCCCCAAAGAGAGGTTCAAGAGAGCACTGCAGGCAATGAAGCCTGCCTTCGAAGCGGGGATTTGCGTGAGCGACCTTGTGGCAGTGGCTTCTGAAGGGGAGCGTTTAGGCGAGTTTACTGTCCCCAAAGGCAGTATGGGACTGGCCACTGTTTGCAGCATTGTTATCAATGGTTCTATGTTGAAGGCAGGGGTACCTATGGACTCCAAGTTCGGCGGGATACTGCAGATTCGAAATCGTAAACCCTTTCGCTTCGTGGAACTCATCAACTATGCAGGCTCGTCTCTGGACCCTTCAGAGGTATTTATCAGGGCCAGGATGACCTCTGTGGGCGAGGTTGCAAAGAGAGGCGAGGGTAAGATACTGGCCAATTTTCGTGAGATACCAGCACTCTGCCGCGGCATGGCGGAAAAGGTAGTGGCAGGATTGAAGGAGGCCGGCCTGGCTGGCCTGCTGGTGATGGGGAATACCAGCGAGCCTGTGTGCGAAATCCCGGTTGAGCTTAATAGAATCGGGATGATTCTACTGGGTGGAATGAATCCTGTGGCTGCTGCTGAGGAAGCTGGCGTGGAGGCTGAAAACCATGGCATGAGCACTGTTATGGATTATCGGGATTTAATTAAATTCAAGGAGTTGTAAATGGATGTAGTAAAAGTTATACCCTGTCTGGATATTAAGGATGGGAGGGTGGTCAAGGGCGTAAAATTTGTAAACCTGAAAGATGCCCGTGACCCTGTAGAGGCGGCGAAGGCTTATTGCAAGGAGGGGGCAGACGAGCTCGTCTTCCTCGACATCTTCGCCACCGTGCAGAATAGAAAGACGAGGCTGGAGTGGGTGAAGAAGGTCTGCGATGTGGTCACCGTTCCCTTCGCTGTCGGTGGTGGCATAGGAAGTATCGAGGACATGAATGAGCTATTCAAAATAGGGGTAAACAAGGTCTCCATCAATACTGCCGCTGTGAAAAACCCTGACCTGATAAAGGAAGCTGTGAAGAAATTCGGGAAAGACAAGATAGTTGTCGCAATAGATGGGAAGAAGAACCCCAAAGGCAGCAAGTCCCCCAGGCTGGAGGTGGTGATTAAGAGCGGCACCGAGGGGACAGGGCTTGACATCGTGAAGTGGTCAAAACAGGTGGAGAAGCTGGGCGCGGGAGAGATTCTACTCACCAGCAAGGATGCTGATGGCACCAAGAAGGGGTATGACCTGGAGATGACGAAGGCATGTGCAGAAGCAGTCTCCATTCCTGTTACCGCTTCAGGAGGTGCGGGCAAATTGGAGCATCTTTATGAAGCTGTAGTAATAGGCAAGGCATCGGCGGTGCTGTGTGCTTCGGTCTTCCACTTTGGTGAAATATCGATACCTGAAGCTAAGAAGTATCTCAAAGAAAAAGGGATTCCCGTAAGGCTCTAGATTTGGAAGTGTGGAGGGACTAAGCCACTTTGCCAGATTTTTGGGGGCTGAAAAGAGTTTTAGATATTTTCAGATAAAACAAAATCAATTGATAAGGAGTATCGGAAGATGAACCTGAGACGACCAAATTCAAACGAAGCAACCAGAAGTGCCAATCGTTCTCGCGATGTGGCTCCCATGAGTGGCCTTTGCACTCGCTGCATCGACGGCTGCCGGGGGAACTGTGAAGTTTTCAAGGCGACCTTTCGCAGCAGGGAGCTGATATATCCAGGCCCATTCGGCGAGATCACCGCCGGTGGCGACAAAGACTATCCCATTGATTATTCGCATCTCAATATTCAGGGATACGCCCTAGGCGCTAAGGGATTACCCAAAGGTGTTAAGGGTAATTCGGATACTGCGCTTTTCCCTTTAGTAAACACTGAGACTGAATATGGCTGGGACATTAAAGTAAAGATGAAAACTCCTATCTTCACTGGAGCTTTGGGTTCCACTGAGATAGCACGTAAGAACTGGGAGCACTTCGCTGTGGGCGCTGCCATCAGCGGAGTTACCCTGGTCTGTGGCGAGAACGTTTGCGGCATTGACCCGAAGCTTGAGCTTGACTCTAAGGGGAAGGTCGTTTCGTCACCGGACATGGATCGCCGCATCGAGATCTACCGTCGTTATCATCAGGGCTATGGCGAGATTCTAGTTCAAATGAATGTGGAAGATACCAGGTTAGGCGTTGCTGAATATGTCCACAAGAAGCATGGCTTAGAGACTATCGAGCTGAAGTGGGGGCAGGGCGCCAAATGTATTGGAGGAGAGATCAAGGTCAATAGTCTGGAGCGGGCACTGGAGCTTCAGAGACGTGGTTATATTATAACCCCCGATCCTTCGAATCACATTAACCAGTCTGCTTTTAAGAGTGGCGCTATTAAAGAATTTGAACGCCACAGCCGTCTTGGTTTCATAGACGAAAAAGGTTTCTATGCTGAAGTCAAGAGATTAAGGGATGTCGGGTTCAAACGAATTACCTTGAAGACCGGCGCCTATGGCTTGCGCGAGCTGGCAATGGCCATCAAATGGGGCTCGAAAGCCAAGATAGACCTGCTTACGATAGATGGCGCTTCCGGTGGAACCGGTATGAGCCCCTGGCGGATGATGGAAGAGTGGGGTATGCCGAGCCTCTATCTCCACGCCGCTGCTTATGAGTTTTGCAAGAAGCTGGCTGATAAAGGCGAGCGCCCACCTGATATAGCCTTTGCCGGGGGATTCAGCAGCGAAGATGGCGTGTTCAAGGCGCTTGCTCTGGGCGCACCGTTTGCCAAAGCGGTTTGCATGGGACGCGCCTTGATGATCCCCGGCATGGTGGGCAAGAATATTGCCGTCTGGCTTAAGGAAAATAACCTGCCCAAGACGGTTAGCGAATTTGGCACAACCCCGGAGGAGATCTTTGTCTGCTACAAAGATGTGGAGAATATAGTTGGCAAGAATGAGATGAAGGACATCCCTCTGGGTGCCGTGGGAATCTACAGCTACTCTGAGAAGATCAAAGTAGGATTGCAGCAATTGATGGCTGGCGCCAGATGTTTCAGCGTGCCTGCTATCAGCCGGAACGATCTAATGTCTTTGACCGAAGAGTGCGCCAAGGTCACTGGAATACCCTACCTGATGGATGCCTATAGAGAAGAGGCGCTGAAGGTTCTCGACAGCTAAGCTAGTCCTGCAATTCGCCTAAATAAGTGGGCTCCGACATCTGTCGGAGCCCACTTGCTATGGAAACATCAATTATTTTCCTCCCTGCATCTTGTATTATTAAGACCTCATAATCAAAATTTGCATCATATCCGTGCTTTGGTAAAAAAGAGGGACTTCTTTTCAAGCCTATTCGCTGTGTAGCTAAAAGAATAGTAGTGAGTGAGCTTGGGCCAAGCAAAAGGTATTAAGCACTTCGTCAGATGTTAAGCCAAGCAATAAACGTAGCTACTTGTTAAGCTCAATCGTCTCAACCCCAGCCCGGATTTCTAGGCATAGCGTCCGCAGGCGAAACCTTCGCCCAGTTTGCACCACACACAGTTGCCCGGCGTCTGGTCGGCGATCATGAGCTGCGATTCGCACTGGCTGCAGAGGCGCTCCTTCCCGGTTTTCATGGGCCCGTCGCAGGGAGTGATGGTCATGGGGCAAATCTGGACACAGTTGCCGCATTGCTTGCAGAACTCAGGCCGGACGCCGAAGGGGTGGGCCACACGGCGGTCCTTGCCCCGTCCCACAAAGCCAATCGCCCGGGCCCTCCAGACCTCGGTGCAAACCCGCACGCAGCGTCCGCATAAAACACAATCATCGTTCCGAAACGGATATCGGACCTCCTTGACCCCACGGTGTTCGTATCTTCACTACTTCATTGACAAATCTGCGTGCCAGTGGTATAAAACCACTGTTTAGCTCTATTACGACTCACGCCCGCGTGTCATCTCTAGCTCAGTATCCCATTCAAGGAGCAAGCCATGAGTCATATATTCATCAGTCACTCAGAAAAAGACTTCCACATACTCAATGAAATCAATAAGGGTTTGGAGGATGCTGGCTACCTGATCAGGTATTTTGAGGGTGATACCCTGCCGAGGAGGCCTTGCTATGAAGAAAGACCCATATCGCCGTAGTGCCGGGACATATGACCGGCTAGTAGAGCCTCCGGTAGGCCAATTACGGAGGCTCGCTTTGAAGGTATTTCCTCCCCGGGAGAATATCCACATTCTCGATGCAGGGTGTGGAACTGGGACACAACTAGAATTATTCAGAAGACCGGGCTGCAAACTGTACGGGGTAGATGCCTCACCTGCTATGCTGGATGTCGCGCGCCACAAACTGGGTGCCGCTGCTGAATTATCGCTTCAGGATATCTCACACATGACCTTTCCTGACCGGATGTTTGACCTTGTCACCATGGTATTGGTACTGCACGAAGTACCTGCCTTATTGCGACCGGCTGTCTTGTCTGAGTGTAAGCGTGTGTTAAAGGCGGATGGACGCATCCTCTTGTTAGATTTTCATTTCGGGCCTTACTCGTTTCCTCGTGGTTACCTCTTGAGAATTCTAAGGATGTTTATGGAAATCGGCGGCGGGCGCGAGCATTATGCACATTACCGTGACTTTAGGAAACGGGGAGGGCTGGCGCCCCTGCTCGCAGAGACGAAGTTATCGATAGACAAACAGGTAGTCGCTCGAGACGGGCTAGCGGCAGTTCATTTGCTTCGGGGGTAATAATTTGCTTCAACTCAGAAAATCCCGTCATATCAAGACTTAATACCATGTACAAATCAGGTTAAAGCATTTACTACCAGGACTACGTGATAATAAGGAGCGCTTCTGGGGCAGCTATCTGAACTACTATTTAGCCGACACCGTATGTCTTTGTGAGTTCTTCGGAGCCATTCTGAGTGTACGCCTCACCGCTTCGTGTGATACACCATACTGCCTGGCAACTTGACGCAGGCTTCCTGTCTTGCATTTCTCCACAAGCTCAGGCCATTGATCAAGTTTAATTGACCCAGCCCATATCGCTGTCAGATGAGCTGGTGCATTGACTGGGAAGAACTCGCCTGCGAGATATTGCATGCCACCCCGACCCCCATCGGGGTCGCGTGAATCTAAAGGCGACCCGCCTTAGGCGGGTCGCCTTTTCTGTTATGAAATCGCAGAGCAAGGCTTCGAATTACTCCTTTGACTGAAAGCTGGCGGCGGCCAAGAATAAAAGCACAAAGAAGTAACCCTTTTGGGGTAATCCCTACGCCAATGTAGCCTCACTCCCTGGCGTCATCCTTTTTCAAAAAACTACCTGAAAGAGGATTGTTTAGCCATCCCACTCCCAGAGTATACTCATGCATGGGAGCATAGAAGATGCTGCCTTGGCAGTCGCCAAATTCTGGAGTAAAGCTATGACCATAAAAAAGGCAAGGGAAATAAAAGCATCTGACACACGTGTACAAGTACCAAGGAAAGATTTAGCTGAACTCGCCACGGTCTCTCGTGACGTCGCCGAGCGCGAGCAAGCGGAGCGCAATGAGCTGGAGAAACGATGCCTCCATCTCGGGAAGGTGGTAGAGGAGAGTACAGCGCCAATAGGGGTACTAAGAGGACAACTTAAGCTGGTTTATTTAACAATGGCACTAATTATGGCCTTAATGGCGGTGATTGCTCCGGCGAGCACAGCTAGGGCGGCTATCATAAATGTCCCCACTGACTACCCTACCATTCAGGCGGCGGTCAATGCTGCCAGCCCTGGCGATACCATAGTTGTGGCGGCAGGGACATATAATGAGACTGTCAACATCGACAAGTCCCTAACGCTAGAGGGTGCACAGGCAGGTGTCGATGCCCGTGGCCGCAGCGGCAGCGAGTCGGTGATCAATGCTCCTCTTACTTCTTCAAATCCATCAGCCACAGTAGTTACCACTGGCGCTACCAATATCGTCATCAATGGGTTCAAGATTATTGGCAGCCGGGGCGCAGTGACGATCAATGCGGCAACGGTGGAATTTGTCAACAACATCGTTCAAGCGAATGCTTCAACATACGGCACGAACAGAGCCAGCTTGGTTTACATAGCTGACGGGCCAACTAGCGTAACAGTCCGGAACAACGACATTTCACCTACGGCTGTGCAATCACCGGGCACGAATTCTCTTCGTATCGCAGTCGTGGGTGCGGCTTCAGTTCTCGTTGACAACAACTGGCTTCACAATGCTACGCACTCACCTACGGGGCCCAGAGGCGCAGGGCTAGGCGTTACTGCCTGCAATTCAGGCACCACAATCAACGTGACCAACAACGATATGTACGATAACGGCAGCCACGGCATGTTCACCTGGTATGCCACCACCATCTTCGGCACGGTGACCGTTACCGGCAACGACATTTATAACAATGTTGAAGTGGGCGTTCTTGTCGGATCCGGTGTAGTGGGCGATGTCCAAATACACAACAACAACATCCTCAACAACGGCATGGAGGGAGTTCGTAACGAGAGGGGCTTACCGTTTGTTGATGCCACCAACAACTGGTGGGGCGAAGCCAGCGGGCCAAAAGATACGGTTGGCAATAACGAGGTGCCCCCATGCTCCAGCAATCCCGCCGATGACATTAACTACGATGGTCTCGGTGATGAGGTCAGCGAATATGTGAAATACTGCGGGTGGGTGGGCATGGTCGTGCCAACTCCGACCCCAACCCCCACACCTCCACCTGCTTCACCCGATCCTCCCAGCAAGCTGGCAGCTACAGCGGTGTCACAAACCCAGATAGACCTGACCTGGCAGGACAACTCAAATAATGAGGATGGGTTCTATATAGAGCGTAAGCTAGGTGCGGGGGGAAACTACAATGTAATAGACACCGTAGGAGCTAATGTGACCACCTATTCCGACTCCGGCCTCAGCGGGAACACCACCTACTACTATCGAGTGTACGCCTACAATGACATAGGGGGCTCATATTCCAATGAGGATCGGGCTACCACCTTTGGCGCTGGTGGAGAGCCGTCCGGCGGGGGCTGTTTCATCGCCACCGCCGCCTATGGCTCGTATCTCGATAGCCATGTAGAGACGCTGCGTGACTTCAGAGACTCCTACATGCTGACCAACCCAGTTGGGTCAAGCCTAATATCGATATACTACAAGCTCAGCCCTCCATTAGCCGAGTTCATAGATGAACACCCCGCTCTGAAGCCTGTTGTGAGGGTTGGGCTGCTGCCTGCTGTGGCTGTGAGCACGGTGGCTGTCGATACCACTATGGCTGAGAAGATGGCTATTGTGGGCTCCCTGGCGCTAGTCTCCTTAGCGCTGGTTGCGTGGCTGAGGAAACGACAAACTAAAGCCTGACCTCTATAGACTTCAAAGCGAAACAACCGTGCGCAGGCTTAGCTTAATCAGTGTAACTGTCAGTTCCAACTTGGCAATTGCATTCTGCACTGACATCAGTTCATGGTTTAATGTCAAGAGTTGCCGAGAGAGTGCTCTGTCTAGCGCTTCAACGAATTTCCGGTCAAAGTACCAACTAGGTTGAAAAGCCAGCGTTCCACATTTGATACACTCACCTGCCTAGTCGGAAGCGGCCGCTGGCCCAGGCCCGGGGAGATAAGCCTCAGCCATCGAGGCGTTCTCTTCCTCGATGAGCTTCCCGAATTCGGGCAAACTGACCTGGATGTCTTACGTCAGCCCATGGAGGACAAGGTAGTGACTATCAGCCGAGCCCTGGGCAGTAAGGTCACCTTCCCGGCGAACTTCATGCTGGTAGGTGCGATGAATCCCTGTGCGTGCAGAATGCAATTACAAAATTGGATTGGATACCGTTGATGCTGAGATCAATGATGCAAGGCTTAGATTGTCTAAGCTATACGACGCCTTGGAAACAGGCAAAGTAGATCTGGATGACTTGGCTCCCAGAATTAAGGAGCTCAGAACAAGACAGGATGAATTACACAAAGCAAGGCTTCAGTTGGAAGCAGAAATGGCAGCCCACGGAGCGACGCATGTAGATGCGGAGACTGTAAAAGCATATGCTAATGACTTAAAGAGCCTCCTTGGCGAAGCCGGCATCACTGAGAGTAAATCTTTCCTTCGTTCATTCATTAGGCGCATCGAGATAAACAAGAGTGAGGCTGTAATCCAATATAATCTGCCAGTGCCTCCATACTGGAGCGAGATGCAATCAGTAGGAGTTCTGCCTATTGATAACTTTGGTGGAGCTGGGGGGGCTCGAACCCCCTACCTCTTGAATGCCATTCAAGCGCTCTCCCAAATGAGCTACAGCCCCACGGCGTATATATTACTATAAAAACTCGAAGCAATCAACATACGCTTCGAGAGAGCGTTCAGCAACTCTTTTCAACCCCCTGTTCCCCCCACTCTTGGGCGAATTTAAGGTTGGGGGACACCCCCAAACCCCCAGTCCTTCTTAGGAAGGAGGGCTTTGCCCCTCTGCACTCCCCAGTTGTTAAACGACCTCATACTTGCCTCAACATTACTCAAGCCCGCTACTCGGGTTGCGCCATCCCACGGGATAAAGTACAATACTAAGGATTACGACTCGGGGAGGGGCTATGGAGAAGTATCGGACCGAGCAAATCCGCAATGTCGTCCTGCTCTCTCATACCAACGCCGGTAAGACTTCGCTCTGTGAGAATATGCTGTTCCAGGCAAAGGCAATCAGCAGGCTGGGTAGAGTGGACGACGGCACCACAACCTCAGACTACGAGCCCGAGGAGACCAAGCGCAAAATCAGTATCAACCTCTCCCTGCTTCCCTTTGAGTGGAACAAGACAAAGGTCAACCTGATCGATTCACCAGGTTATCTCGATTTCGTAGGGGAAGTCAAAGCATCACTGCGCGCCGCTGACGGTGCAGTGGTCATAGTCTCCGCAGCATCAGGGATAGAAGTGGGGACCGAGCTAGTCTGGCAATACGCCGACGATAGAGCACTTCCCCGAATTCTGTTTGTCAATAAAATCGATCGCGAGAACGCTGATTTCTTTAAGACGGTGGAGCAGTTGAGCACCAGGTTCGGCAGGAAATGCGTGCCTATTCAGTTGCCCATAGGCGCTGAGAGCAAATTTGAAGGAGTGGTAGACCTGATCAGCAAGACTGCCAAGCCGCCTTCCTCTCTTGCCGACAAGATAGCTGCCTTTCGCGAGAAGCTGGTGGAGGCCGTAGCTGAGACCGATGATAACCTTATCGCTAAATACCTGGAGGGCACTGAGCTAACCGAGGATGAGATCCGCCTTGCTCTGCGGGCAGCAACGATTAAGGGCAAGCTGGTGCCAATTCTGGCTGGCTCTGCTCTGCAAAGCAAGGGCATCGCCGAGCTAATTGAGTCAATATTAAACTACCTGCCCTCGCCCAAGGACAAGGGTAAGATCACAGCCAAAAACGCTCAGACTCAGCAAGACGAGGATATTGAACCCGATGAGTCAGCGCCCCTGGCCGCACTGGTGTTCAAAACTACCGCAGACCCATATGTAGGAAAACTCACCTATCTCAGGGTATACAGCGGTGTCATCAAAAGCGATTCCAGTGTCTGGAACGCTACCAAAAAGCGCGCTGAGCGCATCGGCCAGCTTTATATGATACGGGGCAAGTCTCAGGAGGCAGTACCTCAGATTACCGCCGGAGACATCGGCGCAGTAGCCAAACTGGCAGAGACCGGGACCAGCGATACTCTTTGTAGCAAAGAACATCCTCTAGCTCTCGCCCCCGTTGAGTTCCCCCTCCCCACACTGAGCGTTGCCGTCCACCCCAAGACCAAAGCCGACCTCGATAAGCTGGGAAGCTCTTTGACCAAGCTAACCGAAGAAGACCTTACACTCGCTGTTCGCAAAGACTTTGACACCGCGGAGACCGTCCTCTCGGGCATGGGGGAGTCTCATTTCGAGGTGTCCGCGGAGAAGATGAAACGCAAGTTCGGCGTCGAGGTAAGGATAGAGACTCCTAAGATACCCTATAGAGAGACAATCACTATGCCGGTAGAGGCAGAATATAAGCACAGGAAGCAGACCGGCGGACATGGTCAGTACGGACATGTCTGGCTCAGGCTCGAACCACTGCCTCGAGGCAGCGGGGCTGAGTTCATTGCAAAGGTTGTAGGCGGCTCAGTGCCTAAGAACTATGTCCCCGCTGTGGAAAAGGGAGTCAATGAGGGATTGAAGGAAGGTGGATTAGCCGGTTACCCTCTGGCCGACATCAGGGTAACGCTATTCGATGGAAGCTACCATGCCGTAGATTCATCAGAGATATCCTTCAAGATAGCGGCCTCCTATGCCTTGAAAAAAGGGTTCTCCCAGGGACAGCCGGTGCTCCTTGAGCCGATAATGAACATTCACATCACCATACCCGATAACTTTACCGGTGATGTCATGAGCGACCTCAACAGTAAGCGAGCCAGGGTAATGGGGATGTCGCCCGGCGGCGGGATCAATCACATAGATGCCCAGGCCCCGCTGGCGGAGATGCTGAGGTACGCCACCGACCTGAGAGCGATCACACAAGGACGCGGCACCCACACCATGGAGTACAGCCACTACGAACAGGTGCCGGCACACGTGGCGCAGAAGATAATTGCAGAATCGAACAAGGAACCCGAGAAGGCTTAGCCTCCGATTCAGCTTCGAGTAGCGAATAGTTGCTGTAGACTTCTTCTGGCTTCCAGTCAATAGGTTTCTTCCTTTTTGGGTATAGCTCGGCCCGAGATTTGACTGACACACTTTTTTATTCAATTTTGGGTCGCTGACGGGGGTTTGGGCTTAGCTTCGGATGAACGTAGCTTTCGCCCTGAAAACGAGTATAACCCCAGCCCGGGTTCATTTACACATTCTTCTTTTTTTGCCCCCATGTACCGAGGCTTTTAGTCAGTTTCGGCGGAATGAACTTCTTGTGCCTTAAGCACAAATGACCCTGAAAAGGGTTTATCCGGTACGTTCACCTCTGGGGGCAACGGCACATCGTATTAGACACAGATGCGACTATGTTGGCCCCATCGCACAACCGGCACTGACAGATGGAAGTTAGTGAGGGGAAGTCCCGACTCCCCGGCGTCCTTATACAGGAGGGACGCACCACAATATTCTTTGGGGACAATAATAGAACATTAGTTCTTAGAGTGTCAAGAGGAAAATGTCGCGGGGGGACTGGGGACGGAAGACAGGAGACGGGGGAGCGGTCAGCGATCGGCGGAGGGGCAATGGGGATTACGCGCCAAATCATCCTCCCCTTACGAGAAGGAGGCAGAGGGATGGGTATAAATCCGTTCGCTCTGCTTAGCGAAACTCATGCATGTCTAGCAAAATGTGAGAAGAACATAGAAGAATTAAAGCTTCGTACCAAATGATTATTTCGAAGTATCCCGAAATTTTGCTCACGTTTAAGCCTGTAATATATATGGCGAGCCATCGACCTCATTTAAAAATCGCCCCCCGCATTTGTCCGCGCGTTCGCATGGTCGCACTAGATTTGTTAAGCTAAGCTTAGGCTTTTGTGATGGAGATTTTGAGGAAGCGGCGCTTGCCCACCTGGATGATGGCGCCACTAGGGATTTCCACGACACTGTTGTCTATGCGTTTGCCGTTCACTTCGATGGCGCTCTGAGCAATTAGCCGCTTGACCTCGCCGCGGCTCTTGACCAACCCCTTTTCGAGCAGGGCAGGGGTTATATCGAATCGGTAACGTCCGTTACCTAAATAATGTCCCACACTCGAATACTCCTCAGCCTCTTCGGGCGCTTCTTTTCTTTGCACCACCTTCTCAAAGTGTGACTCCGCATCTTTTGCAGCGTTAGCGCTGTGGAACTGAGCTACAATCTCCCGACCAAGGCGCTTCTTGAGTATCATGGGGTTGACCGACTGCGCTGTAAGCTGCTGCTTGAACTCAGCAAGCTCCTTTTCCGAGACATCGGTGAGCAATTCGAAGTAGTCCATGAGCAAGTCGTCGGGGATGGACATGACCTTGCCGTACATATCTTCAGGTGTATCAGTGATTGCTACGTAGTTGCCCAGGCTCTTGCTCATCTTCTGCTGGCCGTCGGTGCCCACCAGCAGATGCATGAGGAATACCTGCTGCCGGGGCTGGCCTATCATCTGCTGAAGCTCTCTGCCCATGAGGCAATTGAATTTCTGGTCGATGCCGCCGAACTCGACATCAGCTTTGATAGCCACCGAGTCATAGGCCTGAAGCAGCGGATATAACAGCTCTGTGATAGCAATGGGACGTCCGGCTGAATACCTGTTGTTGAAGTCCTCACGAGCCAGGAGCTGAGCTACAGTGAACTTGCTGGTAAGTCTGATAACATCGGCCAAGTCGAACTTGCCAAACCACTCGCTCTGCCAGCGCGTCTCAGTCTTCTCCTTGTCCACTACCTTGAAGAACTGCTGCATGTAGGTCTCGGCATTGGCACGAACCTCCTCGGCGGAGAGCATGGAGCGTGTCTGAGACATCCCGCTGGGGTCGCCGATTTGAGCGGTCCAGTCGCCCACGATGAGCACAACCTGATGCCCCAGCTCTTGCAACTGGCGCAGCTTCCTCATCCCCACCACATGCCCCAGGTGAATATCGGGGCGGCTGGGGTCGAAACCCATCTTCAGCCGCAGCTTTTTGCCCGATTCAAGCAGGCGCACCAATTCTTGCTCGACTATAATCTCGGCAACACCGCGCTTCAGTATAGAGACAGGGAATTTACCCGACATGTTTTGCTCCCGCCAGGGGCTTTTTCAGAATGAGGGCGTTTACTAACGTCTCTTCAACCCCCTTTATCCCCCAATCTTGGGGGACTTTTGGGTTTGGGGGACACCCCCAAACCCCTGGCAGAGGGGCTTGGCCCCTCTGCACTCTCCCGCTTAGAAACACCATCTTTTAGTATCGACCTTGCTTGCTCGACGTCCTTTTTGATCTGAGCCGCCAACTCCTCCGGTCCGGCAAACTTCACCTCGGCACGTAGGCGCTCCACAAGCTCAATGGTCAGTTTCTGCCCATAGAGGTCTCCGGTAAAACCAAGAATATGTACCTCTACAGTGCGCTCACCCTTGCCAAACGTCGGCTTGACCCCGATATTGGTCACCGATTGATAGACCTTTTCGCCAACGTGGGCCAGCGTGGCATAGACGCCATCCTCGGGAAGGGCCTGCTCCGGCTCCAACTGTATATTCGCTGTAGGGAAGCCTAAAATATGGCCTCGTTCTACTCCACTTGCCACAGGGCCGCTGAGGCTGAAATACCTGCCCAGCAGCCTGGTTGTCGTCTTCATATCGCCGCGAGCCAGAGCCTCTCTGACAGCGGTGCTGCTCACCAGAGAGCTTTCAACCATCAAAGGCTTCACTACCTCTACTGTGAAGCCAAGCTCCTGGCCCAAAGATTGGAGGGTAGCGGCATTCCCCTCCCTGCCCCGGCCCAGGGCGAAATTGGGGCCGATTACCAGACCACGCACCTTAAGATACCGCTTGAGATAGAGAACAAACTCTCGCGCGCTGAGTGCAGCAACTTCAGTAGTGAAGGTAAGAGGAACAACCAGATCAACCCCCAGACTTTTGAGAAGAGTGGCTCTCTCCTCGAGGGTGGTCAAGCGGGCCAGCTTTGTCTGGGGAGACAACACGGCTTTGGGATTACTGTTGAACGTTATCACGCCACTGAGGAAATTGCCCTCGGCAGCTCGCTGAGTCAGCTTCCTGATGAGATATCGATGGCCCAGATGAACCCCATCGAAAACTCCTATAGTGAGCAGGGTTTCGCGTTCAGGGGTAAAACTTGAGAGATCTGAGTCTAGTTGCACTTTACTTAACTTAAAGCAGGACTTAACAAGCTAATATTTTAGGGCAATCGCTGAATTACGTCAAGGAAAGGATATGAGAAGGTTTAGCACTCTCCTCAACCCCCTTGATCCCCCAATCTTGGGGGAATTTAAGGTTGGGGGATACCCCCAGACCCCCAGCAAAGGGGCTCTGCCCCTCTGCACTCCCTCTTCTTAAACCACCTCGAATATGGAGAGAGTTCTCAACGCCTTTCAACCCCCTTAATTTCCCAATCTTAGGGGACTTCTTCTCGTAACAGGTCTGAAACCCAACCCCCCCCCATTTTTGGGGGACAGCGTACGTGCCCCTACAAGCCCCGTTTGAGCAGGTACTACTCCAACCTACCCCCCAGACCCCCAGTCCTCCTTCCTAAGAAGGACTCCGCCCCTCTGCACTCCACCAAGACTTTCGCAGGGCGCACAAGCAAATGACCTAACAACCCTTTTCGTTCCCCGACCTCAGGTTTTACCTATGGTGTAAACTTGACACGATCTTTAGTGCTTGATAAGATAATATAGTAGGGCTTTTTCAGCAATGAAGCTGGATTTTATCTATTTGATAAGTAGAGGCGTGTCGGGACCAGACAGTTGAGTGTCCGACATAGCCTCTATTCTTGGTAATCAAGACAGGAAGGAGCAATAAAACAGTGGGTGCAATCGAAAAGTTCCAAGAGGTGTTGGCTACCCGACACCAGTACGCCCAAGACTGGAAGAAAAAGCATAACGGAAAGGCTATCGGCTGGCTTTGCACCTATTCCCCCGTGGAGATCATGTATGCTGCGGGCATGCTCCCGGTGCGAATCCTGGGCAGCCATGAGGTGCAAGACGTCACCGACCGTTATCTTTTCCCCACAGTCTGCCCGTTCTCCCGCGATGCCCTGGCTCAGGGCTTGAAAGGGAGATACAACTACCTCGATGGCCTAACCATGGCACGCACATGCTCCCACGTCCAGGGCACATACGATAACTGGAAAAACTATATCCCTATCCCCTTCAAGTACTACGTATGGCAGCCCAACCATATGCAAAGCCCGAGGGCAAAACCCTTGATGGTACAAGAATATAAAGGCTTCATAGTAGCGCTGGAGAAATTCACAGGTAAGAAAATAACAGATCAAGATTTGGGAAAAGCTATAGAGCTATACAACACAAACCGAAAGCTGATGAAGCAGGTCTATGAGTTCAGAAAGAAAGAGGAGCCACCTATCACTGGAGCCGAGTGCATGGAGATGGTGGTCGCCAGCCAGTTAATGGATGTAGCGGAGCACAACAAGCTGCTGGAGCAATTGCTCAAGGAGCTGCCCACCAGAAAGCTCAACCGCAATGTTGGAGTACGCCTGATGATGGTAGGCAGCGAGATGGATGACATCGTGTTCGTCAAGATGATGGAGACACTTAATTGCACTGTCGTTATTGACGAACACTGCACCGGAAGCCGCTACTTCTGGGATGAGGTCAAGCCCGGAAAAGACCACGTGGCAGCCATCGCAGCCCGCTATGTCGACCGCTGGCAATGTCCTGCCGTGGCCGCTGAATTCAAACCCAGGACCGACCGCATCTTGAAGCATGCCAAAGATTGGAGCATTCAAGGCGTCCTCGTCTACCAGCAGAAATTCTGCGACCCCCACGAGTTCGATATCCCCAGTCTCCTCAAAATGTTCAAGGATAATAATATTGCCACCCTTGTACTCGAGTTCGACGTCACCATACCATTCGGCCAGTTCCGCACCAGAATCGAGGCCTTCCTCGAGATACTTGAACTAGAGCTGGTATAAATGATGTCGACCCTTATGTAAACTAAATGGAGGCGAACGATAATGACAACTGTGACAAAATACAAGACAGCGCCTTTGAAATGCTGGCAGAAAGGCAAGGAACTAAGGCTTGAGGCTTACAGGGATTTAGCCACAGGACATGAGCAGGGAAAACTCATGGTACTGGGCTGCGCTGCAACCCCTTATGGAATGCTGGCAGGACTAGGGGATTTCGTATTCCTGGCTGGAGAACCATATGGAGCCAGCGTGGCAGCCGACCCGCCTGTCTCTATTCCTGCAATGGAGCTTTATGAAGCCAAAGGGTATGCCCGCGATATGTGCGGCTATATGCGCAACTTCCTGGGCACCATGTTCCAAGACAAGTACTACTTCACAGGAGGCCCGTTCCCGAAATTCGACTTCGCCTGGAGCGTTCGCCACTGCCCGGCTGGCCATCCCAAGTGGCACCAGATAGTGTCCGAGTACCAGGGCATTCCCATGAATTACATAGACGACGAGACAATGCTGGGTACCGATGGTGACCAACAGGCCAGGATAGACTATGTGGCAGGCCAGTACTTAGACAGCATCGAATGGATGGAGAAGATCACCAAGAGAAAATACGACGATGAAAAAGGCATCGAGGCGATGCGCAACTATTTCATCAACGAAGGACTGTGGGGAGAAATAAACCTGCTCAACGGCGCTATCCCAGCTCCCCTAGATATCAAGAGCATGTTCGCTCTGATGCCCATCTCCATGCTCAGAAGGCATGAAAAGGTTGCCATCGAGTTCCTTACGGAGCTCAGGGACGAGTTGAAAGAGCGCATCGCCGATAAGATCGCGGCTGTTCCAAACGAGAGATACAGAATGTGCATGCTGACGCCACCGCCATGGAGCTTTCTCAAAGTATTCCGCTACCTTGAGAACTACGGCGTGGTCTTCGCCGGCACCTATGTATATCTGATTAACTCAGGCGAAGTTAAGTTCCTTTATGACGAAGGCAAGGTGGTACCAGCCACACCTCCCGAAAAGCGCCCTGGCTGGAAAACCATGAAGAACAGGGAAGACCTGTGCAGGACCGTGGCACGCTGGCGGGCTGAGCACCCGTTCCAGTCGCACCTGGAAACGAGGAAAAAGGAATACGTCATCATGTTCAAGCACTGGAAGGCAAATGCATATCTGCTGCTAATAAACCGCGGTTGCGTGCCCATGACCACCAGCATGTACGACTTCCAGCGTGACCTCAATAGACAGGGCATTCCAACATCAATGTTCGAGGGTAACTTCGCCGATTGCAGGGATATTGATGAGACAGGAGTGCTCGACCGCCTGGAGACCTTCCTGGAAGGACAAGGGATACAAAAGATACAAAGCTTATGATACCGAGTAGCTATCATCAAGGAATGAAGCAATAGCAATGAGGTGAGAGCGAAATGATAACAGCAGGCATAGACATGGGGGCCAAAACAATAAAGGTGGTTATCGTCAAGGATAACAAAATCGTGGCCCGCAGCATGAACCCAACCGGCTTCGAGCCAGTGCAAACAGCCGAGAAAACCCTTGAGGAGGCAATTAAACAAGCCGGCATATCGCGGGGTGATATTAAGAAGATTCTCACTACCGGCGCCGGGCGAAAGAGCATCCCCTTTGCGGACAATAGCGTTACCGAGGTTACTGCCGATGCCAAGGGTATAAACTACCTCCTTCCATCAGTGAGGACAATTGTGGATATCGGCGCCGAGGAAGCCCGCGGCATAAGCAGTGATGCCAGTGGCAGGGTGCTAGATTTTTCCAAGAATGACAAATGCGCTGCCGGTGCTGGCGCCTTTGTTGAGAGCATGTCCAGGGCTTTGGAGCTAACCGTACCACTGATGATCGAGATCTCACACAAATCAACTAAGGATGCGCCGATAAATGCGACTTGCGCTGTTTTCGCTGAATCCGAAGTGGTATCGTTAATCCACACAAAGATCGATAAGGCCGATATCGCCCATGCTGTCCACGATGCCATCGCCTCCAGGGTATGTTCCATGGTGCGCAGGATACCCATAGAGAAGGATGTAGCTCTAATCGGCGGGGTGGCTAACAATACCGCCATTGTCGAAGCTATGAAGAAACATCTCGGTGTCGAGATAAAGGTTCCAGAGAAACCCGAGTACGTGAGTGCTCTGGGAGCCGCTCTTTTGGCGGCAGCTTAGCTGAGAAAGGAAAAGAGCGAAATGACAACTGAGTTCTATAGATGGACAGAGAACACCTGGAAATCGCCTGATATAGACTGGCGCAAGGGACAGACAATCACCTGTGGGATCGATGTCGGCTCGGTGAGTTCTCAGGCAGTGATCATGGTTGATGATAAGATATACGCCTTCTGCAACACACGCACCGGGTCCAATAGTCCTGATAGCGCCAATAAAGCCCTGAGCATATCACTTAAGGACACGGGCATGAAGCCAGAGGATATACAATTCATTGTGGGCACAGGATACGGTAGAGTTAACATTCCCATGGCCAAGAAGGCGATAACTGAGATTGCCTGCCACGCCCGAGGAGCAAACTACATGGGCGGGCCCTCAGTAAAGACAATACTGGACATGGGCGGCCAGGACCTGAAAGGCATACACTGCGATGAAAGGGGCAAAGTCACCCAATTCTTGATGAACGATAAATGCGCCGCAGGCACCGGCCGCGGCATGGAAGTGATGGCCGAGCTATTACAGGTCCCCATTGTGGATGTAGGCAAGATGTCGCTAGATGTGAAAGAGGAGCCGGAGCCGGTGAGCAGCACCTGCGTCATCTTCGCTAAATCCGAGGCTATCGGTCTGCTGCGCAGCGGCTGGACTAAAAACATGGTGCTCGCCGCTTATTGTTCCGCCATGGCCCACAGAGTAGTCGGCCTTCTCGAGCGCATAGGAGTAGAGAAGGAATTTGTGATCACCGGCGGCATAGCTAAGAACATCGGCGTTGTCAGCAGGATAGAGAAGGAATTAGGTCTCAAGGTAAAACCGTTGAGCCCTGACCCACAAATAGCTGGCGGGTTGGGAGCAGCTATCTTTGCCAAAGACCTCCTGCTGAAATCCCGAAAGACAGCCTGATTGGAGTGAGATGTTTTGTTGGCTCTTGAGAAAACTAGTGGTAATGCCCGGCTATATCGCTAACTATGGTTACACCGACGGCTCGGGCGACTGGTACATCGTCGTTGACAGCGATAAGTGCGACGGATGCGGCAAATGCGTAGAGGCATGCCCGAAAAATGTCCTGGAAATTATAGTCGATGACTATGACGACAAGGTGGTCGCAATAAGGAAGGAACACCACAAGAACATCAAATATGTCTGCGCCCAATGCAAGCCGGTGAGCGGTCCCAGAGATGTTAGGTGTCAGAAGGCTTGTCCGAGCGGAGCCATCAGCCATTCCTGGTAGATGCCTAGGGTGTTTGAGGTCGTTTAACAACTGGGTAATTGAAAAGAGTTGCTAAACGCTCTCGTGTTTCATGTTTGACAGGTAAAAGCCTCTGATGTAAACTGAGTCAGCTATTCTAGCACTGGGATGCGCTGCTGGATAACAATACCGAGTATCTAGGGCCACGTTAGCAACAGCGTGGCTCTTTAATTTGAGGCTTACAGTTTTTCACACTCAAAAGGAGTTGCAAGGTTGTTAAGAGACATCGACCCAGAAGTTGCCGCTGCCATCGAACAAGATGAACAGCGACAGCGGTTTACCATCAACCTCATTGCCTCGGAAAACTACGCCTCACGCGCAGTGCTCGAGGCACAAGGTTCCGTGCTCACGAATAAGTACGCTGAGGGCTACCCGGGCAAGCGATACTACGGTGGCTGCCAGAATGTTGACCTGGCCGAAGAGCTAGCTATAGAACGGGCAAAGAAGCTCTTCAATGCCGAACACGCCAATGTCCAACCACATAGCGGGGCACAGGCAAATATGGCAGCCTACTTTGCCCTGCTGGAACATAGTGACACAGTCCTGGCAATGAGCTTGCCTAACGGTGGACACCTCACCCATGGCAGCAAGATCAACTTCTCCGGCAGGTTCTACAAGTTCATCACCTACGGCGTCGATAAAGAAACGGAAACAATAGACTACGACCAAGTAGAGAAACTCGCTTTGGCACATAAGCCCAAGCTTATCGTGGCAGGCGCCAGTTCCTACCCCAGAATAATAGATTTCAAAAGGTTCCGACAGATAGCTGACAAGATAGATGCTAAACTTGTTGTAGACATGGCCCACCTGGCAGGACTGATCGCTGCCGATGTGCATCCTTCACCAGTACCCTACGCTGAGGTGGTCACCTCCACCACCCACAAGACCTTGCGCGGGCCTAGAGGTGGGTTTATTCTCTGCCAGGCTAAATTTGCGTCGATTATAGATAGCAACGTATTCCCTGGAGTCCAGGGCGGCCCCCTCATGCATGTCATAGCCGCAAAGGCGGTTGCTTTCCACGAGGCGATGCAGCCTGAGTTTGTTTCCTATCAGAAGACTGTGCTCCGAAATGCCAAGGTTATGGCGAGCGAATTGGGGCGTTTGGGGCTGCGACTCGTTTCAGGGGGAACAGACACCCATCTCCTCCTAGTAGACCTCTCACCCATTGCTATAACAGGTAGAGTAGCCGAGAAAGCACTTGACGCCGTGGGCATAACGGTGAATAAGAACGTTATCCCCTTCGACCCCCGGCCCCCACAGATTACCAGCGGCATCAGATTAGGCACGCCAGCGGTTACCAGCCGTGGGTTCAAGGACAAGGAAATGAAACTAATAGCTCGTCTCATTGTCAGAGTGCTTTCCAACCTTGGCGACGAGAAGATATACGATGAGGTTCGTCAGCAGGTCAGCGAGGTATGCAATAGATTCCCAGTGCCCGGAATCACCAAATAGTAAACAGGGTATCCGGGGAGTCGAAAAAACGTTTTTGCTTTCTCTCCGGTGCGATAACTTGCTGTCAATGATTCTCCGTGGTATAATTAGCAAATCTTGACTCAAACTAGGTTTGATTAATTAAGGAGTATGCACTTGCGCGATTACGAGCTTATTGTGATCATCAGCCCAGAGGTTCCCGAGGAGGAAATCCCAGCCAACTTAGACAAGATAAGTGGGTTCATTACTAACAGAGGTGGCTCTGTAACTGAGGTCGAACGTTGGGGGAAAAGGAAGTTAGCCTACCCTTTGAATCATTTCAGAGAGGGAAATTATGTGCTAACCCGGTTCAAGCTCGAACCCGGCACGACGGCGGAGCTGGAGGCCAATTTGCGGATTTCGGAAAAAATCCTGCGTCATCTGCTGGTAAGATCGGGCGATTGAGAGCTTGGGGAAAGGAGTGCTAACATGGTGGGGTTGAATAAAGTTATAATTATCGGGAATGTGGGAACTGATCCTGAGATGCGCTTCACCCCTAACGGTAACCCTGTAACCTCATTTCGCCTCGCTACCAGCCGAACATACACAACCCCTGAGAGCGAGAGGAAGCAGGAAACAGAATGGTTCGACGTAGTAACATGGAACAGGTTGGCCGAGAACTGCAATCAGTTCTTGACCAAGGGACAGCGTGCCTATGTCGAGGGCAGGCTGCGAACCCGTTCCTGGGAGGGGCAGGATGGCCAAAGGCACTCGCGTATCGAGATAATCGCCAATAGGGTGCTCTTCCTTGACAGACGTCCAGCAGGCACTCTCCCCGAGGCAGGAGTTGAAGGTGGGTCAGATGAAGAGCTGGAACCAAGTGATATCCCCTTCTAAATCAGCGTGACCAGATAATACATAAATAAGAGAGTTCTAAATGCCAAAACCAAGAAGTACAGGAACAAAGGATCGAGAACGAAGTGGTAGAGGTAAGGGCAGATACATCCCCAAGAGAAGGGTCTGCCCTTTCTGCGCAGGAAGAGTAGCAACTATCAACTACAAGGATGCGCCTTCACTGCGCCGCTACATCTCAGACCGTGGAAGAATAGAGCCCAGACGCAGAACAGGTGTCTGCGCCAAACATCAGCGTACTCTGAGCGTCGCACTGAAACGCGCACGGCATATTGCTCTATTGCCCTATACCTCAGACCACATCCGCCAGAGCGCGGGGCCCAACCCCAGAGAGCGCTCCAATTAACCATAATCTGGTGAACCGCAGTTAGATAGTTTGACTTTGTAGCGGAGACTGTGTCTTGAGCAAGAAACTGAAGCCTAAACCCAAGCTCTCAGTTGCCAAGCGCCAACCCCCAAGGTGGCAACACGAGAGAAATATGGTACTTATTATCTGGATAGTCATCCCCCTACTCATCGCTCTGGCGTTGGGACTGGTGGGCTACTGGGGCTACGATACGTACGTCGCCGCCTGGACTCAACCCGTAGTCAAGATAGGCAATGAGACAATAGGTAATGCGACAGCAGGGAATGTGACAAAAGGGAATGTGACTGTCCTGGATATGCGCTACTTTGTCAAAATGCTCCGTTTCTACTCATTGGTCTCGACGGGAAATATCTCCTCAACTTCATTCCCCTACCAGGCACTGCAATGGGTAGAGGACGACGAACTAGTAAGACAGGCAGCACCCGGGCTGGGCATCCAGGTCACCCCGGATGAAGTAACCGAAAAAATCAATAATGACCTGATTTCATCGGCCGGGGGCGGAGGGAATACAACAGGGAATATAACAGGAAACATAACACTGCCACAAACAGACCTCGGTAAAATGTATCAGCAGTGGCTTAACTACGTACGCCTCTCCGATAGCGAATACCGACATTACGTTGAGGCTACTCTCCTTACCCAGAAACTAAGTGACCAAATCACGCAGAGCGTGCCCACAGAAGCCAAGCAGGTCCATGTCTATGCCATCCTAGTTGCCAACGAGGGAAATGCAACTGAGATAGAAAACAGGTTGCAGAATGGAGAAGACTTCGCTACCCTCGCTGCAGAGTACTCCACGGATGAGACAACTAAACAGTATGGGGGCGACCTGGGGTGGGTGCCTCAGGGTATCTTAATCTCTGAGCTTGACCAGGCTGCCTTCAGTCTCGCAGCAGGTAATGTAAGCGAGCCTATAGTGAGCACAAACGGATACTATATTATTAAGGTGTCCGAGATAGCTGAAAACTTGCCAATAGACGACCAGTACCGGGAAATGCTTGCTTCCACCGCATTCACCAATTGGTTCAAGGAGCAAAGGAATGTCGTCGAAATCAAAGATTATTACCTCACCCAGGCTAAGGCAACCTGGGCAATGAATCACATCACATAGAAACATCGTGAGATAACAGTGGGCAAGAAAGAAAGCATCGGCATTGGCCTCATGGGGTTGGGTGTAGTGGGCAGCGGGGTTGCCAAGACCATATTTGAGAAATCAGAGGCCATAGCCCAACAGGTAGGCTGCCCGCTGAGAATAAAGAGAATTCTAGTCAGGGATCTCTCCAAGAAGAGGGACTTCGATGTACCCCAACACCTTCTCACTACTGACCCACAGCAGGTCATCACCGACCCTGAGATAGACATCATAATCGAAGTCGTCGGCGGCGAGACCGGGGCATTCGAGTATATAAAAGAGGCTATCTCCAAAAGAAAACACATAGTCACCGCCAATAAAGAGGTCATCTCCAAGCATGGCCTTGAGCTATTTGCCCTGGCCAGTAAGCACAAAGTCGACATCCGCTATGAGGCAAGTGTCGGCGGAGGCATCCCTTTAATCGCTCCATTCAAACGCGACCTCCTGGCAAACAATATCTCGGCTATCCACGCCATTATCAACGGCACCACTAACTATATCCTTACCAGAATGACAAAAGATGGGCTGGATTTCGCCACCGCCTTAAGACAAGCCCAGGAGCTAGGGTACGCTGAGGCCAATCCTGCTAACGATATCGACGGCGTAGATGCTGCTTACAAGCTTGCTATCCTCGCTACTCTTGCTTTCCGCACCGAGATCCGTCCCGACGATATTTATTACGAAGGTATCTCCCGCCTTACTGCACGTGACTTTCGCTACGCCAAAGAGCTGGGATACGCCATAAAACTACTTGCGATCGCCAAAAAAGAGAGACAATCTATCCAAGTTAGGGTCCACCCTGCCTTCGTCCCCGAAGACCTTCTTCTGGCCAACGTCGATGGCGTGTTCAATGCAATTCAGGTGGAAGGTGATCTGGTAGGGAGAGTTATTTTCTACGGAAGAGGGGCAGGTTCATCGCCTACCGCCAGCGCTGTTGTCGCCGATGTTATCCAACTGGCGCAAAATATCTATCTCGGGATACGCCCAAGACCTCAACTCAAACTATATAAAGCAAAGAAGCTAACACCTATTTCACAGATCAAGACTCGCTACTACATGCGAGTGACTGTAGCTGACCATCCCGGTGTTCTGTCACAAATCTCCAAGATACTGGGCGACCACTCGATTAGCATAGCCTCGGTAATCCAGAAAGAAGCCGATGAAAAAGCTGGGACTGCTGAGATTGTGATCATGACCCACCCCGCCAAGGAGTCAGCATTTCAAAAGGCTCTGCAAAGAACCCGCAAGTTGGCGGTGGTGAAGGACATCGGCAATTTCATCAGGGTTGAGGACTAATGAGCAAGAAGCAATGCCTTCTCATCAAATATCGGGATTACCTGCCCGTAACTCCACAAACCCCTATCATTACTATCGGTGAAGGCGATACCCCGCTAGTCAGGTCGCAGAGGTTGGAACGAGAGATCGGCTGTGGTGAGCTTTATTTCAAACTGGAGGGATGCAATCCAACCGGCTCTTTCAAAGACCGAGGGATGGTAGTCGCCGTAGCCAAGGCAGTAGAGGCTAAGAACTCAGCCATCATCTGCGCCTCCACCGGCAACACCAGCGCATCGGCAGCGGCATACGGTGCGGTCTGCGGCCTCACAGTGTTTGTGGTCGTCCCCAAAGGTAATATCGCCCTGGGCAAGCTAGCCCAGGCTATAGTCTATGGAGCCAAGATCATCGCCATAAACGATAACTTCGATAAAGCCCTGGAGTTGGTGCGCGCTCTCACTCAAAAACATCCCATCGCATTGGTCAACTCGCTAAACCCTCACCGCATCGAGGGGCAAAAAACGGCTGCATTTGAAATCATTGATGCCCTGGGGAATGCTCCAGATTACCTCTTCATCCCCCTGGGAAATGCTGGCAACATCACCGCCTACTGGAGAGGGTTTGTGCATTACAAACAAGCAGGCAAAGCGAAGAACACCCCCAAGATGATGGGATTTGAGGCAGAAGGCTCGGCAGCTATTGTGCGTGGCCAGGTCATTCACAATCCCAAAACGATAGCCTCAGCGATACGCATAGGCAATCCAGCCAGTTGGCAAAAGGCTGTTGCCGCCAGAGACGAATCGGGAGGCGTTATCGACTATGTTACCGATGAAGAAATCTTGAGCGCCTACAAATTGCTCGCAGTTGAGGAGGGAATTTTCGGCGAGCCTGCATCGGCTGCCTCGGTAGCCGGGCTTATCAAGAAAGCGAAAAGCGGCATCGATTTCTCTGATAAAAAGGTGGTGTGCGTGATCACAGGTACAGGGCTCAAAGACCCGGATACCGCCCTCAAGAGCGCCCACACCATCCCTGAGATACCTGCAGACCTGGAGACCATTGAGAAGATAATAGCCCAGGGTTAAGCGTTTACACTAATGCTTAACGCCTAGCCCATCCCTAAGGAGAAACACCATGATCAATAAATCCAAGATTGAGAAAGCAGTGGCTTCCATTATTGAGGCTATCGGGGAGGACCCCAAGCGTGAAGGCCTGGTAGGCACTCCCAGGCGAATCGCCGAAATGTACGCCGAGGTTTTCTCCGGCATTTACGAGGACCCCCGGGAAGAGCTACGCATAGGCTTCGAAGAAGGACATCGTGAGATGGTGATTCTCAAAGATATAGCGTTCTACTCCATGTGTGAGCATCACTTTCTCCCTTTCTACGGCCTTGCCCACGTAGGCTATATCCCCAGCGGCCGAGTTGTGGGAGCCAGCAAGGTAGGCAGAGTAATTGAGATTTTAGCCAAACGGCCCCAGCTTCAGGAGCGATTGACCACCCAGATCGCCAATACCATGGTTGAGGTTTTAGAACCAAAGGGCGTTGCTGTGGTCATCCAGGCCGAACATCTCTGCATGACCATGCGGGGTGTTAAAAAACCGGGCAGCAATATCGTTACCTCTGCCATGAGAGGTCTCTTCCAGAAAAGCCCGCTCACCCGCTCCGAGTTCCTCTCTCTAGTACAGAGTAAATAATCAAAGCATAAGAGGCCAGGAGACTACCAAATGACACTCCATAAAAGAGACCGTAAACTCATTGAAGCCCCTGAAGGAATAGGGCAGGTTATTAAAGAAGGCAAAGTAGTAGCAAAAGTCAGCTACACTTTATTTGTTGAAATGTCAGAGATAGGCGCAAAGTCATTTGGGATACCAAAGGAAACGCGCTTAAAACACAAGTCTGTCAGAGGCAAGCTATCAGTTACGGATGGAAATATAACGCTCGCTGACAGCGCCGCAGGCTTATCAGGACCTTTCCTCCTAGTTATGCAAGATGGACGAAAGGTCGATTTCTTCATTGATAGTCGTTCTACCAGGACTAACCCTGTCCGACAGGAATATGAAATACAAGGTAGTGGTAACAAACTTTAGCTTTAGCTCCTCCTTTTTCAATGCTCCTATTGTGTGACCTTGACAAGGCTTAGATAGAGATGTATATTGACCGCACCAGCGCCTGCCGCTTTTATATACCTATTCCCCATTAAAATATCAATAAAGGAGGACTAATGAGCGCCCAGCAGTTCAAGTACTTGTTCACCCCAATAAAAATCGGCCCGTTTACTGTGAAGAACAGGATAATGGTGTCGCCCCACGGCCCACTTATGGCTGAGTTGGGTCTGCCCACCAATGAGTGGATCTACTATGAGATCGAGAAGGCGAAGGGTGGGGCAGGGTGGGTATGCATGTCGGTCGGCTATACCATGCCCCGCGACACGTGGTTCATGAGACCAAACGGCGGACACTTCGATAGGCATATCTGGGCCTGGCAGAAAGAGATAATACCAGGATTCAAGAAAATCGCCGATGGTGTTCATGAATACGGCGCCAGGTGCAGCTTCCAGATATACTCAATCGACCTGGGGAATAAGAAAGGGCCATCACTGATTCCAGATTCCAACTTCGCCGATCAGACGTGGGAGCCTATGACCAAAGAGGATATAAAGGAATACCTTGATTACCACCGTATTTGTTGCGAGAACATTATGGCGGCCGGCTTCGATGGCATAGATATTCATAACCATTCCGGAGTGATTGCAGACTTCCTCTCCGGCACCATGAACAGGCGTACCGATGAATATGGCGGTTCCCTGGAAAACCGAGCCAGGCTGCTCATGGAAACCATCGAGGTTACCAGAAAAGTAGTCGGAAAGAACAAGACCATCGGCTACACTCTAACCGTAGACGACATGCTGCCGGGCTCCATCGTGCCTGAGGAAGCCGTAGAGCTGGCCAAGATGCTGGATAAGGACAAAAAGCTTGATTATTTGTTTTGCGGCGTCGGCAGGGAGACCCAATCGATGCACATGTACTTCGGTCCCCACTATCTGCCGCCTGCCTACCAGATGTACGCTGTGGAGCAAATCAAAGAGGTGGTCAAGAATATCCCCATAGTAGCCGTGGGCAGGATTAACGACCCCTTGTTGGCAGAAAGCATCATCGCTGAGGGCAAGGCTGATATTATAGCAATGGCCAGACCGCTCATCGCAGATCCTGAACTGCCCAACAAGGCAAAAGAGGGCAGGCTGGACGATATCCGACCCTGCATGGGAGACAACCTGAACTGCGTAAAGTACATGCTGGACGGGCAGCCCATAAGATGCGTTTGCAATGCCACAGTGGGCATGGAGCAGTTCGGATGGGGCATCGGGGGTATGAAGAAGGCAGCCACCAAGAAGAAGGTGGTGGTAGTTGGTGGAGGGCCCGCAGGATTGGAGGCAGCCAGAGTCGCCGCCCTGAGGGGGCACGATGTAACCCTCTATGAGAAAGCCAAGGAACTGGGTGGGCAAGCTCTGCAGGCGGAGAAGCTGCCGGGCAGGGAGGAGATGGGAGGCCTCGTCAGGTGGCAGAAAATCCAGCTCCCCCAGGCTGGTGTGAAGATAGTCACCGGCACCACGGTAACGGCCCAGATGATTCTGAACATGAAGCCCAAGCCGGATGTCGTGATAGTAGCAACAGGCGCTGAGTGGATGCGAAACGCCTTCTCCGGCCAAAGCGGCTCGGAAGTAGTTGGGTGGCAGCAGGACAACGTTTTCACCCCAAGTGATGTTGTCCTCGGAAAAGCCAAGATTGGGAAGAAAGCTGTCATCTGGGATGGCAGGCAGGATATTGTTGCCATCGGGGTCGCCGAGATTCTCGCCGATAAGGGCTGCCACGTAGAGATACTGGCCCCCACTCCCTTTGTAGGCAGCCTGGACCAGATAAAGGACATGACATGGTTCCACACCATGCCCAGAATCCTGAAGAAAGGGGTGGTTTTGTCGCCCCAGTCCTTCTTATTCATGGTTGCAGACAAGACCCTTACAGTAATCGATATCCATACCATGGACGCACGGGAAATTACCGATGTAGACACCGTAGTACTGATAACAGGCAAGAACCCGGTTGACAACCTCTACAATGAGCTCGAAGGTAAAGTCAAGGAACTCTACAAGATAGGAGATGCCAGAAACCCGCACGATATGGGTAGTGCCAACCGCGATGGTCACCTCGTAGGAAGGTGGATATAGGAGGCGGAGAGGCAGCGCAAAATAAATAGACTGTGTTAAAATCAAAGACAGAGTAGCCTGCAGGGGCAGCCCTTGGGTAACAGCCGTCATTGTGTTATAATTCTGAGTTGACAGCTAGTAGCCAAGGGGTTGCCCCTGCAGCTTTGTCGCACGCAATACCAGCGCAATATCAGAGTACATACATGGCGGAAAAAGACCAGCGAATACCTCAGCAGACCACCGATTTCCATTCCCCTGAGAAGAATGACAGTAAAGGTGTTTGGTTTGTCGCCGAGCACAAAGACGGAAAATTAGAAAAACCAGCCTTTTTGCTTGCTGGAGAGTGCAAGTCCCTTGCCACAAAGCTGGGCGAAGAGACCGTAGCGATAATCATGGGGCACCAGATTAAGGACTTGGCAGCAGAGTTCGCCCCCTACGGAATCAACAAAGCGTTTGTTATAGAAGATAACCGCCTCGAGAAATATACTGGCGATACCTACGTCGATGCGTTGGCGCAAGTGGTCAGTTTAAATAAGCCATCAATTATCCTGTTTGCCACAACCCCAATGGGAAACGACTTAGCCCCCAGGCTTGCTGCCAGGCTTAGAGTAGGTTTGATATCGCGATATACTGAAATCGAAGTAGACAAAGATAAGAAATTGACGGCGCGAAGACCTATACATGGCGGAAAAGCCCAGGCAACAGTGTCTCTTCTCAGAAAACCATTAGTAGCGACTCTCGACCCTCAATTGCTGACCCTGCTGAAGTCCAAGGAGATAGAGGAACCCCAAGTCACAGAATGCAAGGTGAACATCGATTCAAAAAATAATAGAACAAGGCTGATTGACTATCTAAAAGCGGATCCGTGTGCGGTATGTGTAAGCGAGGCTGAGATTGTCATAGGAGTAGGTAAAGGGCTGGCCTGCGCCGAAAATCTCAAACCGATTGAAGAGTTAGCCCGGATTTTAGGCGCCTCTGTCGGCGGCAGCAGACGCGCCACTGATGAGCGCTGGATAGTTGATGAAAGGAGAATCGGGTTAACCGGGAAAACCATAGCCCCCAAGCTTTACCTAATATGTGGCATCTCAGGGGCTTTCCATCACACCCTCAGCATAAAAGGCTCCCAGTTGATGGTGGCAATCAACACTGATCGAAACGCTCCCATAGCCAAGATGGCTGACCTTGTACTCGTTGGAGACATGCAGCAGATAATACCTGAACTAACAAAACAGTTGCGCGAAGTAATGAAGCCGACCAACTGATAATAAATGTATTGTGGTTATTCTATCAACCTATGAAGATTATAGTCTGCATCAAACAGGTTCCTGACCCAACCATTGTTAAATTCAATATAGAGACCGGCACTCTAGATAATATCCGCTACATATTGGATCCCGTGGACGAGATAGCTCTTAGCGAAGCTATCAAGATTAGAGAGAGGGACTGGGGAAAAGTCACCGCAGTTAGCCTGGGGCCTCCCAGAGCGGAAGAGGTCTTAAGAACCGCGCTCAAAATGGGGGTTGACGAAGCAATACATCTTTGTGACGAAGCTTTTGACAACCTGGATGTATATTCGACCTCAATAGTCCTGGCCAAGTTGATCGCAACGCGCCAGTATGACCTGATCCTTTGTGGCCGAGAGTCCATAGATGAAGGTACCGGCTTTTTGGGAGCTGGGATAGCAGAATGGTTGAATTTGCCGCTCGTTACCGCCGTCACCCGACTGGATATCTTTGCTGATACAAAAACCGCGAGAGTCCACCGTCGTTTGAAGGGTGGCGATAGAGAAATCCTGGAATGCCAGTTACCAGCTGTATTCACCGTCGAAAGCGTGCTCCGTAAACCTGTATACCCTCCGCTTAAGACCATACTGGCTGGCCTTAAAAAAAGTATTACCAAGATAGATGCCAAATCGCTGGGCATCGATGTGAGAAGCATCGAACCAGCTATGGCTGTGGTGGGCATATCCCAACCAAAACCCAGATTGAAAAAAACCGCCACCATCGATAGCAAGCTATCCGCCCATGAAAGAATGAAGCTCCTCATGTCAGGCGGCACCCAGCAGAAAGGCTCCAAAACAGTCGAAAAAACCCCACAAGCAGCAGCGGCCGACCTAATACAATTCTTGATAATTAACGGCATCATCTCCAAACAAGAATAGCTCCTGCAATATGTGTTGCCCCGGCAGCGAATCCGCCTCTAACAGCTTCACTAATCACTACAAATTACCGAGCTAGTCCTATAACAGCTACGATGATAGTAAGTGGACTCGTCCGCATTAGTCAAATTAAGTTAAGGAGAAAACAAGAGATATTTTGCTATAATTGCTTGCTATATGCTGTAAGTGGTTGTAAATAGCTGTGGATAGACTTGCGATTAAAATCAATCTGAGTTATCTTAATGTAATTAGCACTCTCTAGGAGAGAGTGCTAATTACAGGTTTGGCGATAAGAAGCAAGTATAGAAAGGGAGGTTGGAGATGGCAATGAATCTGAAACCTTTGGCAGACCGGGTTGTTGTAAAGCCGCTAACAAAGGAAGAGGTCACGAAAGGTGGCATCCTCATTCCCGATACCGCCAAAGAGAAGCCGCAAGAGGGCGAGATCGTAGCTGTTGGACCTGGCAAGATGGGCGAGGACGGGAAGCGGATCGAGATGGAAGTAAAAAAGGGAGACCGTGTGATCTATGCCAAATATGCGGGCATGGAGTGGAAACACGATGGTGAGGAATATCTAATCCTGCGCGAAAGCGACATTCTGGCTAAGACGAGCAAATAGGGGGGAGAATCCGGCCTAAATAGAGAGAGGAGAAAGATAAATGGCAAAACAGATAGTATTCGGCGAAGACGCCAGGCGTTCACTAAGGAAAGGCGTTGATGCCCTTGCACAAGCAGTCAAGATAACCCTAGGCCCTAAAGGGCGCAATGTAGTGCTAGACAAGAAATGGGGCCCACCGAATGTTTGCAGCGACGGAGTCACTATTGCCAAGGAGATCGAACTGCAGGACCCGTTCGAGAACATCGGCGCGCAGTTGATAAAGGAGGCAGCCACCAAGACCAATGATATCGCCGGAGATGGCACCACCACCGCCGTGGTGCTGGCACAGGCCATGCTTCATGAGGGGATGAAGAACGTAGCCGCAGGAGCGAACCCCATGGCCCTGAAGAGGGGAATTGAGAAAGCTGTGGCGGCACTAGTAGCCGAGCTCAAGAAGCTGGCAACCCCGATAAAGGGCAAGGAACAGATAGCCCAGGTAGCCGCCCTCTCCGCTCATGATAACGAAATCGGTCAACTCATCGCCGATGTCATGGAGAAAGTGGGCAAGGACGGTGTAATCACTGTAGAGGAATCCAAGGGAATAAAATTCGAAACTGAGTTCGTAGAGGGCATGCAATTCGACCGCGGCTATATCAGCCCCTACTTCATCACCAACGCCGAACGTATGGAGACCGTCCTTGAGGACCCCTACGTCCTGATCACCGACAAGAAGATCTCCGCTATCTCCGACCTCCTACCGCTTCTGGAGAAGTTGCTGCAGGTCTCGAAGAACCTAGTGGTCATTGCAGAGGATGTCGATGGTGAAGCCCTGGCCACCCTGGTAGTCAACAAACTGAGGGGAACCCTGAACTGCCTCGCAGTCAAAGCACCAGGTTTTGGCGATCGACGTAAGGCTATGCTCGAAGATATCGCTATATTAACCGGCGGCAACATGATCAGCGAGGAAATAGGCAGAAAGCTAGATTCGGCCACTATTGCCGACATGGGCCGTGCACGCAAGGTAGTCTCAAACAAAGACGACACTACCATTGTCGAAGGCAAAGGCTCGGATGAAGATATCAAAGCACGGATCAAGCAGATCAAGGCACAGATAGATGAGACCACCTCCGACTTCGATCGCGAGAAGCTACAAGAGAGACTGGCTCGGATGGCAGGAGGCGTCGCGGTAATCAAGGTCGGCGCTGCTACCGAGGTTGAGCTTAAGGAGAAGAAACACCGCGTGGAGGATGCTCTTTCCGCTACCCGCGCCGCTGTAGAAGAAGGCATCGTCCCCGGCGGCGGTGTCGCTTTGATAAACGCCATACCTATTTTAGATAAGATGAAATTAGAGGGCGATGAGGCAACAGGTGTGGCTATCGTGAAACGGGCCCTGGAGGAGCCACTACGCCAAATCGCAATAAATGCCGGCATGGAAGGGTCTGTGGCGGTGGACTTCGTCAAGAAGGCCAAGAAGGGCATCGGCTATGATGCTGAGAAAGACGAATATGGCAACATGGTGGAGCGGGGAATAATCGACCCTGCCAAAGTGACAAGGGCTGGCCTCGAGAATGCTGCCAGCATCGCCGCTATGGTCTTGACCACTGAAACTCTGGTCACCGACATCCCAGAGAAAGAGAAGATGCCGCCAATGCCTCCAGGTGGTGGAATGGGTGGCATGGAAGGGATGTACTAAAACAAAAGCTGAAAGCGCTTAAGATGCTAGTTTAATGTAGAAGTAGCTGCGGCGAGAGCCGCAGCTACTTCTTTTTCATCTTGATTCAAGAGGGACAGAGTGAAGCAGCTCTAGAGCTTGAGCAGTTTCTCCAGACGCCTCTTGTTGCGAACAGGCCCAACCAGGGCAAGACTGGTCTTGTCAGTAAGGAATAGCTCCTTCGCTACCCTCTGCATATCGCTAGCAGTAATAGCATCCACTATCGACACAACCTCATCCACACTCAGGATACTATTTGTAAGTAACTCCTGCCCCCCCATCCAGCCTGATACGCTACGTGTATCCTCCATGCGCAGCATAAGCCGTCCCTTACCCATCTCCTTGGCCTTGATGACCTCAGCTTCCGGGATCTGCTCATCCCTAAGCCGCATGAGCTCTTTTAGTATAGCCTCTACGGTTAACTCTATCTTCTGCGGATCAACGCCAGCGTATATAGCAAGTGAACCCGAATCACGGAAAAAACTAACGTGGCTGTGAATATCGTAGGCAAGCCCCTTTCGCTCACGGATTTCCAGGAAAAGGCGGCTGCTCATCCCCTCACCTAAGACCACGTTCAAGAGGTCGAGGATAAAACGGTCCGGGTGCTGGTTAGATAGACCGCGAACTGCCATACAGAGGTGAACCTGCTCTGTCTTTCTTTGCTCAATCTTAAGTCGAGGGGCATCCTGGCTGTCTTCAGCAGGAAACCAATCCCCAGCTACCCCCCGAGGCCAGTCTTCGAAAGCTCTGACGACAGAATCTACCACCTCATCATGGCTGATGTCACCTGCAATGCTGATTACAGAATTACCTGGAAGGTAAAGGCGAGACATATGGCCGAGAATCATCTGGCGATTGATCGCACTAACCGTGTCTTTACTTCCAGCGACATCACGCCCTAAGGCCTGGTTGGGCCACACCACCTCGTCTATAAGGGTATCCACCCGGCTTTGGGGAGAATCCATGCACATATTCAGCTCTTCGATAATGACTTTACGTTCGTTCTCCATCTCCACAGGATCGAATTTGGAATGGCGAAGCATGTCGACCAGCAAGTCCAAGGCCACAAGGTAATGGGGGCGGGCCACCTTGACCCAATAAACCGTCAGCTCCTTATCGGTTCCACCGTTGAGGACACCGCCAATGCCATCGATAGTCTCGGAGATTTCTTTAGATGTAGGCCGTCTCTCAGTGCCCTTGAAACAGAGATGCTCCACAAAATGGGATGATCCAGCCTGTTCGGGAAGCTCATACCTTGATCCAGCACCGATGAAGATGCTGATGCACACCGAACGTGTATGAGGCATTTCGCTGGTAACTATCCGCAGCCCATTGCTCAAAACTTTCTTTTGATACACAGACATTCCTACGTCTTCCTAGTACAGAATAGCACAAAAGGGGCTTACGCCCCACTGACAGCATTTTAACGGGCTACTGAGACGCTGTCAAACAGCTTCCGACAAGGTTGTTTATTAATCTCTTTTCAACCACCTATATCCCCCAATCTTGGGGGAAATTTGGGTTTGGGGGATACCCCCAGTCCCCCTGGCAGAGGGGTAAATTCCCTCTGCACTCCCCCGTTAGTAAACAGCCTTTTCCGGCACGCCACCGAAGGTTCTGAGGGAGAGAGACTTCCCGAAATTCCTAGAAAAGAAGAGGTGAGCTTATGTCAATGACCGAACATTTTGGCTAGAGGCTCATTCTTCAGCGCCCTTAAGATCGAATCACAATGCCAGTCGAAAGAGAAATCCGGAGACTGCAGTATAGCTTCATGGATATTGTTTGCCTGGATAATGTCGAATATATTCTCAATTTGCCTATCGTCCAGCCTTTCATACGTTTTTCGGGCCCAATAGCCTATCTGGAGTTCCCTGGAAAGCTTCTCTTTCCAGCCCCTCTCATAATAGGCCAAACGCTTCCCCGAACAGTCGTCGGCGCGTAGAGCATCGTGTATAACTTCAGCAGCCATATCAGCGCACAGCAGACCATAATATATTCCGCCTCCCGTAGTGGGTTTGACCTGCCCGGCCGCATCTCCAACCACAATCACCCTCTCCCTATATGTTTTGGGCAGAGGGCTCAGGGGAATCCCTCCATAGCTGATTTTGGTTTCGGTGGAGGCTATCTTCCCTTGAGCAAGGAGGCTCGAAAGGAGATTCTTCAAATAGGAACCAGGGCTACGCCTCGAAAGAAGGCCCGCCAATGCTTTGCCGGCAGAGGTAGGAACGAGCCAGCCGAAGAACCCAGGCGCTATCTCCTGCCCCAAATATATCTCCACCTCCTCCAAGTCTCCCACTTTCACTTCAGCCTGAGCTCCCAGAATGAAATCAGAGATTTTCCCCAACCCGAGCCTTTGGGGCAACGAGGCCCCAAAGCCGCTGCTGATGACTGCCATTCTCCCTTCGAAATACCTAGTATCACCCTTACACTCCACAGTTGCTCTAACACAATTATCCCTCGAAGTAATACCCTCCACCCTCGCTGAAAAAAGATATTCTACCCCCTCCTCTTGAGCTCTCTGAGCCAGAGCACGGTCAAAAGCAACCCTGTCTACTACATAGGCTTGGACTGTATCCTTGCTCAACCTGAGGCAATTGCCCGATGGTGAGAAGAATTTAGCAGAACTATGTTGAGTCAAAACACCGTTATTGACAATGGGAAATCGATCGAAACACTCTTTGCCTATAATGCCAGTGCAACAAGCCGCATCGCCAACACTCGATCGCCGTTCGAAAACGAGCACCTTGTATCCAAGCTTGGCAAGCCTGTATGCAATATAACTTCCGATGGGGCCAGCACCCACTGTTATTGCATCATACAATTCGGCACCTGTTCACAAATCATCATTAGCTTAATAAGGTTTTCGGTTAATGCTAGCACCAAAGAGTCTTGAATTCAAGAAGCGTATGACTCCAGACTTGCCTTTATCGTTGGAGCTAGTTATACTTACCCCTAGTTACAAAAGGAGTAAGCAAATGCCATCCTATGCCTTCTTCAAGAACAAATTTGTCCCTCTTGCGGAAGCCAAAATCGGGGTCTTGACCCATGCCTTACACTACGGGACAGCCTGCTTCGAGGGAATCCGGGGAAATTGGAACACCGAGGAGGAGCAGCTATATATCTTCCGCTGCGCTGAGCACTACCAGCGCTTGCTGGATAGCTGCAAGTTGCTCAAGATCACTCTCCCATACTCTCTAGATAAACTCTGCCACCTCACGGTTGAGCTTCTCCAGAAGTCCGGTTACAAAGAAGATGTCTACATGCGTCCACTGGCCTACAAGAGCTCTGAGGCATTGGGTGTCAGATTGCACGGGCTCGAAGATGACCTGCTTATACTGGTCACCACCTTCGGCCCATATCTGGATGCCAAGAACGGCATCAAGTGCTGCGTATCCTCGTGGATAAGGCCTGACGATAATATGATACCGCCTAGAGGCAAGATTACAGGTATTTATGTCAACAACGCATTCGCCAAGACAGAAGCTATAGAAAATGGCTTCCAAGAAGGCATCATGCTCACTTCGGACGGCTATGTGTCCGAAGGCAGCGGTGAGAACATCTTTTTGGTCATAGACGGAAAGCTGGTGACCCCTGGCACTTACGATAGAATTCTCATCGGGATAACTAGGGACACTGTCATAAGACTGGCCAAGAATGAGCTGGGTATCGAAACTGTAGAACGCCATGTTGACCGCAGCGAGCTATATATAGCAGAAGAATGCTTCCTCACAGGCACCGCAGCCCACATAACCCCTGTGGTGGAGATCGACCATCGCAAGGTGGCTGACGGAAAGATCGGGAAGCTGACCAAACAACTGCAAAAACTCTATTTCGACGCAGAGTTCGGCAAGAACAAGAAATACCTTCACTGGTGTACTCCCGTCTATACTAAACCTGCCAGGAGCGCAAAAACCAGATCGAGGGCACGATAGACTTGTCAACGGCATTTACGATCAGCCCTGGATGCTTCCTCAATACTACACATCTGCCTCAGGACTATAGGGATGAAATCGCAAAGCGCATCGAATCCTGAACTCTCTCTGATCGTGCCCACTTACAACGAGAGAGAAAACATCGTTCCGCTGATGGAGAGGATTCACAAATCGCTATCTGCTTATAGCTATGAGCTTATTATAGTCGACGACAACAGCCCGGATGGGACTTCCGAGCTAGCCAAAAGCCTCTCCTCCAAATATCCTGTATCGGTGATCGTACGCACAACCGAGCGGGGACTGGCTTCAGCGGTGGTTTCCGGATTCAATCAGGCAAGAGGAGAAGTCCTGGGCGTCATAGATGCCGATCTACAGCACCCCCCGGAATTTATACCAGCTCTGTTAAAGGCAATACGTGATGGTGCAGATGTAGCAATCGCCAGCCGCTACATCCCAGGTGGCGGCATCGAAGGCTGGACGTTTAAAAGGAAGGTTATTTCCAAGGGAGCGAAGCTACCAGCAAACTTACTCCTGTCCTCTGTCAGAAAAATCAAAGACCCACTCTCAGGCTTTTTCCTGTTTAAGAGGAAGGTCATAGACGGTGCAGTGCTCAGCCCTACCGGCTATAAAATCCTTCTAGAGGTACTGGTCAGGGGAAATGCCCACCACGTCGTAGAAATTCCCTACACCTTCAAAGAGAGAGAAAGAGGTAAGAGCAACTTAACGGCAAAGGAGCAAATAAACTACCTGAAACACCTTTACCGCCTGGCATGGGATGACGGGGGGATTAAGCGATTCTTAAAGTTCTGCGTGGTAGGGGCCAGCGGAGCAGGGGTTAATCTGGGATTTCTGGCGCTCTTCGTGGAGGTGGCCGGCCTAGATAAAATCGTAGCTCAAATACCAAGTTACGAAATCTCTATATTGACTAATTTTGCGTTTAATGAATTCTGGACCTTCAGCGACCGCCGGACTCCGGGCCTAAGGTCTTTTCTGATACGCGCTCTCAAGTTCAACTTGGTCAGCCTGGTTGGCTGGGGCATCAACTTCTCCGTCTACACTCTTACCTTAAAAGTTGCGGGGATTAACTACATCGTTTCCCAGGTAATCGCGATAGCGGTGGCCATGATGTGGAATTTCTTTTCCAATGTAGCATGGACATGGAAGACAAAACCCAAAGAAGGTAGGTAGCAACATGGCTTTGGATTACTTCATACTGGTGTTCATATCATCCCTAGGGGTATACCAAATAGCGTCGGTACATGCCAAGCTAGACGGACTGTGTTTCTTCAGGCAACCGGTGGTCCAGTATATCTTTGGCATCCTGGCGATTATCGGGGCATTCGGCTGGTTTTTCACCAGCGAAGAGCGTAACATACACACCACCGTAGAAGGCTCCCAACAGCTCGGTTTGTTCCTTGGCTCAATTGTTGCGTCGTATGTCTTCACTAATATCCTAGCGTCTATAATGCAAGCCAAAGTCAGCTCAGGGGGTAGCACCCCCAGAGAAGGTAAGCAATACGACATGGGGACAGAGACGCTGAAGAAAACAACACTCTTCGGAGGCATCGTCAGCAGCCTGAAAAAAGAAAGGAAGGATAGGGTTTAATGCCACCGCTTGCAGGATGGACGCTATGGATAACGGGGTTCGTGGGGAAAGCCCCGGCTCTCGATCACGTGATGCGTCTCCTGACCAACGACTTCTTCATTCCGTTGACTATATGTCTCATCATGCTCAGCCTATGGCTTGGCCAGGCGGACCGTATCAGGAGGGATCGCCTCCAGAGAACTATAATGAACGCCTCCGTCGCCATTGGAATTTCCGCACTAGTTGTGAAAATGATAAATAACTTTTGGAATCCTTGGCCGCGCCCATTCCTGGTCGATGACTTCGTTATACGGGAAAGCGCAAGATATGCCGCTCAAACCATCTTCTATTTTCCCACTGACCCATCTTTCCCCAGCAATGGAGCCACAATCGCATTCGCTGCTGCCACAGGGGTCTGGCTCGGCAATCGTAAGGCAGGCGCTGTGCTCTATGTGTTAGCCACCCTCTGGGCAGTCGCCCGCTTCTATGCCGGCATCCACTTCTTTGTAGACGTCGCCGGCGGCGCTGTGGTCGGCATACTCACAGCGCTTTTTATCAGCAAGGTTTTCATGCCTCGAATCGAGCCCTTGCCGACATGGACTATGAAGCTGTGCAGGTTTTTATACCTAGCTTGAGGCAAATAACCGAGGTATTCAACAGTAAATCAATCGTAGCGGCTGTTACTTCAAGATACGTTATGAGAGGTCGTTTATTAATCTCTTTTCAACCCCCTTTATCCCCCAATCTTGGGGGAACTTTAGAGTTGGGGGATACCCCCAGACCCCCAGCAAAGAGGCTTTGCCCCTCTGCACTCCCCATTTTCTAAACGCTATCATTATGAGTCCCTTTATAGATACGACCATAATGCCCATTGCCATCTTGCAAATTCAGCAATCCTCTTAACTCCGCAGGAGTCATGACCTCCCTTTCGTTGTCCTTAGCCAATCTGTGGATACGCCGCACGAGGTCGGCGTTGCGTGCCAATCTGGTTCGGCCTGAGTCATACCAGATATTGTCTTCCAAACCAACCCTCACTCCTCCACCAGCAGCGATGGCAACAGAGTTGATCATCAACTGGGCATTCCCGATTCCTGCCAGGCTCCAGTATGTGTTAGGAGGCAGGTCTCGTATCATCATGCCCGCATGCAGCAGATCGGCCTGGGCGCATGCGATATTACCAAGTAACAGGTTGAAATAGTGAGGCGGCTCGAGCAGCCCTTTCCGTTCTAAATACTTAGCATAGTTTATCATGCCCGTATCGAATGCCTCGAGTTCCGGCATGATATTTCGTCTTAGCATCTCCTGGGCGAGTGCCTGTATCATATCAGGAGAATTCACACTGGCTTCTTGATTGAAGTTCACCGAACTCAGGGTCAGGCTCCCCATATCAGGTTTTACATCCCCATCAAGCTTCAAGGGCTCTGCTCGTTTCTCAAACTCCGTGAAATTACGTCCACTCAACGACACAGCGATTACCAGATCTTTTGAGAACTTGCGGATGCCACTGATGATCTTCTCATACACTTCGGCCTTGTATGTGGGTTCCCCGGTCTGTGCATCCCGGGCATGCAAATGAACCATGGTAATACCAACCTTGACAGCCTCATGAACGTCTTCCACAATCTCCTGAACAGACACGGGGACATGCGAAGTCATTTTTTTAGTGGGGATCATTCCTGTAGGAGTGAAATTGATTATGAGATTCATAATTGCACTTTCCCTAGGTAGGCTTAGGTTTCCCAGTACCACGAGTCTTGGAAGGGACAGTCAGTTCCTGGTACTTTTTCTGGCAGCTAGCCTGCTTCAGATGAAGCCCGCAGACAGCGCACACCCCGGAACGGCAGCTTGGTGTCACATTCTCCAGCTTGGCACGCTCGAATTCTTTCTTGAGAAAACTGAGTTCGACCCCTGTATCTATGTGAGACCAGGGCAATAGCTCATCCAGAGGACGCTCCCTGCAGGCATAGAAATAGGGATCGAGACCGCACTCACTGAAAGCCATCTGCCAATTCTCAAAGCTGTAATGCTCGCTCCAGGCATCGAATTTGCACCCCAGTTGCCAGGCACGGTGGATTACCTTGGCCAGGCGACGGTCACCCCGCGACAGCACTCCCTCCAGCAGGCTCACCTGCGGGTCCTGCCAGGAGAGATGAGCACCCCTTTTCTTCAACCCTGATTTGAGTATCTGCTGTCTGGCGGCCAAATCCTCGCCAGATGCCTGAGCCACCCACTGAAATGGGGTGTGAGGCTTGGGGACAAAGGTCGAGGCATTTACCCTGATATTCATGCCGCTATTCCCGATATCCCTTATCTTGTGCACCAGCTCAACAATGCCCACGATGTCGTCGGAGGTCTCGGTAGGCAGCCCAATCATGAAGTAGAGCTTGATGTTCCTCCAACCCTGCTCCCAGGCAGTCTCAATTGTCTGCAGTACATCCTCCTCGCAAATCCCCTTGTTAATCACACAGCGCAGGCGCTCCGTACCTGCCTCCGGCGCGAAAGTGAGGCCGATTTTCTTTTTATCCTGAAAGGAATGAGCCAGCGCCATCGAGAAGGTATCAAGGCGCAGGCTCGGCAGCGATAGGGTGAAACTGCCTCCCTTATACCTCCGCAACAACGTGCTGACCACGTCCTCGATACCCGGGTAATCGCTGGTGCTCAGCGAAAGCAACGAAATCTCGTCATAGCCGCAGGTCTTCACCAGACCTTCAACCGCTTTAATCACTTCCTCCTGAGTGCGTTCCCTCACCGGACGATATATTATCCCTGCCTGGCAGAAGCGGCAGCCCTGGGCACAGCCGCGCTGTATCTCAACCGCCCCCCGGTCATGTATCACCTGCAGATAGGGCACGACGGGACACGTCAAAGCCGGAGGCAGCTTATTCACCACACGCCGTTCGATGGCAGGCTTCGCTTCAGCCACCATGGGCATTATCGAAGCCACAGTGTCATCAGGATGGTAGTCAACTCTGTAAAAGCTGGGTACATAGATACCAGGGATTTGAGCTGCTTTCTTCAATAGCTCCTGCTTGCTACCCGGCCCCTTCTTCTTCCACTTACGGAACACCTCCAGAAACTCCAAAACCACCTCCTCACCCTCACCGACGACAAACAGGTCGATAAAGTCACCCATAGGCTCCGGATTCAAGGTACAGCCACCACCGGCGATCACCAGCGGCAGCGAGTCACCCCTGTCAGCAGCCAGAACAGGTATCCCCGCCAGGTCAAGCATATTCAAGACATTGGTATAGGTAAGCTCATAGCCCAGGGAGAAGCCCAGGATATCGAAGTCCTTCACCGGACGCTTCGATTCCAAGGTGAACAGAGGCGTTTCCTTACGGCGCATCTCCACCTCCATATCCACCCAGGGGGCGAAGACACGCTCGGCAAGTACATCGGGCTGCTGGTTCAGCAGGTCATAGATTATGGCCAGCCCCAAATTGGACATGCCTATCTCATAGAGGTCGGGATAGGAGAGGGCGATCCTTATCTGAGCCGACTCCCAATCCTTCACCACGCTGTTCCACTCCCCACCGGTATAGCGGGCAGGCTTGGTTACTTTGTAGAGGATACCATCCAGATTGACCATAATGAACCTCAAATCAATAGAGACATTATAGCTTCGCACGTTTACCAACGCAAATTGAATGATAGGAGGGTTTATTAATCTCTTTTCAACCCCCTTTATCCCCCAATCTTGGGGGAATTAAGAAACTGGGGGATACCCCCAGACCCCAAGCAGATGGGCTTCGCCCCTCTGCACTCCTCAGTTGTTAAACGACCTCATGATAAGGAGCCGTGGAGGCAGGTTTTGAGATCCGCACCTATAGTGTGTAGAAAACCTTAGGCGATAAAGAGTCTTGACTTCTGTACCCCCAGGTCTTACTCTAAGTCCTGCGATGAGCCACCATAAAGGAGACAATCCCCTTGAGCAAGAGGGCGATATGGCTACCGCGGACAAAACAGATGAAGAGCAATCTGGAGAACCCAAGGTAGGCGTAAAGAGGAAGGGCCAACTCAAGTACCTGCTTCTGCTAGCAGTCGCCCTTCTGGCAGTCATTCTGGTGACAGTGCTTGTCCAGAAGCCGACAAACTTCGACGAATACATAAGGAGCTCAGGTTATGTAGGTGTGTTCCTGATGGCTCTCATCGGCAGCGCATCCCCAATCTGGCCTTTGCCCGGCTCGTGGGCGGTTTTCATTGCGGCAGGACTGGGGCTCAACCCGATTATACTGGGGCTGTTAGGGGGATTAGGTGAACCGATAGGAGAGCTTACCGGCTACACAGCGGGCTTCGGCGGACAGGTAGCACTCCAAAAATTTAAGAGATATAAGCAGATAGAAGGATGGATGAGACGATGGGGCGGGCCCACCATATTCGTCGTCTCGGCGATACCCAATTTCTTCATTAAGGCTGCCACTATTGCCGCCGGCGGCCTTCGCTACCCTATCTGGAAATTCTTCATCTTCTGTTGGGCAGGCAAGACAGTCAAATCCCTGGCCTTCGCTTTCGCTGGCTATGGGCTTTTCGACGGGATAAAGCGCCTCATCGACCAAATGTTCTAGCTGCCCTCACCATTCACGAACTTTGCCCGAGAACCGCACAATCGAGCGGCTATTAACACTTTTCAATCCCCCTGTAGTCCCCCAGTCTTGGGGGACCTTTAAAATTGGGGGACACCCCCAAACCCCTGGCAAAGTGACTTCGCCCCTCTGCAAACCCTAGTTACTAAACGACCTCAAACAACCCAGTATTGACAGGCTAACCCCGAGTATGATATATTTTCATTGTGAAAATATTTCGCTGAGGGATATAAAGACCATGCAGACTCAGCAGCAAGACCATTCCGAGCAGATACACGAGTTCGTGCAGCACCTCCTCGAGGCTATGCCGAAGATTACTAACCCTTTGCCTGAGGCGCTCACACAGCTTCTGAACGACCTCGATGAACTGCCCCCCAAGGACAAACCCCGCCATATTGCTAACCCCACTGCCTTCGTCCGCATGTGTAAAATACTGAATAGAAACACCAACCCAACGATGGGAGAATTGAGCCAGGCGCTAGCTATGCCACTGCCCACAGCCACACGAATGGTGGATTGGTGCGTCGAAAATGGGTACGCCGAAAGACTATCCGATGCCAGCGACAGGAGGATTGTCCGAGTAGCCCAAACCGACAAGGGGCGCATGCTTCAGGAAGCTATCGAAAGCATCATGGCACAGAGCGTTCAGAAAATTGTAAGCTGTCTGACAGACCAGGAGCAGACGACGCTGCTCGCCCTGCTTCGCAAAATAGCGTCAGCCCTGACGGAAGATAAGAAAAATGGATAACGACTCTCGTTCAGCTGAGGCGCACTAGATTTGAACCGCAAAACAGCCATAGATGTAAAAGATGTCTGGAAGATCTACGGGACAAATGTTCAGATAGAAGTCCTGCGCGGGGTTTCCCTGTCTGTAGCAAAGGCCGAGTTTGTCGCTATCATTGGGCCCAGCGGCAGCGGAAAGTCAACGCTTATGCATGTCATGGGATGTCTTCAGCGCCCCTCTAGGGGCCAGGTAGTGCTGGAGGATTTAAACGTCGCCGAATTATCAGAGGACGAGCTAGCTGAGACACGTGCCGCAAAGGTCGGGTTCGTATTCCAACAGTTCAACCTGCTCCCCCGAAAAACAGCGCAAAAGAATGTGGAACTGCCGCTGATTTTTCACGGCGTAAGCGCGACTGAACGTCGCAAGAGAGCCCAAGCATTATTGGAGCAGGTAGGTCTGGGGCACAGGATGGCTCATACGCCTTCTCAAATGAGCGGCGGCGAACAGCAAAGGGTAGCTATTGCGCGGGCGCTTGTCGGCGATCCTACCATAATTTTCGCCGACGAGCCCACAGGTAATTTGGACACCAAGAGCAGTAGAGAGATTATGTCCATTCTAAAAAAACTGAACAGCGAGGGAAAAACCTTGATAGTAGTAACTCACGATACTGAAATTGCGAGTTGGGCAGATAGAACTATTCGTCTGCTAGACGGGAGGATTATCGAAGATGAGGCTTAAGTATACACTCATTTTGACCGCCTTGATATTATCGCTTTTCCTTTTTTTACCACTCCAGGCATCAGCCCAACAAACACAACTGGAGATAGAAGCGACAGTGCAATCACACCTGATTTTCGACGGCGACCGTCTCCCTGTAGCGGTTGCCCTCTCAAATGTCGGCGGCAACTCGCTACAGAATGTTGTCGTAAATGCCTCTACGGGTGAGAAGAGAACTGTGGGCACCATACAACCTGGTACTGCGCAGGAGGTTACACTTTCCCTCGAGAATTACAAGCTGGGAAAGAACGAGGTGGATATATTCGCTACATTCTCAGGCGGCGAATCAGCTCATGTATCTATTTGGTTCGAGGTGAGGCCACCTGAGGAGTCGGTAACGCTTCGTGTCGTTGATGCGCCGCAGTCGATATACGAGGGTACAGTTTTCACGGCCCAGCTTCAGGTACAAAACCTGTGGCAGCAAGCAGTCTCAGGAGTGCGCATAAAAAACGGAGATAAGGTGCTTTACTTTGTTGGAGCGCTCCAGCCAAATCAGTCATTAGACATAAGCTTAAGGGTGGAAGAATACAAAACAGGCTCCAATTTACTCCAGCTTGTAGCAGAACACGAGCTAGGCAGCGCTCCCCCTGTACCCCTGGAGTTCGAAGTTATCCCGGCGGACTCCGCTGTGAAAGTCTACCTTTCCTCTCTGAGCCCAGCCACTTACCCGACCGAGCCCATCAAACTGTCATTGGTGGTCGCTGCATCTGAGCAGGCTGGCATCACTCAACTGGAACTGAAAGCCTTGAATCAGGGAATCCAACCCACAGGTTACTACCTCGGAGAACAGACAGCAGAAGGGCAACAGGTTCCAGTGATTGACGTTACATCCCTTCTCACCGGGACAAGCCAGACAGCAGAAGAGACAACTACAAGTGCTGTCAGAGGAAGGGAACTGACCTTTGAGGTCGCAGACCCCGGGGTTGGCACTCAGCCACTGAGCTTTCAGGTATCCTACAGGCTGGGCAGCGTTGTAGTCCAGAGAGAATTTAAGGTGGATGCCAAAGTCCTCGAAGCCCCCAGCGTACGGCTTATCCAGGCTGAACGTATAGAAGCAAAAAGGGGAGAGCAGGCGATAGTCATGCTTCATGTGGCAAACGACCTGCCGGTGGAGGCCGATGCAGTTAGAGTAGTCCCTCTGGGAGGTATCGAGGCATCTCCCTCGGAGTTCTTCATCGGCACGATGTCCCCCAATGACTTCCTGCCCGCGAATTTCAAGATAGAGACGTATAATCTCCACGATAAAGAGCAGCTTAGCTTCAAATTGGTCTACCGTATTGGCCGACAGACCTACGAGACTCAGCCAATGCAAGTCACCATTCACCTTGAACAAACAGGGAAGACGAATCTTATCGTCTATATTGTGCCGCCGATAGTGGTTGTGCTGCTTGTGCTGATTTGGTGGTCTCTACGGAGAAGAAAATGGACCCAGCAACACTCTTCATGATGGCGGTTGAATCCATCACCGCCCATAAGCTCCGCTCGTTCCTGGTGACCCTGGGGATACTCATTGGCATAACTGCCGTCCTAATCAACGCTGCGATGGTCCAGGGATTTCGAACCTACTTTGAGCAGCAGATACAAGTCCTGGGCTCAAACTTCGTGACCATAAAGCCGGGTAGCAGTTACGGGCTATTGGGCTCCCCCCTTGAAGAGGAAGACCTGCTCGAGCCCTATTTGTTTAGTTCAGTGCGCCGCCTCCCCTACGTAGAAGGAGCGACAGCGTCCCGGACAGCTTATGCAACAATCAAGTACATGGGTGAGGAGGCGAATGTCTTCATCGTGGGAGCGGAGCCCGGCTATCTCGAGGCTATGAATCGCGAGATGCTTGCAGGGGAGCCGCTGACAACCCAGGATAGCTTCAACGCCGTCCTAGGAAATTCTGTTATGAGTTCGTTACCACACCGGACATTCTCTTTGATGTCGCACTTTGAAGTGACCATAGTACTAAATGGAAAGGAGATAAGCGAGAAGTTCAGAGTCAAAGGGATTGTCAAGGAACCTGAACCAGGCCTGGGCATCGGAATCATCTATGTGCCCATAAGGACGCTGAACTATATGATGGGTAACGAAGGCTATACTGCGATAACGCTCATTGCCGCAGACTCCAAATACATCGACACGGTTAAAGAGGAAGCTCAGCAGATGCTGGACCGGCTTCTGAAGATAAGACCGGAACAGCAGATAGCAGCACAGGAGGAGAACCAGGAGATATTCGGGCTTGTGCCAGCACCATTCGAGGCAGAGAAGAAGGAATACCACATTACTACCCAGGCTGATGTACTCAACATCTCCAATAACATTACCTCAATGATTCAGCTAGCTCTGGTGGCTATCGCTGGCATCTCACTGCTCGTCGGTGGAATCGGGATAGCTAATGTAATGCTGGTTACGGTTGCAGAGAGGACAAGGGAGATCGGCGTAATGAAGGCTGTAGGCGCAAAGAACCGCCATGTGCTGGCAGCGTTCCTGTTCGAAGCCTGCGTCCTCGGCTTGCTGGGGGGGATTCTGGGGTTAGCTATCGCTGCTGCCGTCTCCTTTACTGTGGTGCCCCTGCTTTTCGATGTCTCGGGTTCTCTGCCACTGGAATGGGCGGCTATCGCCATCGGCATCTGTCTGGCCATCAGCGTGCTGTCTGGGCTTTACCCCGCCCTGCGCGCCTCCAAAATGGACCCCGTAGAAGCGCTCAGAAGCGAGTAGACACAGTCATCCCGCCTCTCTTGCCTCCTTTATCAACCCAATTCACCCTGTAAAATTGCATATGTTGCCAGTGTGTCTTACAATCTGTATCTAGGAATCCTGAGAATCCAAACAGAAACCATGTCATACTTCAAAATCGTCTCTGATTTCGGACTCACCGGCGACCAGCCCCCGGCGGTAGAAAAGCTTGTCGAGGGGCTTAAGCAGGGCTATCAAAAGCAGACTCTCCTCGGCGTGACCGGCAGCGGCAAGACCTTCACTATGGCCAACGTAATCGAGCGCGTGCAGCGCCCCACTCTGGTCATCGCCCACAATAAGACCCTGGCAGCCCAGCTCTGCTCCGAGTTCAGGGACTTCTTCCCTGAAAGCGCCGTGGAGTACTTCGTCAGCTACTACGACTACTACCAGCCCGAAGCCTATATCCCGCGCACCGATACCTATATCGAGAAGGAGACCGATATCAACGAGGAGATAGATAAGCTGCGCCACGCCTCTACCCGCGCCCTCTTTATGCGCCGCGACGTTATCATCGTGGCCTCGGTCTCCTGCATCTACGGCCTGGGCGAGCCGGAGGAATACTACAGCTTCGTGCTGAGCCTCAAGAAAGGCGAGAAGCGGAGCCGGGACCGCATCGTCCGCCAGTTGGTAGACATGCAATACCAGCGAAACGATATAGATTTCACCCGCGGCCGTTTCCGCATCCGAGGTGATACCCTGGAGATACAGCCTGCCTACGAGGACATAGCGGTACGCATCCAGTTCTGGGGCGACGAGATAGAGCGTATCCTGGAGATAGACCCTCTCACCGGCGAGCTTCTCGCCGACAGAGAGCAGCTAGATATATACCCCGCCAAGCACTTCGTAACATCCTACGATAAGCTGATGGCCGCCATCTCCGACATTCAGGCCGAGCTTGAAGGGAGACTCGCCGAGCTCAATAGCCTGGGCAAACTGCTCGAGGCGCAGAGGATCGAGGCTCGCACCAACTACGACATCGAGATGCTGCGCGAGACGGGATACTGCTCAGGTGTTGAGAACTACTCACGGCACCTCGCCCACCGTCCTGCAGGGAGCCCGCCCTGGACGCTCCTGGACTACTTCCCCGAGGACTTCCTGCTTTTCATAGACGAGTCCCACATGAGCCTGCCCCAGATCAGAGGCATGTACCGCGGAGACATCTCCCGCAAGCAGACACTGGTGGACTATGGCTTCCGTCTCCCCTCGGCACTGGATAACCGCCCGCTGAACTTCGACGAGTTCGAGAAACACATACATCAGGTGATATATGTCTCGGCAACGCCGGGACCTTATGAATATGAACACAGCGCTCAAATAGCGGAACAAATTATCCGCCCCACTGGCCTGCTCGACCCCACCATCGAGGTCAAGCCTACCAAGGGGCAGGTAGACGACCTACTCGACCAGATAAAAATGTGTATATCACGCGGAGAGCGCTGCCTGGTCACTACACTGACCAAGAGGATGGCCGAGCAGCTCGCCGACTACCTGCTGGAAATGGGTGTAAAGACTCACTACCTACACTCGGAAATCGAGACACTGGAGCGTGTGGAGATTCTGCGCGACCTCAGGCTGGGGGTCTACGATGTGGTGGTGGGCATCAACCTGCTCCGCGAGGGATTGGACCTACCCGAGGTAAGCCTGGTTGCCATCCTGGATGCCGACAAGGAGGGCTACCTGAGGTCACAGGGAGCGCTTATCCAGACCATGGGCCGTGCCGCCCGCCATATCGAGGGGCATGTCATTATGTATGCCGACACTGTAACCGAGTCCATGCGCCGCGCCATAGATGAGACCAATCGCAGGCGCAAGATTCAGACGGCATACAATCAGGAGCACGGCATCACTCCCCAGGGCATCAAGAAGGCAATCAAGGGCATCACAGACCAGCTCAAGGCAGTGGCCGAGACTCGAGCCGCATACACCGTGGCCACCGGCATCCCCAAGGATGAGATCGCCCGCCTGATAAAGAACCTGGAGTCCCAGATGAAAGCCGCAGCCAAGAACTTGGAGTTCGAGAAGGCCGCGCTCATCAGAGACCAGATAATAGAGCTGAGAAAAGAGCTGGTAGGAGAACCGATATCTAAAGGACGGTAACTTGGAGCAGGGAGAGACCAAACAAGAACGCCGCGAGAAGAAGCAGCAGAAGAAGCGCGAGAAGGTACAGCAGCACGGGCGCAGCTTGGTCCGCGTCTACAAGGACGCGATCCTCAAACGAGTCAAGCAAGTAAAAAAAGAGGAGGATAAACGGTAGGGGCAGACCCATGCCTGCCAAAATTCATTAGATACAAGAGGTTAGTCCCCGAGAGTAACAACAAGTAATCGTTGATACATTATTATACGATAATTGGCTTCAGGTGGTACTCACTGGTACCACCTTGTTTATTATGGTGAAGAAAAGTTCGTTAGCAAAAATGTTAGCACAATGGCCATTTGTCTAGCACAAAATGGTGGAGGCAGCAGCAGAGGGGGTTGACGTGGCTCTTGACTTTCTTGATGGGCTGTCGTATACAAGGGGAAGAAGGTTGAGAGCGAGGTACCAAAAGGAGTGGAAGGTAAATTTGGCAGGGGGTGATGCTATGCCGGGGAAGAGTAAGAAGACTCAAAAACTTGAAACAGAAGTCTAAGTTTTGTTTGCTAGGATTTCAGAGTGGCAAAGGACTGTAGAAGATAGAGGGAGACGAAAATGGGAAGGGATAGTAGTGGAAGCAGAAATAGTAGAGTGGCACCACTGGTTTCAGCACTAGTGCTAGCTTTGGTACTGGCTCTGGCCACAGTCACATTTGCATCGTGTGGCGGACTGCCCACTAAGCATGATGTGGGGCAATCTACCCCCACCCATACATCTGGCCCTATACCTAGTGACTCCTACATAGTGGGTCGGATATCGTACGGAAACTATCAGCGCATGACACTAAACACCATAGCCAGCTGGAATGGCACCGAATCCAAGGACATAAAATTCAAAGTAACCAAGCCCCCAAGCGTAGTAAATTGGGGAATATCATCTTACGATAGCCAAATAGCTACCTCACTAGAAGTGTGGATAACAGATAGCAATGGCGTGACTAACCTAGGCAATGGCATTGCTTATGGGGACTACTACATAATGGACGAGGTTGATACGTACACCATAAGCATAAAGGCGGTGGGTGTCAGCTATTGGGTAAGGATAGGGGTGGAAAATGGGACTCTAACGAATCAATAGAGAGAGGTAGAGCTGATAGGAAAGAAGAAAGGAGAGAAGATTTGTGGAGATAAGTATCCCGTGACAACACGTAGGAGGGCAGCGTGGTAATTTCTGTAGGCATAGATATGACTCAATCTGTTAAACCCTGCTCACTTGTTGTACTCAAGAATAAAGAGGTGGGTGAGGTTAAAGACATAGCGGATGACAAGGAAATCGTGAAGTTTACATTCTCTGAGCATCCTAAAGTGGTTGCTATAGATAGTCCTCTTTTCTTACCCAACGGACTCTGTTGCCTTGAATCAGAATCAGTATGTAAATGCACTCCTATATCAAGTGCAAAGGGTAGAATATGTGAACGCCTGTTATCAAAACGGGGCATAAGCAGTTACTACACAACGAAGAAGACCTTCATCAAGCGGATGATTTACCGCTCTATAGAACTCAAGAGGCAGTTCGAGCGGCAAGGATTGGAAGTCATTGAAATATATCCTTATGCTTCTTGGATGACTCTATTTGGCAAGTTGCCCAAGAAGACCACACCTGAAGGACTTAGTGCACGTAAGGATAAGTTGCAGACTGTGTTAACTAATATGGCTCTAGTGCGTACCCATGACCAGGCAGATGCGGCTATAGCTGCCTATACGGGCTATCTATATGCCATAAGAGAGGCTCAAGGTGTTGGAGATGTGTCTGAGGGCTTCTTGTGGATTCCCACTAAGAAAGGTACGTGATGTCGGTGTTAGCGAGAAATCCACTGGCAATGTTAGCAAAATGTTAGCAATCGCTCCCCAAAATGTGAGCGGGCATTGTGAAAATGAGAGTGAGTGGTGTGGGAGTCGGACCCACGACGCCCTGATTAAAAGTTAGAGCGACCGAAATCTTCCGCGATAACCCATTCAATCTGGTTGTCGTTTTTGAGGACAGAAACGATATGATTATTGTAGTGAAGTTGCTCGACTCGAAATAGGCTATCTCGATAGCTCAAACCAATGTGATTATCATCCGGAACCGAGATTATACGGCAGGCCTTCAAGCCGCCGACGCCGACCCCAACAGCCTTCAGAACCGCCTCCTTCGCAGTCCAATAGCGAAAAAAGGTATCCCAAGACAGGTCCTGGCTTAGCTTCCATTCCTCGTCACTCGCCACAAGGCTGAATATAGATTCAGACCGAGGCCTGATCTCTTCGATGTCAATGCCAATCATCTCCTTACTGACAACCGCAGTCACATACTTTGACTTATGAGAGAGGGACCAATAATTACCATCAAACGGACAGGGAACATCGGCTTCGCTTTTCATTAGCTCACCGAGCATTACGCCACTCTTTTTCGCACTCAATCTTAATGCCTCTCTGGCAATTCTGCTCAGCTCGGCCACCTTCTCTTTACCGGAGAGTCTGCGCTCGGCTTCGGCAACCGGCAATATTACAGGGAACAGAGTCATCACTCTCATCAAACCCTCATTGCCTTATCAATAATATTCTTATCAAAATAGTTGACCGACATCCCGCAATCTACAATAATGCCCTGGGCATTAATGCCGCTCGCTCGGTCGCTCAGAAGAAAAGCTACCGTATTGGCCACTTCTTTGGTTTCCAGAGCTCTCTTGCGCAACGTTAATTGCTCGGCAAAGAGATAATAATCCAGGTATCCCGGTATCCCCGCGGACGCCGAGGTTTTCAGCAAACTGGCGTTAACCGAGTTGAACCTGACCTGAGAGAACGAACTAAAGGATTTAGCCAAGAAGCATATAGTCGAATCCAGAGCAGCCTTCACTGGCGCCATCCACCCATACGGCTCCGCTGCCATTCTAGTAGTTGAAATCGATACAGTTACCACAGATGCATTCTTATCGAGCAGGTCTTTGAATGCATTGACGATGCCGATTAATGAGTAACAGGATATATCAACAGATTGCAGGAAGTCATTTTTCCTTGTCTCATGAAATGGTTTGAGCTGCGCTCCGTAATTGGCAAAAGCGATGGAATGAACTATGCCATGGAGCTTGGGGTACTTCTTAGAGACGGACTCAGCCAGCTTTGTGATTTCCTGTTCCCGTTCCACGTTACATATGTATATGTCAGCACCGGGGATAATCCTGGAAACACTATCCTTTATTTCCGGAGACTGAACGACATAAACAACCTTAGCCCCTGCCTCAGCAAGAACCTGACTGATAGAGAAGGCGACGCTCTTTTTATTTGCTACACCGAAGATAATAAACGTCTTTTCCGCAATACCCAAAAAGTCCATATCATTACCTCTACTTTTGAATTTTAGCCGTCGGGCTTAGCCAAGCTGCATGCAAATTCTACCGTGACCACAGTACTACCTGCAACCGATGCTTTGCCCTTCAAAAAGAATGCGTTGCTCACCCTCTCCACCAACTCGGTCTCCATTTCCAGAACAGAACCCGGCTTGACCATTTTCTTAAACTTGGCATTGATGATTCTGGTTAGTACGGGGATGTCATTTCCAGTGCCGCCAACGATACTGGAGAGCAAAATCGCCCCTGTTTGAAAAATGGACTCACAAATGAGAACGCCCGGCATAATGGGATTCCCGGGATAATGTCCTTTGAAAAACGGCTCCTCCGTACTTATCGCTTTTATCGCTCTAATCTTTGTATCTGTCAACTCCACTATCTTGTCGACAAACAGAAACGGCGGACGATGAGGTATAGCCTTTAATATCTGCTCCATTCTATAGACCTCCAGTCACTTCGAGCGTAGCACCATTTACATATGACGCTTCTTTTGAAGCCAGGAAAAGAACGCAAACGGCGACTTCCTCAGGCTTCCCGAATCTCTTCAATGGAACCTGGGCTATATAAGAGTCACGCAGCTCCTTAGGCAGGTCATCAATTAATTCGGTTGCGATGAATCCCGGTGAAACACAGTTGACCGTAATGCCCCGTCGGGCGACTTCCTTGGACAATGTTTTGGTCAAAGCCATGAGGCCCGCCTTTGAGGCTGCGTAGTTTGCCTGGCCTTCAAATCCGTACTTCCCGGAAGGTGAGGTTATATTGATAATCCGTCCATATCTCTTTCGCATCAGGCTCATCACAGCAAATTTGCTCATGTAGAAGACCCCGCTGAGATTGACCTCCAGCACATCGTGCCACTCCGACTCTTTCATCATAGCCAGGACAGCGTCCTTGCGAATACCCGCGTTATTGACAAGGACTTCAAAGCCTCCGTATTTCTTGTCTATGCACTCGAAAAAGTTCTCGACCTCTGTATACTTAGCCACATCACATTTTTGAACGTCTATATTATCAGCGTACTGACTGTTCTCCTGCTTGAATTTTGCCGCAGCAGCTTCGTTTGAGGAGTAGGTGACAATAACTCGAGCGCCGGCTTTGAGGAAACTCTGCGCAATGCTCCTGCCTATCCCTCTCGTGCCACCTGTGACAATGACAGTCTGTCCTTTAAAATCATACATCTACTGCCTCCCCAAGACGAGATCAAGGCGTTAGTAATTTGTCCACATTATTAGCAACAATCACTCCATAGTTGGCCGCGCCCAACCACCCTGACATAATAATTCCCACCGAGCCAGTATGGAAAAGCCCACGTATCTCCTCGGACAGCCCCATACTTATCTTCAATCCCTCGAACTTGGTGCCGAAAGAGGCACCACATTCATGAAGGGTATACCTCTGAAACGTTTCGGGGGTGGCTGCTTCTACCCAATCGATTTTCGCTCGGACTCCGGGAATATATTTTTCTAAGGCATCTAGGGTTGATTCGATTAGTTCCTTCTTAGAGGCGCGATATTCTTCCGGGGACAGATTCGCCCAATCTTCGTAGTTCGCATTTGTGGATGACACAATCGAGTACATATCAGAGCCTGGCCGCGTTTCAGGATAGTAGATAGAGAACGTCCGGCTGGTGATATTTTTGCTGCGAAGTTTTACGGAATCGAATTTCTCCGCTACCGATGTGAAAAGCAAATCCCCTATATAGTCGAATTTTTCACCTTTTCTAATACCCATATAGACCTGGCAACTGCTATTGTTCAGACGCACCTCTCTGGCTTTCTTAATGAAGCTCTCAGAGAAATGCTCGTCACCGACAAATTTATGCACAGTTGATTTCAGATTGCCGTTGGAGACAACGGACTTACACTTTATCGTCTTGCCATTTGCGACTACTCCCACAACCTTCTTATCCTCGACCACAATTTTTTCCACCTGGCACCTAGTTCGAATATCGACACGATTCTTTATAAGCTCTGCCTGCATCTTCTCAATAAATTTATCCGTCCCACCACGGACAGTATAAACACCTTTGCTCATGAAATTGGAAAACACAATCCCATAGGTTATCGCAGGGTCATCCAGGGTCGAGCCATTCGCGTAGGCAATCGGTTCCATCAACATGCGGACCACATCGTCGTGACCAGGAAAGAACTTTTCAAAAAGCTCCCTGGTGGTCATGGTCTGGTCGTCATAGAAGTTCATGTCTCTGGCTGTATTGAAAAATGCCTCAATATTCTCCTTAGTAACTTTGAAGCGCTCCTGCATGATGCGGGTGAAGTCCTCTCTGTCAAAAGTCGTGGTGAAGGAGAACTGAGGGTTGTCAAATCTGATTCCCTTGAGTTGAACAATCATATCTGCAATTTCTGGCGTCCAGTATTTACGGCAAGTTTTAATCATGCCTACAGGGAATCCGTGCAAGGAGACATCGAAAATGTGCCCGCCCTTGCGCTTGAACCAGGCAGCCAATCCACCAAGCTGATGGTGCTGCTCCAGAAGTAAAACCGAATGACCGTTTCTAGCCAGCATATTGGCACAAGTCAGCCCAGCCAATCCGCTGCCGATAACTATGACATCGTATTCAGGCTTTATGTCATTCAACTTATCGCTCACCGGTAACCCCTTCTTTTCTTATCCTTTCTGTAGTATGTGAAGGTTTGCCATAGATATACCACTGAGCATTGCTCCAACGATTCCCAAGAATCCCTGGTCCGTGCCACAGATAAACAGGTTCTCCAAATGGGTTCTCCCCGTCTTAATTTTATTCGGGGTTCCATATACTGCACCGTTTAAATGGCCGGTGTATTTATAAATTGTTTTAGGAGTGAATATATCCGAATAAACGATTGAATCACGAAAATCTGGTACGAATTGTACTACCTCTCTAAGTGTAGTTTCAAGCCATGCAGCTTTTTGTGCTCTATATTCTCCTTTATCCAGCCTGTTCCAGAGATCGAAGTTAGCCATGTTAGTTACTCTGATTATAGCTTCCGGCAATGGGTTCTCGAATTGAAAATTGTTAGGGCAGCATATAACGCCACTTGAAATATCAACTAATTTATCTGGTTTTCTATAATTGAATTTGCCAGAGTTATTAAAAAAGGTGATTGTTGTGTTATAACCCATCTCAGCGGGCTCTTTATCCAAGACCATGATAAACTCTATGAACGAAAGCTGCCCAACGTCATATTTAAATCTGGCAGGGTCATAATCGGATAGAAGCCTCATTGTTTCAACATAGCCGGCCGATGATATCACATTATCAGCTCTCAGTACCTCACCGTTATCGAGCAATATTGATTCAACTTTGCCGTTAGCAACTTGAATACTCTTCACCCCGCATTTTAGCCTCAATTCGCCACCATTGTCCTCATATTGCTTGACTAGTATTTCAAGAATACGCCGAACCCCAGCTTGGGGCCTGGCGAAACCCTCGCAGAAGATACTATTGAACATGATGACGAACTGCCCGAATTCCATGTCATTTTCCTGAGCATTACCGTAGAACATGAGCGGACAAAAAATCATATCAATCAGGAGCGGGTCGGAAATAATCGAGCCCACGACTTCGCGGGCCGAGATCGGTTTTGCATCCAGAGCTAAGGCCTCGTATTCAGAGATAGTCTTGAGCAGCTTTTGGAAATTGTCAGCTTGCGCCGGAAAATTATCGACTACCTCTTGAACAAAGAGGTTTAAGTCGTTATTGAACCTGAGTGTTTTCCCTGGGAATTTAATTGCCGACCCACGCTGTTGGCAGAGCGCGAAATCTTCAGATTTTAGCTTGAGCTGTCGCAGTAACTTGGGCAGTGGCGTTGATTTGGTGCCTTTAGGGACATAATTGGTCATGGCATGAAGACCAACATCAAATTTATGCCCGTCCCGGCTGTAAAATGAATTTAGTCCGCCGACACGGTGATGTTTTTCTAAGATGCAGACCTTTTTACCGTAGTAGGCCAATCTAATACCAGCAGCAAGACCGGACATCCCTGCACCTATGATGAGGACATCGTAATTCATAATTATGCCCTAAAGATAACTTTCTCCCCTTTTTTCAAGGGGAGAAAGTTTTGTGAATCTTCGATTCTTTGATTAAATGAGGCCGAATGATATATTTTGGTTCGCTGCCACCTATTGTCTAAAACTGTTTCATCAGCGGCTCTAGATAAGCCACAGAACCATTCAGCGTCGAGAATTTCATATAGTCTTCTTCCGGCACCTTGATACCATAGCGTTTCCGCAACTCCATCATGATGTCCAGGAAATCCATTGAGTCCATTTCAATTTGGTCTCGTATGCGGACATCACCCTTGAGATTACTCAGGTCTTCATCTGGAACAATCTGATGAATGACCTCTAAGATCATGGCTCGAATGTCTACTGCTTTCATGTGTTCCCCTCTATTAAACTAGCTGGAATAGTTCCTTTGTGCTCATTTTTCATATCTTTTGACAATAAGGGCGGAATTGATGCCCAACATACCGAAGGAATTATCCAAAATGTAGTCAACTTTGTCAACCTTTCTGGGCTCGTTTATTACAAGGTTTTTGAAAGCGCAGTCAGGGTCTAAATCATCTACATTGATAGTCTGGTGAACGATATTATCCTCAAATGACGGGAGATTACCCGCTAATTCCAAAGCACCGGCAGCACCCATGGTATGACCGATAAAACTTTTAGTGTTGTTTATATATACCTCTGTATCATCACCAAAAGCTCCCCTGATTGCCTGACATTCAGCCTTGTCCCCTTCGCGGGTTCCGGTTGCGTGAGTATTAAGAATATCGATATCGCTTGCCGATATGCCCGCTTTTCTAAGAGCGAGCCTAATACATTCAATTTGCCTCTGCGGGTTGGGAAGAATAAAATCGGATGCATCTGAGTTGATGGCATATCCAACGATCTCGCCGTAAATCCGCGCGCCTCTTTCAAGGGCAGCGCTTAACTTTTCCAGAACACAAATGCAGCCACCTTCCGAGACAACAATACCGTTTCTTTTCTTATCAAAAGGCCGACACGCTTTCTGAGGATCCGGGTGGCTCGCTAACGCTCCCTCATTTTTGAAAGCAGCGAAAACACCGAATGTATTAGGTGTCTCTGAAACCCCGCCAGCCAAGGCCAAATCCACTTCATCAAGCAGCAGCATTTGTAAACCCTGTATAATTCCAATACTACCGGCAGCACATGCAGCTCCCAATGTGTAATGTGGACCGGTAATTCCCGTATTCAAGGTGACTTCTCCGGCTGGATTATTAGCAACAGTTCTTGGGTTATGGTGGTGGGACCAAAGGTCTACATTGTAGTCGTATTGCTTGATGTTATAGACCTCATTCTCTGTTTCCACGTTACCATGCTCGGTAACCCCGACGTAAATGCCAATTCTCGATTTGTCAACAGAGGTGAGATCCAAGTTCGAATCAGCTATTGCTTCATTAGCGCAATAGATCGCAATAGAACCTGCTCGCGTTCCGCGACGAACTTCCTTTTTTTTCTGATACTTGAGGGGATCAAAGTGGCAGATACCTGCTATGACCTCACCCATATAGTGAGTCTCGATCTTCCCTACCCCGGATTTACCAGCCAGCAAGTTCTGACGAAATTCTGTAAGATTGTTCCCGTTTGGTGCAGTCAGACCGATACCCGTTATAACAATTCGCGCTTCACTATTCATCTCAGCCGCTATATCATACCCTATATCATCTCCTTGGACTACCACTCAAGGCCCAGCATGATGCAGGCTAAGCCACTACCTGCTGCCATCATCACTACTTTATCGCCGGCCTTAACATGGCCCTGTTCAACTCCAATGGCAAACGAAATGGGCAGAGAACAGGACCCGATGTTCCCCAAGTATTCCACGGTGGAAAAGCCTCTTGATTCATCAAGATCCAAGGTGCGAAACAACATCTCTTGATGGATAACGCTAACCTGATGGTTGAAAATCTTGTCCACTGTTCCATTGTGCCATTCTAGCTCCCGCTGGAAGGCCTTCCATGTGTCAGTCGCCAACTCCAAGCCGTTTTTTAAAATTCCCTCAAAGTTCGCATGCATATTAGGGTAACTAGCCTCGTCGAAGAAACAAGTGTCGTTGTCTACACGGCAAAGGCCATTGTGCTGGGAAGCGGTTCTTACTACACCACCCAGGAGTTTATGGCCTGATTTCGATAAGGAATCATGAGTTAATACCGCTGCTACTGCTCCGGAACCCAGGGTAAGAGAAGCAAAACCTTGTTTGAGCTTGGCCCGGTTAATATCCGGGTCCTTCAGGAGCGAGTCAATCGTTGCTTCAGTAAGACGTCTGCTACTCTCGCTGCCAACTACAATACCTGCTTTTACTTGACCCAATTCGATCATATTCGCCAGAGTTACCATACCATTGATGAAACCCAAACATGCGTTTGAGATATCAAAAACAACGGCTGTGGGAGGAAGGCCCAAAGAGTCATGGACTACAAAAGCCGTCGCTGGCTCAAGGAAATCACGACTCACAGAAGTAGAAAGAAGACACTCAATCTGATTCTTATCGATTCCCGACTTAGCAATAGCCTTTTCTGCCGCTTTCGTACTGAACTTACTCGGCGGCGTATTCTCATCGCAGAATCGCCGCTCACGAATTCCAGTCATCACCTCAAGGCGCCCATAAGTGCGGTTCACCTTCTCATAGACTGGGGCTAGTCTCTCTTCAAGGCTAAGAGAGGTGACAATGGTTTCTGGTAGCTCGTACCCGAATTCCTCTATACAGACCTTCTTATACAACATCTCAATTCATCCTTACGAAAGCTCTTCCACGCAACCAAACTATAAACGGAATCAAAAGCAGAAAGCGCGGAGCTTTCTATTTCCACTGCAGCTTACAATAAGGTGACTGGCATGCCACAATCTTAAAAGCTGCGTCGGCAATAATCGTATCAATCTCCCGGAGGAGTATCCTTGACCTCTCTTATTAGCAATGTCGGGATGCTGAACTTAATCTTGAGATTTGACCATTTCTCAGCGGACTCAGACGGTATTATCCTGTCCGGAATATACTTCCCCACTCCGGCAATGACCGTGGAAACCTTTCTCGAATTCGCTACAGTATCGGGCACATATTCATCTGCTACAGCAAGAAGAGAATCTCGCACCTTCGCAGAAATATATTTTTCTATCTTGTCAACAATAGCATTGATCGTCTTAGGTGAAGCCCGTTTATCTAATGCATTCATAAAAAGAAGCAACAGCTTATCCGGTACATATCTCTCAATTGCCTTCACCTCAAGAGAGATTACTTTCTCGGAGACAAACTTAGTTGGCGGTTCCAAGATAGACCTTTTTGCCTTTGACGGCATTTCTATACCTCCCGCGCTAATTTGGCCCCTATTGATACTTATAATAACCCCTTATATATACACAAATATCACACTTTAAGGCGTGTTTGTCAAGAGCAGTTAGCTTAACTAATCTTTACTTTTCCTACATTCATCGTACTGCATTTCACTATGTGAACAAACCATCTAACCGCTATTGACATATCTTTCGTAATAAGACTTTACCTGGTACACAAAAGCCTCGATCCTTGTTTTCTCGTTGGTTGGTTTTAATCCCTCATATATCATGGTAATCATGGGGATCTGGTTGTGCTCTCTCTGTACCTTTTTATATATAGCAGTTGCTAAAGTCCCATAGAGACAATTAAGTACGATGAGGTTAGCTATACCGCTGCAACCTCTCATCGCATAGTTCTCCGCTTTATATAAGTTTACGGTTACCACAGGGTCTATGGCATCAGTGACATAAGGAGACGCACTTTCCACCATCTCTGCCACCCTGGGAACCCTGCAATCCTCATATAGATCATCTCCCAGCATTCCCTCAATTTTCCCTTTCCAGCCCATGAACCATAATCTTCTGACATAGTAATAGAGAGCAGCAAGATATTCTCCCCTGGCCAAGTGAATGCCGGGATACGATTCATTGAAATATACCAAGTAATCCGTAGTGCTCGGTCCGTACCTCACTTCAGCTCCCAGCGACTCCAGCACTCTGATTATGTCATTATTGGCCAACGAGTTCATGCAGCTATAAACCTCGCCTACAATTCCTATAATTGGCCTGCTCTCTCTCCTTGTTGGGATCGCATCCATTGAAGCTATCGACTTTTTCAAAGCCTCATCAAAGTTGCCCTTGACGATGCCAGCGGATATGTCCAGTATTGCCTTTTCGCAAACCTTCTCACTTTCCCCCTTGTTTATCTCATAGGGACGGGTATGAAGTAACTTCTTTAACAAGACATCCGTAGCCAACCAGCCTCTCCAGATAGCCTTGGCCCAGTTAATGCCAAACATCCGGCTTGCATCATCGTGACGGATAGAGGTAATGGGAGCAATTACAGGCACATGGCTTAAACCTAATGTCTTAAGAACCAGTTTCTGTGACAAGCCATATTGGCTAATACGGCAGGAGCCATCGAAGTTCAGCGCCACAAATGCTGACCTATCAGGATCGAAGTCGTTAGACTGCACCTTCTTGACCAAATCCCCTGTTAGAACCAGATAGGGATGACACTCTCTGGCAGAAGCATATTTTCTACCCAGCTCCTCGGATTGTTCATCAGGCATTGGCATCACTCTAGCGTCTATACCTACTGATTGGAACGCAGCAGCCCAAATATTAGAGTGCCCAGAAAAATAGTAAATATAGAGTGTCTTCTCCAGCTCCTTTATTTTCTTCGACGGCTTGAAGATACTTATCCTTCCACGAGAGCCCACCACACTCATGTCTTCAACAGCCTTCTCAGGCTCCTTTACTCTAATTCTATTAATAGTGTCAAGGAAAGCTTCTATCCTGGTTACCATTCCAGCATCGCCACTGTGCTCATCCACCTCAAGAACCAGATAGGGGTCTTCGCCCATCGTGTCCTCAAGATATTGGGCAAAAAAGGCATCTGGGCCACAGCCATAATTGGTAATCATTATAGGATTTAGATTCCTGCTGGCCTTTGCCAACATCGCTGATCTCAAAAGATTCTGTTCATTCTTCCAAACCAGGTTGGAATAGTGAGACAGTAACTCAACTGTATATAAAGGCAGCAGGTCATAAGGTATAGCTACTACTTCTAGCTTTCGGAGTTTCTTGGAGATATTAAGATTCAACCCTGTGTCGTGAACGTTATAAGGCTTGCCTATCACCACTACCGCTCGATCATCACCCCTAAGGCTATCTAGTATTTCTCGCCCTCTCTTCAGCCGCATCCTTTCGAACTCTTCTTGTGATTCAAGTGCTGCAGTTATAGCTGAGGCAATATCCTTTTTCTGCTTCCCAAACACTCTGCCCATCTCCATCATTTGCGACTCAAGGTTTCTCTTTTCTTTTTCCATAAAAAGAGTGGGGCTCATGATTTTGACCCTGTTTTCAAAAGCGGCTTTGAGTATAAAGGGGATAGCCTGAATATAGGGGCAGTTGTAGCTTCTGTTTACATCATCCCTATCCTTCTCCAGATCAATTACGCAGGGTAAAAATATGCAATCGACACCCTTCTCTATAAGATTGACCATATGACCATAAGCAACCTTTACCGGGTAGCATGTTTCGGCTAAGACCTCTTGGAGCCCTCTATAAATTAACTTGCTACTAGTTTTGTCGGAGAGCACCACGCGAACCTTGAGCTCTCTAAAGAATGTTGCCCAGAGCGGAAATTGCTCGAAGAACATGAGTATCCGGGGAATCCCGATCACAGGAGAATCCGCATCAAACTCATCCTCCTTATAATAGCGCATAAACATCTCTTCTCGCTCTTTGAAAAGATCGGGCAGCTTCTTACCAGAGTTCTCTCCCCGCTTAATTTCGTATCTATCGCAGATACCGCCGTAGAACGATTCCTGTTTAGCCCCTATCAATACCCTCTTTACCTCACAGTGATTGGCACAATGTTGACATTCAAACATTTTGACTTGATATGTCCTGTTTCTTAGATCGAAGCTGACAAAGTTGCTTTTTTGCCGGATTTCCTTTCTCTTTTCCCGGGCAATCAGGGCAACTCCTATTGCACCGGTCACATTGTGATTCTCGGGGACGATGATCTGTGTACCCAGGATGTTTTCAAAAGCAGCAGCCACACTCTTGTTTGATGCTACCCCACCCTGGAAATATATCCTTTTGCCTATCTTTTTGTTTCCTACAACCTTTTCTATGTAGTTATTGGCTACTGAATAGGACAGCCCGGCGACGAGGTCGACCTTAGGCAAGCCTACCTGTTGATGATGTATTAGATCCGACTCCATAAAAACAGTACAACGTGTGCCCAAATCAGCAGGTTTCTTAGAGTCAAAAGCCAGGTCACTGAACTCTTCAATCCTGATACCCAATCTAGCGGCCTGTTCTTGAAGGAAGGAGCCAGTCCCTGCAGCACAAACCTTGTTCATCTCGAAGTCCACTACCACGCCATTCTTTAAGCGTATGAATTTTGAATCCTGGCCCCCTATTTCAAATATGGTATCAACAGTGTCGTCAATCTCCATAGTAGCTCTGGCCTGAGCCGTAATCTCATTGATTACCACATCAGCCCCGACGAAATCGCCCACAAAATAACGTCCGCTGCCGGTAACCCCTACCCCTTGAACCTCCACCATGCCTTCTATCCCTTTAGCTATATCTAAAAGGCCTTTCTTGACCGACTCGATCGGCTCGCCCTCGGTCATCAGGTATCTCTTGCGCAACAGCTTCTTGTTCTCATCCAGGATAACTATGTTAGTGCTCGCTGCACCTACGTCAATTCCCAGATACACTTTTTCTTTCTGCCTCTCAGGGTTTTGGATATTGTCAGGGCTGGGCTTAAGGCCATTACCTCTCCAGATTAATCCCTTCAAATAGCCCTGTTTTGATTCACTCGCTGTTTTAACTATGTACTTTCTCAAATCCTCTATAGCTTTTCGAAGCTCCAGTGGAGTATTACTCCCACTTTCCAGAGCCATGATCGCAGAGCCCAGAGCGCCCATAATAAGGAAATTCTCAGGAATAATCAGTTCCCCCGGCTGAAGGCCCAGTAAGTCTTCAAATGCTTTGACCACACCTTTATTTGCTGCCACACCACCCTGGAATGCTATGGGTTTGTTGAATTTTCTGCCTTTGCCCAAGTTACTTATATAGTTTCTGGCCAGGGCATAGCAGAGCCCGGCTACTATATCTTCTTTGGGGGTGCCCTCCTGCTGCAAATGAACCATATCGGATTTGGCAAAGACGCTGCATCGGCCAGCGACCGTCGCTGGCCTTGTGGATTTCACAGCCAGAGCGCCGAAGTCTTTATCAATAGAAATCCCCAGACGATACGCCTGTTGGTCGAGAAAGGAACCAGTTCCTGCAGCACATATTTCATTGAGTGCATGGTCTATGATGACCGACTTTCCCCTCTTTTCATCGAAGTCCAGGAAGATCAGCTTCGAATCCTGTCCCCCAATCTCGATAACTGTCCTCACCTCCGGATAGTAATGGGTAACAGCCCTCGCCTGGGTTATAATCTCGTTCTCTTTATTCACACCCAAAATATCGGCTACTAGGTCTCGTCCGCTTCCTGTAGCTACTACCCCGCTTACCTTGGGGAAATCCTCAGCGAGCCTGCTGCAGGCATCAAGCAATACGGGGACAGGCTGACCTTTGGTACGTTCGTATACGCTGGCAAGCAGGCGTACTTGTTCGTCGATTATAGCTATGTTCAGGCTAACCGAACCTATGTCTATCCCCATATAAAGTTTGTCTCGGTCCGCCATTTTGCCCCTTTACACTAACCCTTTGCCAGCAACGTTCTTATTCATTATCGCCGTGCACGTAACTGAAGTAAGCGCTCATCGCCTCTAGAGACTCAACAGGAATAGGCGTAAGCTTGCCAATGCTCAAGACGCAGATATATATTTTCGCAGTCTTCTCCAGCATCTCACAGTTCGTGAAAGCTTCCCGCAGGTCTTTCCCCACACAGACCGCGCCGTGATTTGCCAACAAAACCGCATTTCTTGGCCCCAGAGCAGCAAGTACATTCTTGACCAGGTCCTCGCTGCCGGAGAGAGCATATTCAGCTACCTTTATGCCGCCGCCGAGATAGGTGACCTGGTCATCAACGATAGGGGGTATCTCCATGCCGGCAACCGCAAAGGCACTGCTAAGAGTAGGATGGCTGTGAATTACAGCGTTCACCTTTTTGCGCGCTTTATAGACCCCTATATGCAGCATTGTCTCGACGGAAGGACTGAACTCTCCCTCAACACGCTGTCCATCGAAGTCAACGACTGCTATATCGTCCACGCCTATTGTGTCGTAATAGCGGCTGGTGGGGGTGATAGCCATCAATTCCCGCCCCCCAGGCTCTCTAATACGAATGCTAATATTCCCCGCCGTGCCCACTACAAAGCCTTTTTCTGACATCCGCTGCGCGGCCTCAAGCACCGCTTTCTTCTCCGCATACCACTTGCTCATCCTATGTCCTCACTCAAGCCCTCTATCCACCTGTTGTGAGTGGGGAAGGCTGCATTTGTTTTCGAAAGGGAACTCTATTAGACTCAGCACCTGTCGACCTCGCAGGAAAAAGAGGTCAATCTCACCAAGTACAGAAAGAAGTTGAAGAAAATGCCCTCATCTTATTCCGGCAGATTTCTATTATACCACAGATTCGCATCATCATAAACCTGAAATTCCTAGAGAGCATTTAGCAAACTCTTTTCAACCCCCTAACTCCCCCAGCCTTGGGGGAGTTTTAAGAGTAGATACCCACGGGCAGAGCCCGTGGCACTTTGAAATCTTCAAGCTATGCTTGACGCCCTTCGGGCGAGTTCTCATTCACCCACGGGCAAAGCCCGTGGAACCCTGCCCTTCGGTTTTTTGGGGAACACCCCCAAACCCCCAGTCCTTCCGAAGAAGGACCCCTCTGCACTCCTCAGTTGTTAAACGACCTCAATTTGCATTGGATTAGCTATGCCTAGGGGGCGACCCTGCGAGTCGCCCCCCTACATGAAGAGGCGGAATCTGAACCTAGTTTTTCAACGCGAGCGGGCTGGCACCGCGAACCCGTTCTCAGCAATCACCCGCTTATACCAGAGAGCGCTATCTTTAAGAATGCGCTGCTGGGTTTCGTAGTCCACCCAGACAACACCAAAGCGCTGCGTGTAGCCGAAGCTCCATTCAAAATTGTCCATGAGTGACCAAACGAAATAGCCGGCCAGGGGTACACCATACTCAATGGCTCGATGGGCAACCGCAAGGTGGTCACGTAGGAAACTCAGCCGCTTTTGATCCCGTACACGTCCTTTTCCATCAGTACCGTCGGAATAGCTTGCACCATTTTCGGTGATGTATATCTTGCCGGGTTGGTAATCAAAATGCAATCGGCTCAGCAAGTGGCGAAGACCATCTGGGTATGCCATCATGCCGATATCGGTGTACTCGTATTCGGGCCCATTGTAGAGAAGCGTCATGGGCTCGTTCTCGTTTTCTGGTGTGACTTCGCTACGCAGTATCACCGGGGAGTAATAGTTAACACCCAGAAAATCTGTCCGGGCGGCGATGGCTTCCAGATCACCTGGCTTGACAAAAGTCAAGCCAGCCGCTGACAGATGACCAGCGTAAATGTACTCAGCCACCATATCGGCAGGGTAGTGGCGACCATAGAGTGGATCGAGAAACCAGCGATTGAAGTAGCCATCGCATTTGCGAAAAACTGGGAGAACGGCGGTATTCGAGGGGCCGGGCACGAGTGGAAACAGGACGAGAGTAATGCCAACTTCGGCACCACGACTGTTGCGGCGCAGCACCGGCACAGTCCAACCGTGTGAGAGCAGCAGATGGTGGCTGACTTTAAGCGAGGTGGGGAAATCTTTCTGTGCGGGAGCATGCATGCCGAGCTTATGGCCCATAATTGCTATCGCCCACGGTTCGTTGTGAGTAATCCAGTGCTTGACACGGTCCCCTAATTTACGGCTGACTACATCGGCGTAGTCAACGAAAGCTTCGGCTGTAGAACGTTCAGCCCATCCACCCTCATCTTGCAGGCTCTGCGGCAAGTCCCAGTGGTACAAGGTTATAAAAGGCTCGATACCTGCTTCCAGCAAGCCATCCACAAGGCGACTGTAAAAATCCAGACCTGCCTGATTCACCTTACCACGCCCAGACGGCAGGATGCGGGGCCAGGACGCCGATAAGCGATAGGCATTGAGACCCAGTTCCTTCATTAGAGCGATATCTTCGCGCCAGCGATGATAATGGTCACAAGCTACATCGCCGTTGCTGCCATCCAGAATATTGCCGGGAGTATGGGTAAAGCGGTCCCAGATCGATTCCCCTTTGCCATCCTCGTTCCAGGCACCCTCGATCTGGTACGCAGATGTGGCTGCACCCCAGAGAAAGCCATCAGGAAAAGTAAGACGCCGAGAGGGCATGAAGTCTCCTTAGCCCTTAAAGTGGCAATGGCAAGTAACAGCCATATTAGCTAGCTCAGTTTTATATGGCTTAGCTGCTACTTCTTCTTGTTCTTTTCGCTGTTGTATATCTCCTCGGCCTCTTTAGGAGTAGCGCTCTTGTGGATAACAGCGCGCAGGGCTTTAATCATAGCCACGGGGTGCTCGTCCTGCCAGATATTTCTCCCCAGGTTCACCCCTATTGCACCCTTCTGCATGCCATCATAGACGAAATCGAACACCTGGCGTTGAGTGTCTACCTTAGGCCCACCCGCCATGACCACCGGAACTGGACAGCCGCGCGTCACTTTGTCAAAATTCTCACACCAGTAGGTTTTCACCACTCGTGCGCCCAATTCGGCAGCAATACGACTAGCCAAAGCAAGATAGCGAGCGTCTCGCTTCTCCAGTTCTTTGCCTACTGCGGTGACCGCCATCACGGGAATACCATACCTCTCGCCGTCATCAACAAGCTTCGACAGATTCAATAGCGATTCTTTCTCGTAGTCGGTACCAACGAAGACAGAAATGCCCACTGCCGCCACATTGAGGCGGATAGCCTCTTCCATTGAGGCAGTTATGCCCTCGTTAGCCAGGTCCTTGCCCACCATGCTGGCGCCGCCGGACACTCTGAGAATAATTGGCTTGGCCTTGTCAGGGTCTACCGATGAGCGCAAGACACCCCTGGTGATAAATACTGCGTCCGCATAGGGAAGGAGAGGCTCAAGCGTCTTACGAGGTTCCTCCAGCTTTCTGGTAGGCCCCTGAAAATATCCGTGGTCGACAGGCAAAAACAAACAATGGCCGTCAGATTGGATGAGCTGCGCCATCCGGTTTGCCATTCCCCATTCCATATTAGAAATCCTCCTCATTTCGCACGCTGTTCTTAGTCTACGGATGTAGCTTTGGTTAGTCAAGACACATTAAGCCACTGCTAGCTGTCTAATAACCCCGATAACCTTCCCTTGAACCTCCACATTCTTCGGGTTGGCATAGATAGGTTTCATCTGAGCGTTAGCAGGCTGGAGACGGATTCGATCGCGCTCTCGGTAGAGCTTCTTCAGTGTTGTCTCTCCCTCAGCCTTGAGCCAGGCAGCAACCATCTCGCCTTCATCGGCAGTAGCCGCCTGCTGCATCAGCACGATGTCACCATCGCTAATCAAGGCATCAACCATCGAATTACCCTTTATTCTTAGGGCATAGACATCGCCCCTTCCTTTGACAAGCTCACTGCTGACCTCCACAGTATCCAGCGGCTCCGCCTCCCAGGTATCCGATGTCGGAACAGGGATAGGCTCACCTGCAGCGATATAACCGATGATAGGCACACGCACCAAGCGCTTTTGCGACCCATCCAGTATCTCTATACCCCTCGATACCTCGCGGTCGCGGCGTATGTAGCCCTCCTTCTCAAGTATCTTCAAATTATAATCCACCACCGAGGTCGAGCTGATGCCACACGCCTTGACTATATCCCTGATAGTGGGCGGATAATCTTTCTCCTCGCGAAAGCGGCGCAAGAAAGCGAGGATTTGCTTCGGTTTCGGAGAAAGTGTTTTCATATCTCACCTCTCAGCTTTTATCGAACTCTTGTTCTACTTAGGCAAAGCTTACCACGCCAAAATCCCGTTGTCAATGGGATTGAGGAAAAGAAAAGCTGCTCTTGCGAGCAGCTTCAAATAGATATTGCTAAAGGTTTCAAGGGACTTAACAGGATTAATTAGCCTTAGTGGGAGGAAAAGCCACGTTGAGCTTCTTCATCAGGCGGGACTTGTGGCGGGCGGCATTATTAGGATGGATAACGCCCTTCCGCGCTGCCTTGTCCAAGGCAATCGATGCTTTCTGAACTGCCTCTTTAGCTGGTTCCGGTTCTTTGCCCGAGATAAGCTCTTCAGCCTTGTCGATATAGGTCTTCACTGCGCTCTTAATAGCCCTGTTTCGGCTTCGCTGTTCCCCTATGACATGTATCATCTTTTTTGCTGATCTTGTATGTGCCAACTCCTCAACCTCCGATGGCACATATTACACTATTCTGTAGATTTTGTCTACTAGTGATTCAAGCATTTCCAAACGCATTTTCAACCCCCTCCATCCCCCATTCTTGGGGGATGTTTTGAAGGTATATACCCACGGGCAGAGCCTTTGGCACTTTGAAATCTTCAAGCTATGCTTGACGCCCTTCGGGTTATTGGACGATACCCCCAGACCCCCAGCCCTTCCGAAGAAGGACCTCCCTACACTCCTAAATTTCTGGCATTCACTCGCAACTTGCGGAACACAAACTACCAAAGTATAATCCCTATCATCGAAAGCGAGGCAAGTATGTCAGTTCTGGAGAAAATAGCAGGTATACTCCCCGATACTGCAGGAGTGAACGAAAAGGGGCACCTCACCCTCGGAGGCTGCGACGCAGTAAAGCTCGCCGCTGAGTTCGGTACGCCGCTCTATATTTTCGATGAAGCCACTTTGCATCGAACCTGCGCTGATTTCCGCAAAGAGTTCGGGCAGCGCTGCGCTGATACTCTGGTAATCTACGCAGCCAAGGCATTCATCAACCGAGCTCTGGCACGCATATTCAGAGAAGAGGGCTTGGGGCTGGATGTGGTCTCGGGAGGCGAGTTGGCCATCGCCAAATCGGCTGATTTCCCCATGGATAAGGTCTATTTCCATGGCAACAATAAGCTCCGTGAGGAGATAGAGTTGGCGATAAGCTGGGGTATAGGCCGCATCGTCGTTGATAATCTTTACGAACTCTCTCTGGTTAACGAGGTCGCCAAGAAAGCTAGGGTCTCCCAGGATATCCTGCTGCGCCTTACCCCTGGTATAGATGCCCATACGCATCAGTACATCACCACCGGCATCATAGACAGCAAGTTCGGCTTGCCCATCGCTACGGGACAGGCCGAGGAAGCCCTGGTTAAGGCGATGTCAGCATCCAATCTCAGTCTCGTAGGATTGCACGTGCACCTGGGATCACTAATCTTCTCCGTTGAGCCTTACCAGAAGGCAATAGAGATCGTCTTCCAGTTCGCCGCCGAGATGAGAGACAAGCACGCCTTCACCCTAACAGAGTTCAGCCCGGGCGGGGGGTTCGCTGTCCAATATACTCAGGATACCCCGGCTCCAGATACCGCCTACTTCGCTCAGTCTATTGCAGACACGATCAAGTCTAAGAGTAAGAAGCTTGGGCTGAAGCCACCGAGGCTCATAGTGGAGCCAGGACGGGCGATTGTGGGCCGCGCCGGCGTAGCCATTTACCGGGTGGGCGCGATCAAAGACATCCCTGGAGTACGTAAGTACGTTGCTATTGATGGCGGTATGGCAGATAACATTCGGCCCGCCTTATATGGCTCCAGATATGAAGCAATTGTCGCCAACAAAGCTAACAAGAAAGAGCTTGAGAGAGTTAGCATTGTGGGCAAGTTCTGTGAGTCAGGTGATGTTCTGGTCAGGGATGCAGATATGCCAAAGGTTGTCTCCGGCGACATCATAGCGATTCCTGTATCCGGAGCCTACTGCCTTTCTATGGCCTCCAACTACAACGCCTCGCTGAAGCCAGCCATTGTTTTCGTTAAGGACAATAAGGCTCGTCTCATCCGCCGCCGAGAGAGCTACGATGACCTGATGAGTTGCGATGTCGGTTGATTCTAACAGACACAAGAAGGTCGTAGGAGCGGCTGCTCCTACGACCTTACGCTGTTCCTGCCCCCGCAGGAATTCAAAATAGGACGCTACTTATCTAATCCGGCGGAAAAAGGGCTGACGGTCACCAGCCATCGCCAGTTCAAAAGACTCGTCGTTGCTCACTGCTGGCTTTCTTTTTTTCTCTGAGAAGTCGGTAGCTATCAGGGTGATCTTCACCGTACGATCCATTAACGGGTCTGTACCGAAGCCGAAGATTATCTGTGCTTCAGGATCAGCCACCCGTTTGATAATATTGGCTGCCTCATTTATCTCAGCCAGCGTGAGTTCGTTACCAATAATATTGAACAGTATCCTTTTAGCCCTATCAATGGAAAAATCGAATACGGGGGCAGCGATAACAGCCCTGGCAGCATCAACAGCCCGTGTTGGCCCGCCACCACGTCCAATAGCTATCCAGCCAAGACCAGCCCCTCTCATGATAGTTTTCACATCATTGAAATCAAGGTTTATATGTCCTATGCTCGTCACAACCTCATGAATACCCTGAACACTTTGACGCAGCACATCATCAACCATCTTGAACGCCGTTTCGATTGAGACGTTCATATCGCACATGCTGAGAAGGCGGTCGTTGCAGATAACGACCATGGTATCCACCTTCTCTTTGAGCATCGTAATGCCTTCCTCTGCTACCTTCGCCCGCTGCGACCCTTCAAAACTGAAAGGCCTGGTTACTACAGCAACAGTGAGGATGCCGAGTTCCTTGGCAATCTCAGCTACAACCGGTGCCGCGCCGGTGCCAGTGCCACCACCCATGCCAGCAGTTACGAACAATATATCGGCTCCTTGAATAGCTTTGGTTATCTCGTCGCGGCTTTCTTGAGCAGCCATCATGCCCAACTTGTGATCACCACCTACACCCAGTCCCCTGGTCAATTTGTCCCCGATGCGAAGAAGCACCGGAGCTATAGACCGCGACAATGCATGAGCATCGGTGTTTACCGCAATAAACTCCACATCCTCTATCTTCTGTTCAACCATGTTGTCGACAGCGTTGGAACCACCACCACCTAAGCCAATGACCTTGATCCGGGTTAAGCTCCCAATGCTGGTTTCAGGTGTATCAACTGCTTTCTCCCCAGCGGTCTCAGTAACCATAGTTCCCCCTCTATAAAAGGGCTAAATTCGCTCGCCAACCCTCATTTTCGCACTGCGACTCCTCGGATTAGCCTGCATTTCTCCTGGCGAGGGCCTGACTGCCTTCTTTGTCACTATTCTGAGCTTGGGTTTATGCCCGCAGACACAGACAGGCACCGAAGGAGGGCAAAGACATCCTTGGGACTCACGGCGCAAGAATTCCTTTACCAATCGGTCCTCTAAGGAGTGGAAGCTGATAACGACGGCCCTGCCACCGCTTCCCAGCAGATTGAGCGCCTGTCCCAGCGCAAGCTGTAGACTCTCCAACTCCTCATTCACAACGATACGCAACGCCTGGAAAGTTTTCGTTGCCGGGTGAATCCTGCCCCGTCCCCCACCAACAGCATCCTCAACCACCCTGCTGAGCTCCAGTGTGCTCCTCAGAGGACGTCTCTCTACGATACGTGCTGCTATTTGCCTACCTCGATACTCCTCGCCGTATCTCTGTAAAATTCTAGCCAGTTCATGCTCCGAGTAAGTGTTTACGATATCCGCTGCGGTAAGAGACTGCCTTGGACTGAACCTCATATCCAGTGGTGAGTCTTGTTGAAAGCTAAAGCCACGGCCTGACGCCTCAAGTTGGAGCGACGACATGCCAAGATCAAATATAATGCCGTTCACCGGGCGGAAGCTATACCTATTACAAATGCTCTCAAGGTACCTGAAGTTCTCGTTGACCAGAATGACATTATTGCCGTAGGACTTAAACCTCTCCTTGGCCACCTTGATTGCCTCAGGGTCAGCATCTATGCCCAGGAGTTGCCCCCCTGGGGCACTCTCCTCTAAAATCGCCGCAGCATGTCCTCCGCCATTGACAGTGCAATCAATATACCTGCCACCTCGTTGAATCTGTAGCGCTTTGATGCTCTCTTCAAGTAAAACCGGTTCATGCCTATATGCAGCAGTCATGGTTAAAGTAATCATGATTACATCTGCACTGCTTCTGCAATCTCAGCGGCATGCTCAGACATAAATTTCTTTTCTGCCGTCCAAAGCTCCTTAGACCATATCTGCAGGTGGCTGTATGCACCGACCACAATCACCTCGTCATTGATCTCAGCATACTGGCGTAGACTTAGCGGTATGATTACCCTCCCCTGACGTTCGAGCTCAAGATCAAACGCACCGGAGAAAGTAAATCGAGAGATTCTCCTCGGGTTGAGCTGAGTCAAGGGCAAGGCAACAAGCTTTTCAGCTACCTTTGCCCACTCTAACGTCGTGTAAGCGATGAGGCACTTATCGAATCCCCGGGAAAGCACCAAGCCCCCACGGAATGCCTCCCTGAACCGCACCGGGATAGCTACCCTTCCCTTGTGGTCTATCCTTAGCTCATATTCACCAAGTAACATCCACTTTTACCCACTTTTAGCCACTTTGCACCACTTTTAGCATATCTTCGTTACCTTGTCAATAGGTTTGGGGGAGCTTTTCTCAAGAAAAATAATTAACAAT
>Ga0209777_10000386_pt1 | contig 74145 bp, 64 predicted proteins | sample FrelakmetHBP12HB_FD_187147 | JGI IMG/M metagenome (GOLD analysis project Ga0209777, IMG submission 187147) | Freshwater lake sediment microbial communities from the University of Notre Dame, USA, for methane emissions studies -HBP12 HB (SPAdes)... | ecosystem: Environmental > Aquatic >...
GCCATCTCGTATGCCCCCGCCATCCGCTTCAGGCTCCCCGCGACGGAAACCAGCGCGGCGCCAACCTCGTCCAGGCCCGAGCCGGCGACCTCATCGAGAACGGTGGCGCCTGCACTCGAGGTGCGCGTGAGATCGCTCCGGGCAAGACCCTCAAGATCATACGTAAGCGCGTCGGCGGCGCGGTCAAGAGTCCCAATTCGATCGAGCAGCTCCCTAGAGGGTGCGCCGCTGCGGAAGGCGGCGGCTCCGAACGCAAAGCCAATGGCTAACGATAGAAGAGCCGCCTGCCCGAGTCCGAACCAGACTACTGCCACGAGGACCACGGCCGAGCCGGCAGTGATCCTCCGATCGTTGGCGCGCATCAGGAACTTTCCCACGACGATCACCTCGGCTGGTGGCGGGGAGGCGGTGACGTTGTAGTCCCTCGGCTGAGTAGACCCAACGCCCTTGGCCTCGCAGGCGTACCTCACGGGCGCCCGCGGCCTCCCTCTACCACTCGACGATGTAGGTGCAGGAATCCGCGCCCTTGGAGCGGCAGGGCTGCGTGTCGTCGTGGGATGTGTTGACTGCAGCGGCGTCGGCGGGCTTGAACCGCTTTGCCACGCTCATGATGATCCCGCGGTCGAACTCGCAAGGGTAGGGGTTGCGGCAGACCATCTTGGCGCCGCGAGCCCCGGCCTTCTGGTAGCCGTAGGTGCCGATGTCGCCACCGCGATGGTTCATGTGGTAGGCCATATCGATGCTCGGCAACGCGGTTTCGATGCTTGTGACCTGGGGCGGCCACTGAGCGTTCTCTGGGACGGCCTTGCCGATGTTCTGGAGCGTGCGAGGTCCGACCTCCTCGGCAAGCTTCTTGAACGCGTCCAGCCAGGCCTGCTGCGGATACCACTTGCCGGGTTGAGGGTCGACAATTCCGCAGCTGGCGAGGATCTGCCTAGCCATCGACTCGGATCCAGGCACTCCGGCCACGACTGACAGTACGGTCTCGCCATTGACCTCGACCCCGGGAGCGAACGCTTTGAATTGAGCCATGGGAGCACTCTCTCTTGGTTGCGCGGACAGATTCGGCCGCGGGTAGATTGGGAGTAGGGCGGCGGTGACACTTCAGGCGTGTCCAGGCGAGGTATCGGTGCCCGCCGGAGGGGCCTGGACCGCCTTTACGAAGAATTGACCTTGCCACGCAGCTGCGCGCGAAGTTCGGTGATGCCGACGGGGACGAAGTCAGCGCCTAAGTCCCGAGGAGTTTCCGCGCGGAAACTGAGGGGTGACATCGCCCGACGTTTCGCGCGGTGCGACTGCCGCGCAGAGGGCGATCGAGCGCTACCGAGATGTCGTCATCACGGCCGAGTGGTCCGGGGTGCCCGATTTCGGTGGCCGCTTCCTTGCGTTCGGGCCTTCCTGCAAATGGCAGCGTGCGAGTGCAGCCTATTGGGGGCCAGGTCACTCCGGCGCCTCTTGACGACAGTGGCCTGGGTCTGGCCGAGCCGGCGCTGACCGCGAGGGCGCCCAACCTCGGTGTCACTACCAATGCAGGTAGGGCGCGCGTAGACTGGAGTTGCGGCCGCTGCACCTTTTCGCTGCAGGCCGAACAGGGGATCGGAGGAGATCATGATTCCACCGCGCTTCGTTCTGGCGCTGGCCACGGTCCTCCTCGTCGCCGGCTGTGGCGGCGGGACATCCACCGCCCCGACAACCGGGCCCGCAGCCTCTGATGTACCGGAGGCCTCGGCGCCGACCGGGGCCTCGGCCGCGGCTCCCGCAACCGCGGCGCCCGCAACCGCTGCGCCCGGCAGCTCGGGCACGATGACCGTCACCCTGGGCGGCGCGTCCAAGACGTACACCGTCACGCTCTGCACGACGATGAGCGGCTCCCTCTACGTCCAGGCCGGCGACCCCACGACCGACGGGGCCGGACTCCAGGTGAACCTCGATACCAGTGGGAAGCCCGTCGCCGGTGACAACGCCAAGATCAGCGGTACGTTCGCAGGGCAGGCCTGGTACGGGCCTCCGTCCGCGACCTGGGACGGGAAGCAGGGGTCGTTCTCCGGGACCGACACAGCTTCCAATCAGACGGTTTCGGGCACGTTCACCTGTCCCTGACGCCGCAGAGCGCCGGCACCCGGGTCCCGCTTTCCTTTCGCGCGGGAGTCCGAGCAAGGTTGCCGTCCGAGCGTGACGGCGGCGGCGTTCGCGCGACAGGATCGGTTGTTGCTCCGAACTGCGCCACCGGACGCTCCAGGTCGGTGTTTCTCAACAGATAGGGCCAACCCAGTGAGGAGAAGTAGATCCCGTAGGCGTCCTCCCAGAACAGCGCGCGGCCATCCATGACCCCCGAAACGGTTTCCGACCAGATCGCGTGCTCCATCCCGATCTGGGCATTCGGTAACTCACCCGACCCTTGGGCGTTGTCGGGTGGCAGTGCGTTCAAGCCCGATTCGCCGATGTCAGCAAGCGACGCCATGACCGGCCGCTGCTCGGGATCCCCCTCACGTGCAACCTGGGCAAGCTGGTCGAACAGGTAAACACAGTCGGCTTCGTCGATGCCGTTGATGTTGTTGACTTCGGTGATGACCTCCCAAGCCAGGATGTTCTTGTGCTTCTGCCAGCGGGTGACGACATTCTTGAACCAATTCACGTAGAGCTTCTGGGTGGGTGAATCCTTCCGATAGAACTCGGAGGGGTCCTTGGCAGGGTCGCCGTTGGCACTGTTGAGCGGGTTGTGCTCCCATGCGCCGCCATGCTGGGCCGTGTTCCAGTTACTCCATCCGGCGAAGAAGGGTATGACGTAGATGCCCCTGGCCCCGGCCGCGTCGAAGAACGCTTCCCAGCTTGCCGACCAGCTCTCCACGATGTCGCCGGCGGATGTGTATCCGAAGCCATAGGGACCGCTCATGGCCGAGTTGTCGGTCCCAACCCGCACGGCGAGCGTGTCGGCCTGTTGCGCCAGGTCTAGCTCTCTGGTGTAGTCGTCAGGATTGAAACCCGCCACGTTCCGCAGGAACACGAAACGCTGAGTGCCATCGACGCTGAGGTAGGCGTCACCCGGATTCAGCGTGACTTCGGGCGGCGGGACCGGTGTGGCGGTGGGGGCGGCCGTAGGGCTGGGGATGGCCGCCGGGCTGGAGACGGGAGTCTGTGTCGGCGAAGTGGTCGCAGCCGGCGACGCAGGCGCAGGCGTTCGCCCGGGCGAACAACTCGAGAGGATCAGACCGAGCGCAGCAGTCACGATGAGCTGAGACCTGACGCCGCTTCTCCCGGTTTCCACTTCAGCCATCCTCCCATAGCTTGAGAGGCATGCTGATCGCCGCGGTGGCAATTCGGCCGAGTCCCTGACACGCCACTCAACTCTACGCTCCGCTGCAAGGTGCGGCCGCTGGCGGGTCGAGGTGGTCAAGATGGGATATGGCCCTATGGCTGAATAGGATGTCCCGCAGTACGCCGCTCAAGGCAAAGGGCGGGGACTCAGGTCACCCGGCCACCGGTCGACCTGCCGGCCTCTAGTCTTGGCCCGCCAGGGTAGTCTCTTCAGCCAACCCGTCTACCGGGCCCTTCGGTCTCCACCCAAGCGCTCCGAGAGATCCGGCAGCAGCACGCCGTACGTTCGCGTCGCCGTCCTGGAACGCGATCTTGAGGGCCTCGGCCGCGCCCGAGTCGCCGATCCGGCCCAGAGCTTCGGCAGCGGCTCGACGCACGCTCCAGCTCGCATCCTTGAGGCAGACGATGAGTGGGTCCAGGGCGCGCGGGTCACCGAGCTGGCCCAAGGAGTCAGCAGCAGCCTTGCGGATCTCGACCGCCGGGCTTCCGAGTGCGCCAATCAGGGGCTCGACCGCTCCTGGGTTGGCGATCTTGCCGAGTGCTGCTGTGGCTGCCAGACGCACACTTGCGTTGTCGTCTCCGAGCGCTTCGATAAGTGGCTCGACGGCATCCGCGTCGCCAAACTCGCCGAGAGCCAAGGCAGCATCCCGGCGCACGCGCCAAGGGTTCGGGTATCCCAGGGCATCGATCAGGCCGGGGAGATCTCCCTTGGCAATGAGCTTGTCGACGTTTGGCGGTCCGAACAGGGGCAAGTCGATCCTCCTCTGCGTAGTCTGCCACGCAGCGGATGCGCCCCGCGCGGGACACCAGGTCAGAACACCTCTGGCACTCCGGCTTGCTTGCAGCGCGTCTTGACGGCTTGGTACAGCCCCGAGTCTGACATGGTGCCGCCCTTGCCTAGCCACAACTCGGGACGATGGCCGAGGCGGTGTAGCGACCTAACGCGGAGGTACCTGTCCAACGCCTGAGCGGTCCTGTGACCGAACGGCACGACTCGCGGTCTGCGCCACTTCCCGAGGACTACGGCGGTCCGGTCCTGCAGGTCTACGTCCTCGACCTTGAGCCCGGCTAGCTCAGCCCGGCGCATTCCCGTATCGAGCAGCAGCCGTACGATGGCTAAGTCCCGACGGGCCAGGAACCCGGAACCCTGACAGGCGCGTATCAATGCCCGTAGGTCTTCCGGTGACAGGACGGCGGGCGGTTCCTCCGGAACGATGGGAGGCCGCATCTTGGCCATAGGGGAGGACGGCGTCTCCTCCTCTGCTACTGCCCACCGGAAGAACTGCTGCAGGGCTCGATACTGAAGGGAGATCGTCGCGGCCTTGACCGTGGCCAAGCGGTCGGCAACGAACCCTTCAAGGTGGGACCGACGGATTGCTCGAACCTCCAAGGGCAACTCGTGGTCTCGACCTCGCGATCAAGGCTCTGTAGGACGCCGCAGGGCCAGGTTGGGAGCCGCTGTGATGCACCGACACTATGGCGAGATCGTGGCCGCCACGGCCCCGCCCACAACGGCCCCGACTTCGCCCGGGACGACGCCGTCGACGGCACCCAACATCCTGCCCCTGATACCGAAAGCGTATTCCATGGGCCCTGTTCCGGTGCGGCCGCAAGATGTGATTGGTGTTGATCGCGCTTGCTCCAGGTTCATACTCCCAACGTCATGGAGCGCGATTGGCGAGCCGAATTCGAGACCGTCTACGCCTCGAAAGAGTCCCGAACGGCGGCACGAATCTTGGGCGACGTCATGGGCATGGAGTATCCCGCTGAGCTCGATCCTCACAGCTACCTATCTCGGACCGAACTCCGTCGTTTCGCGGCGGAGCTCCGGATCGGTCGCGGGCAAGTTCTCGTTGACATCGGATGCGGCCGCGGTGGTGCGGGGCTGTGGGTGGCGGCGGAGACCGGGGCAGATCTGATCGGCCTCGACATCGCCGAGGCGCCGCTTGTCGACGCCCGCCAGCGGGCCACGTGCCTAGGCGTCCGCGCCAGCTTCGAAGGAGGCGAGTTTGAGCGGACTGGTCTGGCCAACGCCAGCGTTGACGCCGTGATGAGCGTCGACGCGCTGCTCTTCGCTCCCGACAAGGCAGCTGCCTTCGGGGAGCTCCGTCGCGTTCTTCGTTCCGGCGGCCGACTTGCGCTGACAAGCTGGGACTACTGGCGGCAACCGGCCGGCCGACCACCCCAGGTCCAGGACCATCGTCCGATCGCACAAGCGGCAGGATTCACCATCCTTACCTACGAGGAGACAGCGGGCTGGCGGGACATCCTTGAACGCACTGGGGTGGCAATGCTAGCGGCGGCGGCTGAGCTGGCGGCGGAGTCCGGCGAACCCGTGGAGGTCGTTCGATCGTTGCTGATCGAGGAGAACGCAACAATCGACGCCATGAGTCGACGAATCTTCCTTGTGGCCGAGGCGACCGAGTAGCACGCTCTCGCCTCGCTCAGACACCCTTCCAGAAGACGCCACTATGAAACCATAGGGTTGTCGTCAGCGACCCGCGGATACGTGCCGGACAGAGCCCACGGCGTGGCGCGACCGCGAGGGTTCGGGCCGGTCGCTTTGTGACAGAGGCCTCTGGCCCGGTAGACCTGTCCGAAGAACACTTCGCTCAATCGGCGGACACCGGGCTCGTGTGCCGGAACTCCGTCGCTCCCGGCCAAGAGCGGTGGCTCGGTGGATAGGGGGAGGACAGCGCGATGCTCGAGCTCGGTTTCGCCGGGGCGATGGAGCTGGCCTTGGGCATCCGCGAACGCCGCGTCTCGGCGGCGGACCTTGTTGAGGTCATGCTGGACCGGGTCGGCCGGCTCAACCCGCCGCTGAACGCGATCGTCACACTCGATGCGGAAGGTGCCCGTCGCCGGGCGGCGGAGGCGGACGCCGCCCTGGCACGAGGTGAGCTCTGGGGCGCACTGCACGGCGTTCCGGTGACGTTCAAGGACGCGTTCGAGACCGCCGGTCTCCGGACGACGAGCAGCTATGCGCCGCTGGCCGGCTACGTTCCCACCCGGGATGCCACGGTGGTGGCGCGGCTGCGCCAAGCCGGCGCGATCGTGCTTGGCAAGACGAATATGCCCCAGCTCGCGAGCGACAACCAGAGCGACAGTCCGCTGTTCGGACGAGCCAACAACCCGTGGGATGTCGCGCGCACGCCCGGCGGCAGCTCCGGCGGCGAGGCCGCCGCCGTCTCCGCAGGCCTCTCCCCACTTGGGACTGGCAGCGACATGGGTGGTTCGCTGCGCCTGCCGGCACACTTCTGCGGCGTGCTCGCGCTCAAGCCCACCGAGCACCGGGTCTCGAACGCCGGCCACATCCCACCGCTGCCGGACACGATCGGCACGGTCAGGTACATGGCCGTCAACGGGCCCCTAGCACGCACCGTTGCCGATCTTCGGCTTTGGCTCACGCTGGTTGCCGGCCCCGATGGGCGGGACTCCGACGTGCCGCCAGCGATTCTGGGCGAGGTTCCGGCCCGTCCCCTGAGAGACCTGCGGCTCGCGTGGACCGATGACCTCGGCGGCCTGCCCGTCGCCCAGGACACGCAGGCTGCCCTGATGGCGCTGGCGAAGGCGGCAGAGGCGGGGGGCGCAACCGTTGAGCGTACGTGGCCGCGCGATCTGGATGTCGAACGCTCCCTGCGGACGCTCGGCGAACTGTATGGCGCCATGATCCATACGGCGCAGCCGCGGTTCGCCCAGCTCGCAATGCGGACAATCGGTCCGCTGATGTTTCGCGATGCCGTCTTCGGCGGCGCCATCCACGGGATGGGGTACGGGGCGCGTGACCTGCTGCTGGCGCTGGCCCGCCGGGACGAAGTGCGGCACTGCGTCGAGTCATTCCTCTCCGGCTACGATGCCTGGCTGTGCCCGGTGGCCGCCGTGTCCGCCTTCCCGCACCGGACCCGCGGGAGGCCACAGGTGCCGCTCGCAGTCGACGGTCAGAGGGTTTCGGGCACGCTCGCCACCATGGGGCACACCGGCTTGTTCAGCCTCACGGGTCACCCTGTCGTGGTGCTGCCTCTTGCCCGGCCAGAGGGCAGTTTGCCGATTGGGGTACAGGTTGTGGGGCGGCTCTGGGGCGAGATGGATCTGCTCGCCGTTGCCCAGGCGCTGACCGAACTCACTGGTCCCCCACGGCATCCGGCGGGCTGCGACTGACCAACGGACTGGGGTTGGCTCGGCTCGGGGGGACATGTGACGATGTGGGAGAGCTCCCCGGTGCGTCCTGGCCGCGACACCATGGCTGAATCGTGGCTATGGAGCCTTCATTTCCGACCTCGACCGCACCCTGGTCGACACCGTCTACGCCCAGGTGGTGGCCCATCCGAGGGCTGGCGCATTCCACTGACAGGTTGGTCCCGGTGTTTCGTCGCTTGCCGACTAAGCTGTCGTCAGACACCAGTCCGTTCCGGGTCCGGCCGACTGCGCCCCTCCGGACTGCTGACCGAGCGGCTTCGGCTGAAGAGGTGAGACATGCCGTTCAACGAGGACATCGTCAAACGGGCGAAGACAAACGCGTACTTCCGCGAGGTTCTGACGACCGGGCCGCACAGTCAGGTCGTAGTGATGAGCATTCCGCCCGGCCGTGACATCGGCGAGGAGGTCCACGATGACGTGGACCAGACCCTCGTTTTCGTCCAAGGCAGAGGAAAGGCCATCCTGAACGGCCAGGAGAGCGCCGTGAGTCCGGATCGGCTGGTCCATGTCCCTGCGGGGACTCGCCACAACTTCGTGAACACCGGTGCAGTTGATCTTCGGCTCTACACGATCTATGCGCCGCCTGAGCACGAGCCAGGCACCATCCACAAGACCAAGGCCGAAGCCGACGAAGCCGAGCGCCGACCCTAGCCAGAACTCGGTCTAGCTCCCGGCCCTGAGCGCATCGGGCGGGTTCGGGTCGCCGGACATAAACCTGTCGCGGAACCAGACCGGGAAGCGATCGCCGAACATCCGATCGAGGCCGTAGTAGTTGCCGGCCCCCATGCCCGCCAGGGCAAGGAAGACGACGGCGTATGTGGCGTCTGGGTCGCGTCAGGACCCCAAAGCCCTGCTCGCGGGCGTCCTCCGCCGACCTATGATTGAGCGCACTGGAGGCGGGCTATGGAACGTGTTTCCTTCTCGTCCACGCGGCGGGGGGCCGAGGCCGTGGCGCTGGCCCTTGCGCTAACCGCTTGCGGGAGCAGCGCTCCAACGCCGGTCCCGACTTCGGCAGCGACGGCCGCCCCTACGGCCACTCCAACGCCGGTCGTGACGGCAACTCCGACAACCGAGGCGACGGCGAGCCCCACGGCCGCGCCAACGCCCACCTTCCTCATCTACTACGTGAAGAAGACGGACGTTCACGGCTTGTCCGCGATAGCGGCCAGGTTCAAGGTGACCCTCCACGACCTGATCGCCGCGAATCCGAACCTCAAGCCTCCCTATTACATCTGGGCGGGCATGCGGCTCAACATCCCGCCGACCGGCTGGCACGCTCCGACGCCGGGCCCGTCCTAGACGGGAGCTGCGGTACGGTAGACCCCCCGGCTTGACGTCGGGCCATCGTCTCCCCTAGCGATCCTGAAGGTTGCCGAGTCAAAGGATCCGGCGCCTCCGCACGATGGCTGCGTAGTGGTTGCTTGGAGCCCATTCGAGCATGATGAAGAAGCCCATGCAGACGATCCTGCCCGGCGGCTGGTTGATTGCCCGCCCGGGCGCGACTCGGCCCTTCGGATCAGAGCCGAGTCGCCTGAAGAACCAGGCTCCATCTACTCCTTGGCGAGTGAAGGCGTCCGGATCAGACGGCCAGCGGAATGGGGTCGGCCTCCTTGATTTCTACCGCCAGGGCGGCTGCGGCGAGCATCGGACTCGGCGAGAGGGCCAGATGGCTCAGGTGCCCAATACAGGTGTTGCCGTGGGAGTTGGCACCGGTGCCATCCGGGCAGGTTGCACCAGCCCAGGCCACGCCCGTCAGTGTTGCCCCTGTGAGGTCGGCGCCCGTGAGGTTGGCGCGTGATAGGTTCGCGCCGGTCAGGTTGGCGTGATCAACAAGGGCTTTCGTCAGGTTCGCGCCAGACAGGTTCGCGCCCGTGAGGTTGGCGCTCGAAAGGCCAGCGCCGGTCAGGTTCGCTCCGCTGAGATTGGCTCCGGTGAGTGTTGCGCCGGTCAGGCTAGCTCCTGCCAGCGTCGCCCCCGAGAGGTTCGACCCTGTGAGGCTGGCGTGGTCGAGCCCGGTCCCGGTGAGGTTGGCGTTGGTCAAGTTGGCACCCGTAAGCGAGACCGCCCCGGGCCGAAGCCCGGACAGGTTGCAGCCTGTGCAGCTCATGCCGGACCCGAGCACGAAGATCGTCACCGTCACCGGGCTCGACAACTGACTGCCGGTCTGGAGCTTGTAGCTGAATGAGTCGGCCCCGCGCCAGCCACTCGGAGGGACGTACGTGAACGAGCCCGGAGTCGAGCCGAGGGTGAGCTTCCCCTTGGGAGGCTGGCTGACGACCACGGTCGAGGTCCCAACGTTCGTAAGGGCGAGGAAGCCCGGGGCCGCGACGTTGAGCGTCACGCCAGCAGGCGTCCAGTAGCGATCGACGATGACGACGCTCAGCGTGCCGCCGACGTAGGTGAAGCTGTAGTTGGACGCGACGCCGCCCGAGCAGGTGATCGGATAGGTCGCGACCGGGCTTGCAGAAGTGGCGGTTGTGGTGCAGGTCGGCTGGGTGGTCAGGCTCGCCGCGGTATCACCGTTGACGAAGCCAGAGTAGCTGGGTATGAGGGCGGGCACCGGCCCGCCATAGATCATCGTCCCGCTCGGGGCGGTGATGGTGAGCGGATGAGGTCCGGCGAACGGCATCGTGACGTCGATCTCCACGTCGGACGTCCCGACCGTAACCGGCGTGCAGGCGCTGGGGTCGGTCGTGAAGTTGCCGCTGGCCCCGCCGGCATAGCAGCCGTCGCCATAGACCCCATGGCGGCTGTGGAACGAGACCGTGTAGTTGCCGGATGGAAGCGTTAGCGCATACCACCCAACGGCCGGGCCACCCTGCCCACTGTCCAAGGTACCCCACGCAACGATGTTGCCTGGGTTGGCGGTAACCTGAATATCAGGCAGCCCATTCCCGTTTGGGTCGCTGACCGTGCCGATGATGTGCGCGCCGAGCGTCATGACAACGTCGATCCCGGTCAGGTCGGAGGTCCCGATCGTCACCGTGGCGCAGTCGTCATCGCGCACGAAGTCCCCGCCGCCATAGCAGCCTTGGAGGTAGGCCCCCGTGGTGTGGTCCTGGACATTGACCTCGTAGGTGCCGGGCAGAACCGCGACTGAGTAGTTGCCGTTGGGCCCCGTTCCGCCGTGGAAGCCGGGACCGGGGCCGTTGTTTATGTTGACCTCCATGTCCGGCAATCCATTCCCGTATGGGTCGGTGACCCTGCCGCTGACGTGCACTCCGACTGGCATCGTTAGGTTGATGTTGGTGATGTCCGGCCCCACGGAGACGACAGTGGCCTCATCCACGTCGGCCGTGAAGCCGGACGTGCTGTAGAAGCCGTCCACGTACACGCCGCTCCGGTCCTCGAACGTGACCTTGTATGAGCCGGCAAGGAGCCCACCGAGCATGTACGAGCCATCGGCCCCCGAGGTCGCGCCGTCGACGCCGATGTAGTTGCCATTTGTCACGTCCCCGACGCCCACGTTGATACCGGAGAGCCCGGAGCCATCGGGCGCGGTGACAATGCCGCTGATCTGATAGCCACCGGTGTCCGCTGCGGCTGGTTTCGCCAGCGGCAGCGCGAGGCTTCCCACCAGAAGGGCAATCACGACTATCGGGGTGGCTTGGTGCCGATACCACCGCGACCAGGTTGAGATCGGGGACATGGACCCACCTCCGCTGACGCAAACGTCCCTTTCGGACGCGTGGCGCAGGTGGGTCCCGCCAGTGGCTCGGCGCGGTCCCGGCGGCCGGAGTGTGGGCCGCGTGTCTGAGCCTCCCTCGCTCCACGCATTCTCTAACGTGTGTAAAGGGCCCGGGAGGATCTGCGCGACGTGCGCCACTATCGAGTTGGGCCGACAGGCACGGGCCCCGACGCAGCCGCTCGACTGGCCGGCATCGGGCCGGGGTCGTTGGCGACCGGCGGAGCGTGTGCCGGAAGGGGGAGTCGACACGATGACCTGATCGCGTTGGCAATACGCACCTGTCGGTCGCTCGGATGACTGCGGCACATGGTCCCCGCGGCACATTCCTCGGACTACGGCAGGGGTGCGCCACCGAGGACGATGGAGGCAATCAGCCCCAGGACGAGAGCTACCGCGAGGACGACTATGAATTGCCGGACGTCGACCTGCCGGTTCATGCCGTTCGCTCCTGGTGACTCATGACGCTGAAGCTGCCGATTGCCACCCCTCGACCGCCCGCCTCGGTGCGAGAGATCGCCATGAGCTCGGCCCACGACAGCGAAACCGACCCGGCGCCCTTCTGAGATCCAGCGATGTGGAGCTGCATCGGCAGCGCCTCGCTGGCGGTATACCTGGGGCGCCGAGCCTCACCTATTGTGCCTCTGCCGGCGGTTGCCGACGAGCGCTTCCTCGCCTGATACCGGACGGTCGGGTAATCGTCACTATCGCAGGATCGTGCCGTGAGAACCGAGCGTTGCGGAACCTAAGTGTGGCAGCCTGCTGCATCGTGATTGCGCCAGTGCACGTTGATGGACGCGAAGTGTTGGTACCGTGGCGGCGCTCGGAGCCCGCTCCAATTAGGCGCCCACACGGTACGCGGTGAGAGTGCGGGGCCGCTGAATCTCCACGGGTACAGCCATTTGCCTGGTGACCTGAGCCAGGAGCGAGCCCCGCACGCTACAGTAGAAGGGCACCGAGGGTCGGGATTCGCGCGGTTTCTTGGCAGTAGCCGCCATCGGCCCGCTGGCCTTCAGCCCGTGGTCCGACCGGAGGCGTCATTGGGAGGGCGTGGCCCGATTCCTGGATTGATAGCGCGACTGACACGCGTCGTCGTTGGCCTGCTTCTTGCCACGGCGTTGATGGTTGGTGCTGCCCTTGGCATGGACTTTGCCTTCAGCGCGGTCGCCGGGGATGCTCAGAACCCCTCGGCGCCTGGCCCTTCAGCCAGGGCGACCGTGACCGCGACTGTGCTCGCTACTCCGGACCACTTCCCGCTCAATCCGAAGACGACGCGGGAAGGTGCCATCGTCATTGGGCCAAGAGCGCTTTCGACAAGCGCGGCGGCTCCGTATGCCTTTGATGTCGCCTTTCACGCGATGACGGTCGAAAGCGTCGAACAGCTACGTGACGGAAGACAGCTTGTGACACTTGCCTTTGTTGGAGGGCCGATAGAGAGGTCCGATCAGAACAGGTATGTGACCAATTTCGATGGGACCGAGCAGGAGGAGTACGTCTACGCGGGACACGACGCGACGGCCGCGAACAACACGGTCGAGGTGGTGATCGACAAGGGCACGGCGCTGTTCTCGCGGAGCGGGGCAATCGGTCCTGCGTTGGGCATAGAGCTTGCTAGCGGGAGCGCGGACTACGACTTCATCGCCACTCTGAACTACAGTCCCGAGAATGTGCTGCCCTTCTCCCAGCTCTTGAACACCGCCGGCAAACGCATTCATAGCCTGCGGTTCACCGCGGCATCCGTAGCCCCCAACAGCTAGAGACTAGGACCGGGATGCTGCGGACGGCCACCACGAGATACGGGAACAAGCTTCGCCGCACTCAGGGCTAGCCCGAGGGTTCCTCATCACGCCAGAACGGCAGTGCTCATTGACATAGTTCCGCCGAGGTCAGGGCATGTGCGGCCCCACTGCCACCCTGCACATAGCCCCCGGCGATCAGAACTGCACCACTCTGGAGTAGCACCGCGGTCTTGTTCTCGGTCTCCCGGGCATTCGTCATTGGTCCGGAGGCAGCGAATGTGCCACTTGCCGGGTCATACAGCTCCGCTGACGCGAGATCGCCGCCGCCCCCGCTCTCACGGCCTCCCGCGATCAGGACGCGTCCGTCGGCCAAGAGGGTCGCACTGTGCACGAAGCGCGCGGCCGACATCGAGCCGGTCGGGCTGAATGTGCTGGTGGCCGGGTCGAAGAGCTCAGCCGTTGCAGTCGCCGTCCCCAACAAGTAGGCGCTCAGCCCTCCGGCGATCAGTACGCGACCGTCTCGGAGCAGGGTGGCCGTCTGGCCCAGGCGAGCCGTCGCCATCGACCTTGTTGGCGCGAACGCGCCGGTAGCCGGGTTGTACAACTCGGCGGAGGCAACCGCGTTTGAGCCGTCGAAGCCTCCCGTCATCAGGACCAGCCCATCCGGCAGCAGTGTCGCGGTTGGACCCCATCTGGCAACCGACATCGGCCCCGTGAGGACGAACTTCCCCGTAGCCGGGTTGTACAACTCGGCGGAGGCCAGAGGGCGCTTGGTGTCGTAACCGCCAGCCACAAGGACTCGGCCGTCGGGTAGCAGTACGGCGGCAGGTCCTCCCCTGGCGGAAGCCATCGATCCGGTTCGCGTGAACTTGGCGGTCTTTGGGTCGTAGATCTCCGCCGAGGCGATGGCAGCCCCCACGTAACCTCCGCCGGTGACCAAAACCCGGCCATCTGGAAGCCGCGTTGCGGTGTGGTCATATCGGGCTGTTGTCATCGAGCCCGTCCGGGTGAACTTGCCGCTGGCGGGGTCGTACAACTCAGCGGACGTCACTGGCCCTGCGTTGCCCATCCCACCCGTCAGCAACACTCTGCCGTCAGGGAGCATCGTGGCTTGGCCACTCCAGTGACCGGTAGCCAGTGAACCTGTTGCAGTACAGACCAACCCAGCAGGGGTAGGCGTGGGCTCTGGAGTAGGCGTCGGCGTCGGGCTAGGGGTTGCCGTCGGGGTCGGAGTAGCCGTAGGTGTCGCAAAGGCCTTCGGGCTAGCTGTGGCCGAGCCGCTCGACAAGCCTGTCGCTGAGCCGCCGCTGCATCCGACCACCGACATAACCAGGAGAGCCGGAAGCAGGCCGCCCAGTAACTGGCCCTTTGCGAACTGACCGAAGATGGCGGTTCGATGGCGCGACGATGTCTCTCGTGCGAAGCGACAGTCCACAGGGAGACAGACCTCCGTTGCCCGATGAGCGCTAGTTAAGCCGCCCCGGGTCGATCGATTCTAGCCTCGCGCCTGACCCGAGGCAGGCTCGCGCGTCAGCGGCCACACCACCAGAAGCGCGACGGACCAACATGGGCTACCCAACGACCGCGCGGGCCCGCACGAGCTGCTCATCGTGACGCCCAGCCGAGGAACGTTCGGCCGATTGTGGCCCAGGCGCACGAGGACTACAGTGGGCTCGCGTCCGAATGCGGATTCTGTCCAGGGGGTGGGCCATGCGCGTCGTCCGGATTGCACTGCTGGTCGCGGCGGCGCTGACATTGTGGGGGTGCGGCGCTAGCGACGCGACGCCGGGATCCATCACGCCTGGCCCCTCGGCTGCGCCGGCCTCGAGCCAGTCGGCCGAAGCGACGTCTGTGTCGAGCACGCCGACGGCGACTCCGCAGGCCCCGACCAGCACTCCGTATCCATCATCGGCGGCCACTCCGTCGCCGGCGCCGACGGTCGCCACGACTCCGGTTAGGACCGCCACTCCAACGGCCGCTCCGCCAGCCACCAAGGTGACCTTCACCACCTTCACATCCCCCGCCCCGCGCAGTTCGGACGCGACGGTTGGCGTCAGCACGACCCCGAACGCGGCCTGCACAATCGCGGTTCACTACAAGTCCGGGATCTCCAAGGCCGCCGGCCTCGGGCCCAAGAACGCCGACTCGTCGGGTGCCGCCTCGTGGACGTGGACGATTGGTCCCTCCACGACAACCGGGTCCTGGCCTGTCACAGTCACCTGCAAGTCCAATGGTGTGTCGGCCAGCGCCACGCGCAACATCGTCGTGACTTGAGCATGCCAATCACACGCGCGGTCGTCTCGCGTCTCCGAGTCGCCTGGGCGAGCGCAAGCACCTTCGGAAGGGGGGCCCTGCTAGTCGCCACCGCGGCTGTGGCTCCCTTCTATCTGGTACTCGGCCCCCTCTGGTTCGACATGGCCTATGCCGGTCTGCGGGTTGCGGCGCCGGCCCGGCTGAGTGACCGGGGCCGGGCCGTACTCTCGGCCGGAGTGGCAGCCCTGATCGTGGGGGTGCTCCTTGTCAGCTCGTCGCCGGCGTCGCCGATCGGTTCAGGCCAATCCGGAAGTCCCGTTGCTGCGGCATCCGTTCCTGCCGCTGGCGGACCGTCGCTTCCTCTGTCCGAGACCGGGCCCAGCGTCCCCGCGACGGCGGCACTGAAGAGTCCGGCGGTCTCGCCAACCGATAGCAGCTCTAGTGATAGCGACGACGACCCGGGCGCCTCAATTCCACCGGCTCTCTCCGCGCCACCTGTGATCCCCGGTGCCACCCTTCCGCCGTCGGGGGTGCTACCCGGCGAGCCAAACCCGGTCCTGACTCCTGGGTCCCTCAATCCCGCAGTTACCCAGACGACCATCCAGTCCACGATCTGCACGTCCGGCTGGACGGCAACCATCCGGCCGCCGTCCTCGTACACCACCGAGCTCAAGATCGAGCAGATGGCCCAGTACGGCTACTCGGATCGATCCACCGCCGACTACGAGGAAGACCACCTGATCTCCCTCGAACTAGGGGGCAACCCGACCGATCCCAAGAACCTGTGGCCCGAGCCATACGCGGCATTCCTGCCCGATGGCCGCCCAACCGGCGCCAGGACAAAGGACGCGTTCGAGACCGAGCTAAAGAACAAGGTCTGCTCGGGCACGATCACGCTCGCCGAGGGGCAGCGCGAGATCGGAGATCGCTGGGTCCACTACTACTACGGGATCACCGTCACGAGTGGTCCGGTTCCGACCTCTGGCTCTACTGCCGCCGCGACGGCTCCCCCGCCTGCCGCGACGCTGCCGCCTGGGGCGATCCTGTCGGTGTCCATCACATCTCTGCCGGGCTCAGTCTCGCCCGGGGCGAACGCGACAATGACAGCCCAGACGCTAGCCGGTGCGTCTTGTACCGCCAAGGTGACCTACCACTCCGGCACGGTCTCGGGTGCGAGCGGGCTCGCGGGCGCAAGAGTCGCTCCGAGCACAGGCAAGTTGACCTGGACATGGAAGGTTGGATCGACAACCGGTGCTGGTACATCAACCGCGCTCGTGACCTGCACTCTGGGCGGTCAGGTCGCGTCCGACACTCAGACGTTCGCGGTCACCTAGGCAATCGAGCCTTCAGTTTCGTCAACACGATGCGAACATTGTGTCCGATGAGGCCCGCGGGCAGACCGGACGGTGGCTACCCTGTCGGCAGCGGGCCAGCAAGAGTCGCAGGCTCGGCTCCACGAGGTGATCCGGAATGGACCAGCCGAGTCGGGTCATCGTAATGAAGGTCGGGGTCCACCTGGGCGAGCCCTGGCAGGCCATCGTCGAGCGCAAGCTCGCGGAGGAACGGGCTGCGGGGGTGGCGTACTGGGGATACGGCGGCAGCGTCTGTCATCCACTCACGCAGGTCCAGCCATTCGCGGAGCACGGCTCGTCGGTTTCGGTCCTGATGATCCGGACCCGCAGCGATTTCCTCGGCAACTCCACCCCAGCGGTCGCCTCATCAGTTGACGGCAGGTCGTGGGAGCCGATCCCCGCGGGGGTCACAACGTCGGGCAGGTACGCGCTGGTCTTGCGATCGCTTCGGGAGGTGGCCGAGAACTTGGATCTAGGCGCCTATGAGGTCGCGATCGGCCCGAAGGAAGGTACGCCTCTCGCGAGCTACCTTCGCGGCCGCGTGGACAAGGCGTGCGCCCGGCTCGCGTCGATTCCTCGGAGTCCGGATCGACTGGCTGTGGTTCTGCGGGCCGAACTGGTAGCTCCCTACGCAGTCGTGCTCAAGACGATTTGACCTTCGCGAAATGCCGCTGGCGGAGCGCGTCGACCAAGGCCAGACGACCGTCCGAGTCCCTGAAGCGCCAGAAGGTCCAGCCGCTGGTCGGTGGGTACTCGCGTCCCGGCGGGGCGCCGACGATCGACTTACGGGCCATGCCGCCGGCCATCGAGAGGGAGTCGTATGTCGTGCCGTTCCAGGTCACGTTGCCATCCGCCTCGATGCGGGCGGTGAGATGGTGGCCTTTGTACGCCGTCTCGATGTCGAGGGGCAGCCGGATCGTACCTGCCGAGATTAGATCCCCGAGGGTCACGTGGCGCCACGGGGTCTTGTCGACCTCAGTCGATTGCTCGACTTGGACTGCCCCGACGCCAGCAGTCTGTTGCGTGGGAGCCTTGTAAACGGGGGGTGGCTTCGGCGGTTGAGCGGCCCGGTAGGTGAGCGAGAGGGTCGCGCGCCCGAGGCTCTGGCGCAACTCCGCCAGGGACAGTGCAGGGACCCGCTTGCGGATCAGGTGGATGAAGTCCATCGGCGGATCGATGCCCGACAGGCTCTCGACGGCTTGCTTCACCTGTCGATCGACGAAGTACTGGAGCCATAGGTCGTCTATGACCGGGGGAGACTGCTGAGCCTTGGACAGGAGCAAGAGGACGCCCTGGACCTCACGCGGCTCATCGGACGCGAGCACCACGTGCTTGAAGAGCTTCTGGTCGATCGGAACCATGGCTGAGGCGTTATAGATGCGGTACTCGTTACCGTCGGTCACGACGATCCAGGCGACGCCCGCGACACCCGCGTAGCCCATGATCTGACTCTGGACCGCCGGCTTATCGAGGTTCTCACCCATCGCCTTCGCCTCGACGAAGAGACGAAGATTCCCATTCGCGAAGAGGGCGTAGTCGACAGGGTTGTCTGCTTGCTTGAACTTGTACTCGCAACGCACCTCGTCGAGGTCTTCGACGTTCCAACCGAGGGCCTTGAGCACCGGCTCGATCAGAGCGTGCTTGGTGTTCTCTTCACCGATCGCTTGCCCTCGGAACTTCGCGATTCGGTCGCGCACGCTGGCCAGCGCAACTTCGAGATCCGCCACGTCTCCGCTCCCGTTCACCCGTACTCGGTCGCTCCACGTCGCGGACAAGCGTCCGCGACGCTCCGAGACCACGAAGCCTAGCAGCCGGCGCCACTCATAGTCTGTAGACCCATCGTCTGAGGCGCCTCTAGCGTGGGGCTGTGCCCCAGAGCGACAGACCCGAACTCCTCGTCGCCTTCGGACAGGCAGTCCGACGGCTCCGGACCGCCCGCGGCCTGTCCCAGGAGCGACTGGCGGAGGACGTAGGCATCCACCGAACCTACATCGGCGATGTCGAGCGCGGTCTCCGCAACGTCGGCTTGCTCAACGTGGATCGCGTCGCCCATGCGCTCGGGACGGATCTCGCAGGCCTCATGAGCGAGGTTGAGGCAGAGCGACAGCGATAGCCGTCACGCTTTCGCCTATTCGCCGCACCCGGCCTTCACCCTATGCGTGCGCCTGACCCGCGTATGCTCAACGCGATCCGAACGAAGGGGGCGTGAACATGGATTTGTCGGGTTTCGGCGCAGTTCTCGTAGGCTCGGCCGTCGTCTCCGCTCTGGTGACGTCCGTCTTGGGACATTGGAACGAGCTCGCCAGAGGGCGAGAACAGCGGCGACAGGAACGCCTCGGCGATACCTACCTACAGGTCATCGAGATGGTCCTGGTCGCGGCTGACTGGACCGAGAGGACCGAGCCATTCATGGCGTTGGCTGGTCAACCCGGGCCACCCGAGATCCCGAGCGACGAGCGGCAGCGGGTGCTGCGGGCCCGTCTTAGCGCCTACGGATCGCGTGCCATGCAAAAGGCGTTCCAGGACGTCATCAGCGGTTTCCTGGAGTTCGTCCTTACCGTCGGCACCTACCACCAGATGAAGGAGAACCCGCCGCGACGATCGACCGCGGGTGACGAGCTGCACAAGGCCCATATGGCGATCTTCGAGGTTCGCGAGAAGAAGGTGCGACCGGCAAGCTTCGCATTGCTCGAACTCGCCAACGCCGAACTCGCCGAGCGGCGGCTCACCATGTTGGCGCGATTGCGATCGCGAGTTGGGCGTGCCTCGCGTCGACCGGCTGGGTGGGTGTTGGCCAGGGTCGGACGACAGTCGCGTCGCAATCAGGAACAAGCGACGGAGCGATAGGACTCGGACCCCGATCAGGCGATCGCGACGGCCGCTATCCGCGCATCGTGCGCGGTCACCCTTACGGGTGGGATTGGCCCCACCGGTTCGCCGCGGAGGGGATACGGCTCCTTCCGAAAGGATCAAGCAGTTTTGGACGGTTCAGCCGGGCGGCGCCGGATTCTTCGGAAGAGGCGATAGACCAAGAGCAGAACGACGAGCGCGAGACCGATCGGCAGCCCGACGATGACCAGCCAAACGCCCAGAGAAGCGAGACCCTGGCCCATCTTGACCAGGGTCGCGGTAGCGTCGTCGATCGTGCCGTTGATACTCCAGCCGCTCGTCGCGCTGGTGGTCGAGGTTCTCGGGGTCGCCTCGAATTGAACCGTGAGCGTACTGAAAGCCGCCTGATCACCCAGCTGGTTGCGCTGGGCCTGGAGTTCCTCGATCTGCCCTTGGACTGTGGTGAGCTGGGTCTGAACCGCCAGGGTGTCGGTGATAGTGGTCGCCTTGGCCATGATGCCCAGCAGCGACTGCTCGGTGGCGCGCAGATTGGTCAAGCGAGCGTCCAGATCTACCGCCGATGCGGTGACATCCTGAGTCTGGATCTGCTCATTGAGGATCTTCAGCGAACCTCCGCCATTGGCGCCATGGATGGAAGCAAGCGTCGCATCCCATTTGGCCACCGGTATTCGATAGGTGACCGAGATGACCAACGTCTCGGCATCGCCGGACCGCGAAGAGGCCGACACATACCCGCCGGCTGCCCCGACGAAGCCGTTGGACTGGGCTGCCGAAGCCTCGGGGTTGGAAACCTGCATGTCCAATTGCCCGGTCTTGATGATCAGCGTCGGCGCACCGGGCAGAGGCGCGGCCGCGGCGCCGGCCGTGGGGGCACCGGTCGGCAAGGCCCCCAGATCTTTGCCACCATATGCGGCCTGCTGAGAGATCAGGTTTGGACCCGGAGTGGCCGAAGAAGAGGAGCAGGCGGCGAGGCTTAGGCCAACGAGCACCAGCAAAGGGAGAACGGCCAGGCTTCTGTTCGTGACTCTCATCGGACCCCCTCCATGCGGACTGCGACGGTCAACCGGCGTCAATGTCAGACGCTATGTATTCGTCTCGGGTGCCCTCTAGGGTTCAGTCCCCATCAAGTCGGCCGTGATGCTCGTCGGGCTGCTGCTCTTGAAAGCTCGCTCTACCCACCCGGTCGGCGCCGAGAGCCCGTCGCGCAATCTGACGCACGGATGGTGCTGGGCGCCTGGGCATCGCTCGGCCGGAGCACGCTGTCGAGATCGGGTCGGAGGCCGCAAGAGTGATGGTCCCGGGCGTTAGGCCAGGGGCCATCGGTGCTCTTTGGGCGGGGCTACTTGCCCTTCTTGTCCTTCTTGTCCTTCTTCTTGCCGGCCAATCTGGTCTCCTAACGGCGGGTGGAACGCTCACAGTGTAGACCCGTCAGATTCGGTCTCCCGCCACCCGAAACTGGCGCCGACGACAGGCTGCCATCCAGACGATGTGGTCATCGTGGGGGCTGGCGAACTTGTTCAGCGCGACCCCAGACACGCGTCTGGTCAAGGTGGAACTCGCCGTCTCGGGGGCAGCTGACCGCCAGCTGCCTGCGTATCCCCGCAGTCGTCCTACGGGGCCGTGTCGAGTCGTTTGAAGCGCCAGCCGTCGAAGCCTGCCCGCCCTAAGAGCCATCCAGGCGAATGGTGATCCCGACCTGGCGACCGACCCAGCCGTCCCCGGCTTGGCGAGCGTTCCACCAATACAGGAGTCGAGCCTGTAGACCGTACTTTCGCCGTAGCAGGGAGATCGCCGACTCGGCGTCATCTCGCAAGCGGGCCGTGCCCTCGACGACATCGCCATTCACTCGACCGCGCATATCGCACGGGGCGAGCAGGACGCGGTTGTTGTTACGCAGTCGCTTCACCTTGCCCGACGACCGCGCGGTGTAGACAACAAGTTCGTCCGCCTGCCGCGCCACCCATACCGGCGTGGCCACGGGCGTGCCGTCCCGCCGGAAGGTCGTGAGCGAGAGGTACCTAGCCCTCGCGAGTCTCTCAACATCCATGGTGCACTCCAGGCTCTTCCGGTCTGCGGGAGAGGACTCGCCTCAATCTGGGAGACATGCCCTTCTTCGATCTTGGTGGATCGCGCCGCGTGCAGCGGGCCCTCGCCACGTCGCTCAGATGGTCGCTCCTCTCGCCGGCCTAGTGGTTGTGCCTTGAGGATCTCCTTCACGGCTGAAGCATCGGCCTGGGACGCACTGGAAATGTGAACTCGCAGTGTAGCCGCGACGGACGCACTGGAAAGCCGCGCTGTGGTCCTGGTAACGATCAAGCTCCGTAGCGTGCGCCCTTCGGCCCCGGCCGGACGAGAACACGGCACATGAAGTCGGAGGTTCTACTCCAGTAGATGGCCGACACGACAGAGCGCCGGCGTTTGACGGTGTCTAGGAAGCGCGCCCGAGCAGAGAGCGGCCGCGGATGATCCGGTGCTGTATTCGTGAGCACGGCGCTTTCCCCGTCCGCCTTGTCCGCGCGCGGGCCGCGGCGCCCGGCCGGGCATACCTGAAGCCCCTTCGTTTCCTCTCTCGCCGCCGCTATGATCGACCGAGTTCGGCGCGCCGAGGTCCGGGTATGCTGCAAGCGGCGTGGAAGGCGTAGCTCGCCGTCACAGGTGAACACGCCGGCTCGGCCGGGCAGGCACTGTCGATGCGCAAACGGCACCTGGACCGCTCTTGCAGCCGGTCGAGGACCGAGGCCATCTTTCTACGGGCTGCCTTGTTGAGGAGGTGGGTGATGAAGTTCTGTCCGAGTTGCGGCGCGCAGCGCCTCACCGAGACTCCGTTCTGCGCCTCATGCGGCGCGGATCTCGGCCGGTTGGCTGCCGCCATGGCGGCGCCGGCGCCCAGACGTTCCGGCCGGTGGTCCGTCCTCGCCCTCGTCGCACTGACCGCCGCGGTCGTGGCGGGCGGAGGCTTCTTCGCCGCGTGCTCGTCCGCCAGCGGCGCGACCGCTTCGACGCCCGGCGGTGCTGGCGCCTCCACGGCCGGAGGTGCGGCCAGCGCAGCCGCCGCCAGCGCCGTCCGGGCAACGCCCGAGGATGCCGTGCGGCAGTACCTGGCAGGGGTCGCGGCTAACGACGCGGACCAGGTCCTCGGGGCATGTGCGATCGACGAGGTGGCGACGCACTTCCAGTTCGAGCAGCAGGCCGTGCGGCTATCGGCGATCGTCCCCACCACGTTCCTGCTCCCCACCAGCTACAAGTTCTACGCCGACCTGAACAGGTATGCACAGACTTACCAGATCTTCGCTGAGCTACGTGGGCTCGCCTACAGCCTCCTGACTACGAAGCCGGTCGACCAAGTCATCACTCCGGTCACAGCGGACCAGGCCCAGCAGCTCGTCACGGACCTCGACCCATCGCGTCTCGCCGGCCTGACGGTCGTGTCGGTGAAATTCCCGGTCGCCAGATTCGCGACCGACGCTCGCACGCTCTCGAACTTCGCCGCCCAGGCGAAGGTCTACGGCGCGGACGAGTGGACAGAACGCCTGGCCCTGTTCCAATTGAACGGCAAGTACTACGCCGTGGGCTTCACGCTCGTGCGGTACGGGAGTGATTGGAAGGTGCTGAACCAGATATCCAACCTCGCGGGCATGCCGGCCACCGGTGCGGCCCAGCAGACGACGCCGGGGGACTTCTCGGCCCAGACCGGAGGCTAGCCGCAAGCTTCAACTTCCGCCGCTCGTAGATGGTTGCCCGCCAAAGTCGAAGCGACACGAACATCGGGTGACCTCCCCAAGGTCTCCGCGCAGTCCCGCCCCTCTACTCTAGACGTAGCCGACTAGAGACGTAGCCGACTAGCGGAGCGGGGGCCAGGGCGAGACTTACCTGAGACATCGCGTTGCGACTATCCAGCCTCCACAATGCCTTGATAGTGACTTGCTTCTGGCCCGCGCCTTCGTGAGTGATGTCGCACAGGCACACTGCGGTTTCGCACCTGGCTGCTGGCACTCGTCGTCCCGACCGGGCAGACGAGGCGGCAATTGCCCATCGCCGCCTGCCGGGAGGCTCCTAAGATGGTCCCGGCGATGCCGCTCAACCGACCGGCAGATTCCGACGGAGACGGGGCGATGACGCCCGATGCTTCCGAGGAGGAGCTCGATGGCGAACGGGGACCGCATCTCACGCCTGAGGGTTGCGGCAACGGCGGTTGCCGTGTTCCTGACACTCGCCGGCTGCTCGGCCGCCGCTCCTACGCCGCAGATCATCTACGTCACCCCGCCGCCGACCCCGATCATCATCTACGTGACCCCGCCGCCGCCGCCGACTCCGGCGGTGACGCCGACGCCCACGCCGACGCCCACGCCGACGCCCACGCCGACGCCCACGCCGACGCCCACGCCGACCCCTTCCCCCACCTCTCCGGCCGCAGCCTGCACCGGCACGGCGGACAACAAGGCCTTCTTCGCCAAGGCGGCCGGAGCGATGAACTGGACCGTCTACTGCGCCGTGCTGCCGTCGGGCTGGCACATCTACAAGGGCACCTACGACTACGCGCCCGACGGCCTGATGGAGGTCGACTACCAGGGACCCGGCACCAGCTGGTTGACTCTCGTCGAGGGCAACATCTGCGGCCACGGCGGATTCTGTGACTGGCAAGCAATGGGCGTGGACCAGGGGCCGGCGGCGTTCGACCACCTGGCGGCGAAGCTCTGGGTCCGCACCGCGGGGCCGGCCTTCGTGGTGATCGACGCCAACTACGGCTCGGCGCACGAGTACATGGCCCGCACGGTCGACCTGAGCGTAGCCACCACGCGGGCCTACGCGGCAGCCGTGATTGCGGTCCCGAGGTAGTACTCGCGCCAGGACCCCCGGATCCCCCACACGCTACGTGGTCTCTATGCAGAGGGCCTGAGTGTCAAGGGCTTCCGGGGGCGCGTGCTTGCGAAGGAATGCGCTTCTCATGTCTCTATGGCCTCCTCGAAGGGGAGGGCTCGGTCGGGTGGGAGAAAGCGGCGGCCCAAGTCATAGAGGGTCGTCAAGCGACCAGACCAGATGTGGGGCCTGCAGCTCAGAACGGCTCCTGGCGCGTGAGCATGCACCAGATCGCGCTGGCGAGCTCGCGGGCGAGTTCGACCCGGGCAACCTTGCTGCCTCGATGCTTGCCGAGCCGGCGCTTGGTGCGTTCGTAGCGACCGTGGTAGCGAGGATCACGGGAAGCGGTGGCGGCGGCTTCGATGAGCGCCCAGCGTAGGTACTTCGGGCCGATCTTGGCCAGGGAGCCACGTCGGTCGGTCAGGCCGGACTGGTACACCCTGGGGCAGAGCCCGGTGTACCCGGCGAGCCGCTTGGGGCCCGCGAACCGTCCGATGTCGCCGATCTCGGCGGCGATCGTGTACCCGAGCACCCAGCCGATGCCGGGAACAGTCATGAGCAGGGGGACGTAGCGGTGGTGAGCCCCCATCGCGCGGAGTTCGGCCCCAAGCTCGTCGATCTTCGCCTCGAGTTCGTCGACGAGGCGCAGGCTCGTTCGCAGCGTCGTCGCCGTGTCCGTCTTGGCGGCGAGCGGGCCAGGCCCCTCGCCTTCGCCGCGTCGGCGATCTCCCGACGGCGACCGCATCAGAACGTTCGATGCCTACCGGGCACGCCTCCTGGCCTCGCCTGCGGCTATCGCCGCGGCGTCACCGGCGCGGCGTGGAAGAACTCTGTCGAATCGTGGTCGAGCAAGTCGTGGTGAACGACCGAGTCGTCGAAGACATCGTGTGGACGCCGCCGGCCCGGCCGTTCTTCGAAGACCAGCGGGAGTACCCCCAAGCGGGCTTGAGGACCCGCCCGCTGTCGGATGATGGGGACTTGGCGTGGTACGTGGCATGAGGCGCACGACCGAACGCCCGCTGGCGAACTGGGGCGCCGTGGGGCGCGCACGACGGGCTGCGATTGGGCCATTCGGACACGTGGCCAGTGACGCATCCGGCGCTGCCCTTAGGGCCTCAAAGGCCCTTCCTCACTACAAGTTGGCAAGGGATCTCAGGCGCGTGCGTCGGTCCGACCAATGCGGCGTCTTGACACGCGGCGTGGCCCCGAATCGGGGGGTCTATGTACAGCCTTAAGGCCCGCGAAATGCGCCGCTGCCTGGGTGTCCGGCGGGACGGCCAGCCATGCCGAGGCTGGGCGCTATGGCGCGTGCCAGGCCAGCTGTGCATCCGCCATGCCGACGTCCCAGCTTCTCGCCGCAGGTCGCCGAGGTCACGCATCGTGCCCTGCGGGTGTGCCGCCTACCGCTGGCCGCATCGCCCGGGGAGTGGCTGGTGTCGCTGGCCGATGCCCCCGCTGGTGCAGGTCCCCACTCCGCCGGGATCGCACCGGTACCCCAGCGGCACGCGTCGGGCCGTGTCGCGGTGGCGACGTGAACTCGACCTTCTACTCGGCCTCGGCCGGGGCGAGTGAGCACCAAGGTGATTCGCGGGCGGACCCCGAGAAGCATGACGCATTAATCTGCTCGGGCCGGGGCCCGACAAGCACGACAGGAAGCCCGCAGTGACCACTGAGCTACCGCTCCGGTCCCAGGCTTCCGTCCGGGCCCGCCCGTGGGCGCGACACGGCCTCGGAGTGCGCCGATTTCGCCCCGCCTGGTCCCTTGCGCGTGGAGCCTCGCAAGCCGCCGGACAGTCCCGATCAGCGACCTGACAATCTGGTCGGTGAGAAGGCTGCGACGCCGGCCACCAGCTCGTGGTCATGGCCTGGCGCCGACTCTGGGACGAAGGTTGGAGCCGCCGTGAGAACCGACACTATGGAACGATCGTGGTCGAGGCAAGAGGAGCCTCGGCCCCGGCGCCACAGAAGTACGCGCCGTCAAGTCCTAGTGTTGAGCGACCGGGGAGCGCATCATTCTTCGGGCCTAGCGGGAGTCGGGTTCTTGTCACGAGATGCGGTAGCCAGCCGGCAGCGCCCCCCTGTCGTCGCGTTGTGCCTGACCCTGGCTCTGGTCTGGTGCTCGGCCTGTGGCAGCTCGGCTGTCGGATCGCCGACGGCCGAGCTAAGTACCAAACCCTCGTCGGGCCTTGACGCAACGGCGACGGCGACCTCGACACCAACCGCGACCACGACCTCGGGCTCGACCCTAATGGCCTCGCCAACGCCTGACTCCCCGTTCGCTCCGAGCGGCTCGATGGCAGTGGGACGCTTCGGTCACTCGGCGGTGTTGCTCCACGACGGCCGCGTGCTCGTCGTGGGAGGCCAGGACGCAATGGGTGGCGAATCTGATTCCGCCGAGCTGTATGACCGGGCGACCGGCGCCTTCAGCAAGGCGGGGCCGATGATCTACGCACACATCAGCCCGGCGGCGGTCCTGCTCCACAACGGCCGCGTGCTGGTCACCGGCGGTCCACTCGCGACCGTTCTGAAGCGCGACCGCTCCGCCGAGCTGTTCGACCCCTCGACCGGTAAGTTCACCCTGACCGGCTTCATGAAGGTGGCTCGCACTGGCCAGGGCACGGTTCTACTGCCCGACGGCCGGGTGTTGTTCGCCGGCGGAGCAACCACTCTTCTGGCCAAGGATCAGCAGGGCTACTACTACCCGGGTGATGACATCGTGCTTGCTTCAGCCGAGCTGTACAACCCAACAACCGCCACGTTCAGCTCGACGGGCTCTTTGGCGATAGCTCGCGACAACCCGACCGCGACCCTGCTTCACGACGGCTCTGTACTCATCGCCGGCGGCTCGCTGATAGCGGCAGGCAGCGGTTCGAAACCGACCGCCTCGGCCGAGCTGTACAACCCGAAGACGGGCAGGTTCAGCCATACGGGTTCGATGAACGCTGCGCGGGTCAACCACACTGCCACCTTGCTGCCCGACGGCCGCGTCCTGATTGTTGGTGGTGACGGCCCTTCGGGCCCGTTGGCCTCAGTGGAGTTGTATGACCCGCTGACCGGCAAGTTCAGCGCGACTGCCCCACTGACGACGGCCCGTGTCGGCCACACGGCCACGCTACTTCCCGATGGTCGCGTATTGGTCGCAGGAGGCGCCGATGCCCTCGACGACGGTCTCGCCGCCAACATCCTCGCTTCGGCCGAGTTGTACAACCCGGTGACGGGCACTTTCAGCCCGGCCGGATCTATGGCCACTGGGCGCCAGTTCCAGACGGCAACGCTGCTCCCTGACGGCCGAGTCCTGATTGCCGGAGGTGCCGACGGAACGACACCCGGGCCAGGAATGGTGACCGCTTTGGCTCTGGCGTCAGCCGAGCTATGCCGGCCGTAGGCCCGCGTCTCTGTCGGAACGATCAGGAGTCGAGCCTCCGACCGCGGGTGTCACGATGACTTCGTGCGATCTGGCCTGGACATTCAGCTTGGAAGGCCGGGGCCGGTTAGCGCTGTGGCACCCTTCGTGGAGGCCCGAGCGTGGCGTGTCCAGCTATCGTGTCGTCGTGGGCGGCGATTGACCGATTTCAGGGCTGGGGACTCGAGCCCTCGCTGCACGAGGCTGCGCAGGTGAAGGTCGCTGATCCACTGACGCCGATGAGGCGCCCGGCGTCGAATGCCATCACGTACCAGGTGTAGGTCGTGCCGGGCTGAGGCGAGGCGACCGGGACGAGGTCCGGGTAGAGGCTCGAGGCGTCGCTAGAGCCGAAGACTGCGTGCGTGTCCGAGCCCGTCCAGGCCCATGCAATCCCCTTCGTGGTCGTGGCCGTCACCCCATACGATGTCGCGCCGGGGACGGCCGACCAGCTCAGCGTGGGACCGGCCCCGCTCGCGTGGAGGCCGTCCACCGCGGTGCAGGGGAGCATCGCCAGGCCGCTCGCCAGGGCGCTCAGCCCGGGACAGACGGGCGCCGCCGAACCTGCGGCCCCGGCCGCGCCGGCCGGTTCCGAGCTGCTCGCGCTGGCGCAGCCGCCCAGGGCCAGGATCACGACCGCGAGGAGAAGGCCGGCGCGGCGCATCAGCAGTTACCCGTCGAGGTGCACCAGGCCCGGAACCGGGGCGGCGAGGGGGGATCAGTCTGGCCCATCTGCGCGGCCATGGCGTCGATATGGTCCAAGCCATCCGCAGCCTGACTCAGGGAGGCCCGTTGCGATGCGGTCAGCGACGCGCCGGGAGGCACCCCCGCAGTCAGCTTGTCGAACCACTGGTCGGCCAGGTCGGTGAAGCCCGCCGCGGCCGTTCGGACCACTTGAAGCAGGAAGCCCGGCTCGTCGAGGAGCGCTGCTGCTGCTGCCGTAGTCGTCACCATCTGCTTCAACAGCGCGTCCGCCTGGTCCCAGCGGCTCGCGGCGAATAGGTGCCTCACGAGCGTGGCGACCGCCATCATCGCCCCGTTGATGGCGTCCTTCTGCGATGACACCGAGCAACCGCAAAGAAACATCAACGGCAGGTCGAGGCTGACGTCCTGCAACTTGTCCCCGAGTGCAGCAAGCGCTGCGTCGTCGTGCTCGGCCTGGGCGGCCAGCCCGCTTATGTCAGAGACGTCCTGGCTCAGCCAGGGGAGCACTCGCGGGCCGAGGAACGTGAGGAGGTACCGCATGAGGCAGGCCTGGTCGCCTTTGGCTTTGGTCGCGCCGGTCTCCGCGGCGATGGACTCGACCTTGGCGAACGCGGCCTTGCGATCGTTGTCGGGCAGGGCCGCCACCTTGGCGTGCAGCTCGTCGATCATCTTGTTGATGCGGTCGCCGGTGGCGGCAATCGACCAGACGGGAGCATACGTGTCCGTGACCGCCAGTCCCTCGGATGCATAGACCCGCTTGGACGCCTCGAACACATCCGACTTGAACGTGCCGCTTGCCTGGCCGCAGTACGAGCTCTGGACGGTCAGGCGGACCGTATCGTCGGCGCTCCCACTCCCGCCGAAGCCACCGCCGAGCCCTCCGGCGCCGGCGGCGGCGATGGACATCTGGCCCGAGAGCTTGCCGGTCATCGTCACACCGGCCGGATCAAAGGCGTGGATCTCGACCTCGAGCGTGCCGGTGGCCTCTCCGCTGAGCTCGACCGCGATCTCCGGGGGCAGGATGGCGCTTCCACCCGAGTAGGTCATCGTCACCGCCGCGGTGCCGGTGACTTCGGCCTTGGCGTCGACGTGGAGCGTCAGATCGGCATCGAACGACTGGCTGAACGTGACCTGCAGCTTGCCGCCCGTGGCCTGGAACGTGGCCAGCATGTGGCCGGTGTAGTCACCCTCCGCCAGCGGCGCGGCCGCCAGAAACGGCGGGGTACAGGAATCCGAGTCGTCAGCTCGCACCCCCGCCGGCGCCAGACCGGCCACGAGCACCATGGCAACGACAGGCGCACCGAAGCGCCGCGCTACCAGTAAGCGATCCGCCCCAGCCACGCGGCACCTCCTCCGAACACCGGGTCCGCCCGTGACAGGCGATTGGTATCACCGGGAACTGCCGGGGGGCGAGGGCCGAACGTCGCGAACACGCATCGGGCGATCTCCGCCGGCGCGGAACGGAGAATGGAGCGGGAGACGGGTCTCGAACCCGCGACATTCAGCCTTGGAATGCCCACGCTCAGATCCGCGACCACTTCGGCAGTGCCGGCGTCACGATGGCTGCGTCGTGACGACGATGGAGTCAACCCAAGGGCCCCCCTGGCGACAAGAGGCGAGGACTAGTCAGGCTTCTGCACATTCCGTCCACACCGGCGCTGGTGTGGTGGACAAGTACGGGCGCGGCCCGCCAGTTGGTGGACAAGTCCCTTGTGCGAATGTCATCGAACGTTCATTCTAAATCTTGCCTGAAGGGGCCGACATTCACTGTCGAACCGGACCGAAGAGCAATCTCCGGGACGGTCCCGGGAAACCGGACCGAGGACCGCAAGGACGTCGGCCACGAGCCCGGCGGCGGGTCGACGATCACGAGCAATCGCGATCGCCGGTGCGCCAGTCGACGGACAGCTGGTTCCTTTGGGCGCTTTGCTGTCCCCCCGACCATCAGGCCCCGTCGACGCTCTCGCCCCGACAGGGGGGTTGCGATCCCACGCACAAGAGACTGGGCACCGCCGTCGCAACGCATCGGTGTCCACGGCCAGTCGACCGGGATGCGCAGCGTCTTGCCCCGGCAGCGCTCCGTCGTTTCTCGAGGCCTGGTGAGGATGGAGACCGAGTCTCGGGGCCCGGGCTCCATCCGCAAGGGGGTGTCGACCTAGTAGTCCATGTCCCCGCCATAACCGCCGCCGGCGGGCACGGATTGCTTCTTCTCCGGCAGGTCGGTGATGAGCGACTCCGTCGTGAGGACCATCGCCGCGATGGAGGCGGCGTTCTGGAGCGCTGAGCGCGTCACCTTGGCGGCGTCGACGATGCCCTTCGTGAACATGTCGCCGTAGTTGCCCTTGAGGGCATCGAAGCCGTGACCCGGCTTGAGGCCCTTGACCTTTTCGACCACCACCTCGCCATGCGCGCCGGCGTTGTCGGCGATCTGGCGGATGGGCGCTTCGAGCGCGCGGCGCAGGATGTCGAGGCCGACCGCCTCGTCGCCCACCAGCTCGACCAGGTCGAGCGCCGGGATGGCTTGGAGCAGGGCCACGCCGCCGCCCGCGACCAGGCCCTCTTCGACCGCTGCGCGGGTGGTAGAGAGCGCGTCCTCGATCCGGTGCTTCTTCTCCTTGAGTTCGACCTCGGTCGCCGCGCCGACCTTGATGACCGCGACGCCACCGGCCAGCTTGGCCAGGCGCTCCTGGAGCTTCTCCTTGTCGTAGTCGGAGGTGGTGTCCTCGATCTGGGCCTTGATCTGGCTCATCCGGGCTTTGATCTGCTCCGGCGAGCCCGCGCCGTCCACGATTGTGGTGTCGTCCTTGGTGGCCATTACGCGGCGGGCCTGGCCGAAGTCTTCGACCGTGACCGAGTCGAGCTTGCGGCCGATCTCCTCGCTGATGACGGTGCCGCCGGTGAGGACCGCGATGTCGCGCAGCATCTCCTTGCGGCGATCGCCGAAGCCCGGCGCCTTTGCCGCGACGACCGAGACGGTGCCGCGGAGCTTGTTCACGACGAGTGTGGCGAGGGCCTCGCCGTCGACGTCCTCGGCGATGATGACCAGCGGCTTGGTCCCTCCGACGGCCTTCTCGAGCGCCGGCAGGATGTCCTTGACGCTCGAGATCTTCTTGTCGGTGATCAGGATGAATGGGTTCTCAAGGACCGTCTCCATTCGATCGACATTGGTGACGAAGTAGGCCGAGAGGTAGCCGCGGTCGAACTGCAGACCCTCCGTGTACTCGGTCTCGAGGCCGAGCGTCTGGCCCTCCTCAACGGTGATGACGCCGTCCTTGCCGACTTTGTCCATCACTTCGGCGATGATCCTGCCGACCTCGGGGTCGGCGGCGCTGATCGAGGCCACGGCCGTGATCTGCTTGCGGTTGTCGACCGGGCGGGACCCGCGCTTGAGCTCTGCGACGATAGCCTCGACGCCCTTCTCGATGCCCCGCCTGACAGCGATCGGGTTGGCCCCGGCGCTGACGTTCCGGAGGCCCTCGGCGACGATCGCCTGACCGAGGACGATGGCAGTCGTGGTGCCGTCCCCGGCAACTTCGTCGGTCTTGGTAGCGACTTCCTTCAGAAGCTGGGCGCCCATGTTCTCGAAGGGGTCTTCGAGCTCGATCTCCTTGGCGATCGTGACGCCGTCGTTGGTGATCGTCGGCGCACCGTACTTCTTGTCGAGGACGACGTTACGGCCCTTGGGGCCGAGCGTGACGCGGACGGCGTCGGCCATGCGGTCGATGCCGTGCATGAGGCTTCGGCGCGCCATTTCATCGAAGAGGAGTTGCTTGGCCATGGCCTGTACGGTCCTTTCAGGGTGTGTTGGAAGCGCGCCGGCCTTGGCCGGGGAGCAGGGGTCGACCTAAGGTCAGGCTTCGACCACCGCGAGGATGTCCTTGTGGCTGATGATCAGCAGGTCCTCGCCGTCAAGCTTGAATTCAGTGCCGCCGTACTTCGCATAGAGGACCTTGTCGCCCGGCTTGAGGTCCATTTGCTCGCGCTTGCCGTCGTCGAGGACACGACCTGGGCCGACAGCAAGGATCGTCCCCTCCTGGGGCTTCTCTTTGGCGGTATCCGGGATCACGATGCCGCTCTTCGTCGTCTCTTCGCCGGGAGTCGGCTGAACAACCACGCGGTCGCCCAGCGGGCGGAGCTTCTTCGTGATTGGCGTGGCGACGGCGTGCGTGGCCGACTTCGAGGGATGGGCGGGCTTGGCTTTGGTGGCGGTGGCCACGGATGGTTCCTCCTGAGGGTCCGCTCTGCGGATAGGTCCTAGCCTGCGGCTGGCCCGGACTCCTTCCGAGCGGGCAGAGAACGCTATCTAGTTGGATGGGTCATCTCTGCGAAACCGTATTATCAGTATGGTATCGTTTGGACTAATGTCAATCGACGCGACCGCCGCACCACTCGCCCACTTGACCTCGACGTCGTACCTCGTGCTGGGCCTGATCGAGCGAGAAGGTCCATCCACGCCCTACGAACTCAAACGTCACGTGGCGGCGACCATCGGCCATTTCTGGTCATTCCCCCACGCCCTTCTCTACAAGGAGCCGGCACGCCTTGTCGAATTGGGTCTGTTGACGGAGGATCGCGAGGCGGATGGGCGGCGGCGGCGGCTCTTCACGATCACCGGCCGCGGCCGCGCCGCGATCCAGGCATGGCTCGCGACGCCCTCGCAGGAACCGACCGAGCTGCGCGACGCCGGCCTGCTCCAGCTGTTCTTCTCGGATCTCGGGTCAACCGACGATCGCCGAGCTCTTGCGGTTTCGCAGATCACGATCCATCGCGCCGCCCTCGCCCGCTACGCGGACGACCGGCGCGGCGAGCGCGGGCTCAACGGCTCGGACTCAGCGGCGCGCACCGTCGAGCATTGGCGAGGGGTGACCCTGCCCATGGGCCTCCTCTACGAGCGGGCGGCTGTGGAGTTCTGGGAAGGCGTCGCCGCTGGCGCGCGCGTCGATGACGCTGGCGCGGACAGATCGCGGGCGGAGAACGACGGCACCCGCCTCGCCTCGAACGAGGCCTGGCGAGACGTGGGCGGCGGAAGGTAGGCAGGCCTGCGGGTTCGGGCCACCCAGCCTCGCTCTACGTGAGCCTGGGTGTCGCCACCTGAGGGTCATCGCACCATGACCTGATCGCGTTGGGATGCAGCCCGGCTATGAGGCAACCAGATGCCGTAGCTTCTCCCAGGCGTCGAGACTTGGGTAGGCGTCGTCCTCAAGGGCATGCGACAGCCCTGTCTCATCGGAGCCGAAGTTCACGAGGTAGTGCAGGAAGGAAGTCAGGCCGGCGTTCTCGTCCAGAAATGCTTGCCATTTGCGGCGCCCGTTCTGTGAGCCCTCGAAGGCCGCGATGCCGAATTCCGCCGACTTTCCGGCAAGTCGGGTGAATGAGTAGAAGGCGTCACGGTAGGCGGCGAATCCCTCGGCGTCGTGTTCCCTCAGGTACTGCGCCGTCTCCGGCCACGGCTGCTTGAAGGCTCGTGTCTGTCGCAGTCGGCTGCGGGCGTGAGTCGCAAATGCAACGGCCATCTCATGACCAACTCTAGATCGCACCTCAAGCCGGAGATCGGCAAGGGAGCCCGGCGTAGGCCCATCAGGGTCCGGGGTGACGTACACCCCGTGGTCGAAGTCGACGCCATACACGCTCGGCGACAGATGGGCGAAGATCTCGGGGTCCTTCATGCAGCTGCAGATCTCGTCCCACATGCCGGCCGACCTGAGATGGAAGAGCAACTCGGAGAATCCCCGTGGAACCTCACCCTTCCAGGTCCCATCACTGACGGACTGCGCTTGGCTGAGGAAGTAGCTAGCCAAAGCCGTGTGTGCTACCTGCCTCTTCGACTCCTGCTCGAGGTACTCGGCCTTCACGGCCTCGCGGAACTGACCGTGGTAGAAGTCCAGCAACTTGCCGCGGTGCATGAGGTACGGCCGCAGTAGCTGGACCAGCGAGGCCACATTGCCCTGAGCGTCGGCCGGCGCGGCGGGCTCCGCCTCGAAGTCACTCGGAGCCAGCAGCTCCACCAGCTCGCACTGGCTCAGGCCATGCCGGCTCACACCCAGGAGCGAGGCGAACCCGGCTACCAGTTGCCGCCCGATCTTGTGATCCGAAGCGTCGCGAAAGCCATCGTCCTCCTCCAATCGCTTCAGGATCCATGTGAACAGAGCCTGTGTCGTTCCCGGCAGCTGCGTGATGCGATCGGTGATCTCCTCATAGGTGCCGAGCGTGCGCAGCTCTTCTAGCGCCGCGAGCAGATACAGGGGCGTCGCGGCATCCGTCTTGGCGCGCAGCGCATCTGTCTGCTGAGCCGTCGTCGCCTTGCGGTAGCGGTGAAGGAACTGCCGGATGATCGCCTTACGGTCGCGGGGCGCCAGTCCTCGGAGCATCACCTCGCGGGGCCTGTTGAGACGCTCACGCAGATCATCGAGCTCTCTGCCGAGCTGGCTGGAGAGAATGACACGCGCGTTACCGGGCAGGTCCTGCTCCAGCCAGCACAACTTGTCCAGCATCGGGTCGTGGTCGAACTGGTCGACAGCGTCGAGGATGATCACGACACGGTTCTTCTCGCAGGCCTGCTCCAGGATTCTTGGAAACGCCGTGCGGAGTCCGTCTGGATCGTGGGGGATCTCAGTGGCAATGCCGCCGCCAACGGTCAATTCGTGGCATAGCCGACGGAGCGTTTGGCGTACGTCCGTGGAGCCTGGGCTAGCGCCCACGAAATGGGTGATCAGAAGCGATTCGGTAGGCGCGAAGCCTGGGAACGATACGGCGAAATTGGCGAGCAAGGCCGATTTTCCGGAGCCGGGTTTGCCGACCAGGCACAGACAGCCACTCTCGCCTGCACTGGTGGTGTATTCCACCAGTTCCCGCCAGACCGGTTCACGTCCGCCGAGAATGAAGCGCTGGGTGCGCTCTCCAATGAACGCATCCATCGCTGACTGCTCTTCGGTGAATTCGTCCGGGTTGGCTAACGCTTGCTCGCCGAACGCCTCGTCAATGCTCTCATTCAGGTCCGCGTAGACTCGCTCGCCAAAGGCTCTCAGCCCGACTAGACGCCTGGCTTTGTCGTCCCAGTGGGCCGGGTAGACGAATGGCCTATACCCGGCTCGTTCTATGGTCTGTTTGAGCCCAGTGAGACTGCGATCCTTCTCACTACCAGTCGGCTCGCGGTATTCGCCCGGCGTCTCCTCAACCATCGCGGCGGTCGCGGTCGGATCGCGGAAATAGAACAATGCGTGGTCTTCGTGGCCCAGGTGGTCCAGGACGCCGTAGTGGATCTCATCCGCGGTGATCGAGCGGACTTCGCCTGGCGGTACCCAACCGTAACGCCCGCCCAGCATGCACAAGAACCGTGGGTGGCACTCGTCCACGACTTCACGACAGACCGACAGCGCGTTCTGGTCGCCCGTCACTCCCCACCGCAGGTCCATATCCACGAGATGTATGCGGCGGCTGAGCAGTTGCTCACGCAGCTTCGGGAAGACGAAGCGAACGAGATGGTCCCGCTCAGCCTGCATGTCCCGGAAGGTTGACGAAATGAAGACGCTAACGGTCCTGTACCCAGCGGCCTGCCTGGCCATCGTGACCGCACCTTTCCTGGGAGCTTGGCTCGGATGCTCCGGGGCCGGAAGAAGCCGCTCATCCGCCGGGTCGCCGATCTTGTCGAGCGCGCCTGCTGCGGCTTTGCGTATCCGCGAGTCCTCGTCCTGGAGGGCGGCGACGAGGGCCTCGACTGCGCCGCGGTCGCCGATTTGGCCCAGAGCTCTGGCCGCAGCCTCGCGGATTTCCCCGTCCTCCCCATGCCCCAGCGCCCTGATCAGGCCAGAAACGTCCCGAGCGGCCTTGAGCCTGTCGACTTCTGGTGCTCCGAGAGGTCCCATGCGTTCGCCCTTCTCGGATCATCCTGACACAGACGGAGGTGCGTCTGGAACCGATAGCGCCGCTGCCAGCCCGCGGTCGGGGCGACCCTCGAACGCCGGCAAGGATCGGTCACGATCGCTGGATCGTGACGACTTGGGGCGGGCCAACTAGCCGAGGGTCAGTCCATCGCAAAGCGGGATTCCGACCGCCAAGCGGTTAGATCCGGCCGATATCGCGCCGCCGCAGCCCGGTCAGCCCGATGAGCGTGAGGCCGGCCGCGACGGCCGACATCACGACCAGCGGCAGGAGGGTCAGGCTCGCAGCAGGCAGTTGGGGCACGTGCTCGAATGGAGAGAGGTCCGAGAGCCAGCTTGGGAGGCCGAGGACTGCGCCTAGGAATCCCTCGACGACGCAGGCCACAAGGATCGCCCACGACACGCCGACCAGGCGCGGTACCAGCCCGTCGAGTGCCATGGCGAGCCCGACCATGATCCACATGGCCGGCGCGTAGACGAGGGCGGCCACGAACAGGCGCGGAACGCTTTGCATGCCGCCGCCCGCGAAGCCGTAGCTAAGGCCAGCGGCCAGCCCGGCGACGGCGAGCAGGATGACGCTGCCCGCGCCAGCCACTGCGAGGTGACTCGCCGCGAACCGCCAGCGCGAGACGGGCGTCGCCAGGACCAAGTCGGCGCGCATGGACGTTTCCTCGCTCCGCACCCGCATGGCGGACCCGATGGCGAAACCCGTGGCGATGAGCGCCATCAGTCGGAAGGACGAAGCGAAGTACATGTCCGTCAGGCTCCCTCCTCCCGCGCCGGCAAGCATCTGGGCGAGGGCCTTGTTCTGGCCGATGAAGGTGTCGACGGTGGGCCCGATCCAGCCGTAAGCGATGCCGATTACCAGGACGCCGGCGCCCCATCCGAGCAGTGATCCCCGCTGCAGCCGGAAGGCCAGACCCAGGGGGTGCCCGAGGCTCGGCGCTGCCGTCGGCCGGCCCGGCCGCGGCGCTACGAGCCCGGCGCCGAGGTCGCGCCGGACGGCCAGGGCGGCGGCCGCGGCGACCAGCAGTACGGTGACCGCGACCAACAGCAGCAAGGGCCACCACCGCTCATCGGCAAACGGCCGCGCCTTCTGGGCCACTCCGATCGGGGAGAACCAGGAGACAGTTCCGTCGCCGATGTCCCCGATGGCGCGCAGCAAGTACGTCGCCCCGAGTACCGCCCCGGCGGTGCCATAGACGACGCGGGTGCTCTCGGTGACCTGCGCCACGAGCAGGGCGACACCGCCGAAGACCAGCCCGACCAGGATGAACGACACCCCGAAGGTGACCGACCCGGCCGCGGGTAGACCCTGGGCGATCAGCACGGCAGCGGTGAGCATGCCAACGGTCAGGTTCATGGCGGCTACCGTGAGCGCTGCGGCGAGGGTGTTGGCATGGATGCCGACCGGCAGAGAGCGCACGACTTCGAGGCGGCCGGCTTCCTCTTCGCCCCGCGTCAGCCGGCCGACCATGAAGATGCTCATGAGGGCCACGATCACCATTCCCCCGGCGCCGAACTGGAACGCCACCTGTCCACCGACGGTGTTCAGGCCCTGGGGGGCTCCGTTGAAGGCGATCATCGCCGCGTTGTGCTCGGTCGCGGCGGCCGTCTGATCTAGGGCGGCCTGGGTTGGGAGCAGACCCTCGATTCCGACCGTCGTCAGAGCCGCCAGCACGACGAGCGCGACAATCCAAACGAGGATCCGGATGCGGTCGCGGCGCAGGATGAAGCGGGTCAGAGCAAGGGTTCCCGTGAGCGAGGTCATCGACGCGGCAAGGGTGTCGTATCGCGCTCCCGGTCGACACGTTCGGGTTCGTTCGCCAGCTCATCGCCGTAGTGGCGGAGGAACAGCTCCTCGAGCGTGGGTGGATGGCTGACCAGGCTCCGCACCCCAAGCTCACCGAGCCGGCGCACCGCAGGGTCGAGGTGATCGGTGTCGACCTCGAAACGCACATGGGCGCCGTCGATCTCGAAGTCGTGGATACCGTCGAGGTCGGCCAGCCCCTGCGCCGGATGCACGGTCTCCGCGGTGATCGATGTTCGGGTGAGGTGCCTCAGCTCGTCGAGCGTGCCCCCTTCCACGATCCGCCCCAGGCGGACGATGCTGAGCCGGTCGCACAGAGCTTCGACTTCGGCAAGGATGTGGCTGGAGAGCAATACGGTTCGCCCTTGGGCCTTCACTTCTCGGATGCAGTCCTGGAAGACCGCCTCCATCAGCGGGTCGAGTCCCGAGGTCGGTTCGTCGAGGAGGAGCAGTTCGGCGTCCGACGCCAGGGCCGCTACCAATGCAACCTTCTGCCGGTTCCCCTTTGAGTAGGAGCCGGTCTTCTTGGTCGGGTCGAGCAGGAACCGTTCGAGGAGCTCGTCGCAGCGGCGCCGGTTGAAGTCGCCCCGCAGGCGACCGAAGAGGTCGATCACCTCACCACCGGTCAGGTTCGGCCACAGACTGACCTCTCCGGGTACGTACGCCAACCGGCGATGCAACTCGACAGCGTCGCGCCATGGGTCCTTACCAAGCAATTCGACATCGCCGGAGTCGGCCCGAAGCAAGCCGAGCAGCACGCGAATGGTCGTGGTCTTGCCCGAGCCATTCGGACCGAGAAACCCGTGGACCTCGCCCGCCTTGACCGACAGGTCGAGACCGTCGAGAGCGCGCGTCGATCCGAAGTTCTTTGTCAGACCTGAAGTGAAGATCGCGATGGTCATGTCGCCATCATCTCAAAACTCTCGTGCGTCATCTCGGAGATGTAGCGAGCCGGAGCTCGCCCCGGCTACCGCCCCGCGGGCTTCCTTCACAACGCTGTGCACCTCCTCCAATTGCTTCAACACTTGAAGGAAGAACCTCCCTGATGGTGCACGCGGTCAACGGCACGATCTGCTCATCGTGGGCGTGCTGGACCGCCGCTATCCGTCCTCGCCGCCATCCGCCCGAGCCGAATTGAGAGCGAGCAGTGCGCCGAGCAGCTCCTCGCGGTCGATATGCACAGGCCAGCCGTAGGCGGCTAGGACTGCAGCGTCGAGCCGCTCGTGGGCCTGAGCGAGCCAGGTCGGGCGAGCGTTGTACAGGTTGGTCAGAGTTCTCTTTGCGAGCTCGGCATCCAGTAGCCCTTGGGGGTTCAGCCAGCCGGTGCGGAGGCGGTCCAGCTCGCGCGCCGCGTCGGCGATGGCCTCGCGCTGGGCGTCGGTCGCGGGCGGGAACGGGAAGGTCTCGAAGCAGGTCGTCGGCGTGTAGCGCGGGCGTGTTTCGAGCTGCGTGCCTTGCGCCAGGGCCCAAGTCTCGTGGACGCGGGAGTGCAGCACGCCGAAGGTGTAGTCGTCGTCACGGCACACAACGACCAATTGGTGATCCGGGAGCGTCTCAGTCGAAAGCCAGACGAAGAGCCTGTGCTTCGCCAAGGCCGGAGTAGCGATGAACCTGGTGAGATGAGCAAACGACCGCCGCATTCCGGGGATCGCTTCCGAATGAAGCCACCATCGTTCTCGATAGCGCTTCCGAGCGACCGTGTCCCGGAATGGCTTGACGTGCTCCTTCACATACTCGAATGGTGCCTCGTAGAGTGCAGCGTCCCGTTGGCTCCGGTTGAGTCCGAAGTCGACAATCCACATCCCGCGCGGCCTCCGTGTCACGTCGAGCCCGTTCATCCACGGCCGGACGACATCGGAGTTACTCCGCCCGTCTGGGTTTGGTGAAGCAAGCAGTCGCTGGGCCATCTCGCGATCGATGTCGAAGGGGCCTCCCTTGACGTCTGCGATGTACGCGACAGCGGCGTTCTCCTTCAAGCGGCGTGCCTTGGTTAGATCGACGCCGGACGTGAGATCCGAGTTGATACTCGCCACGGGGCGCCCGTCGAGCGTTCGCTCCCTCTGCGAGCCGTCATCCTGGCCCACGAAACTGATGTGAACAGCGGCCCCGGCAAGCACCCAGGGCTCGTCGCCATAGGCGAAGAAGATGTCGCCGGTCCGCTTGATCCGCTCCAGTACATCGCGTCCGAGACCGCCTCGGATTCCCTGCGTGGCCAGTAGGCCGGACCGTTGGAGCTTCCCGGCTTCTATCTGTGCACGCGCCTTCTCGTGCCAGTAGGCGCACAGGTCGCTCATGCCCGGCAACCGATCGCCGAAGACCGCAAACAGCTGCTCGACGTATTCGTCGTCGAGATTCGCCCTTAGCAATTTGGCGCCGAGGAACGGCGGGTTGCCCACGACGACGTCTGCCTCGGGCCATTCCGCCTCGCGTGGATGGCTCGGGTCCGAGAGATCCAGCAGCGCGTCCTGCTCGCGGATGCTGTCGAGCGACTGAAGGACCGGGTCGCGCGGGTGACCGAGGCCATGCGCGAGCATCCACTGGATCTGGCCGATCCAAATCGTGACCCGGGCCAGTTCGGCCGCAAACGGGTTGATCTCGATGCCGAGCAGGTTCTGCGGGCCAACTTGTGGGAACTCCTGGGGGATGCGCAGGACGAGCGAGCCCCACTGGATGGCTTCGTACTCGAGGTCCTTGAGCAACTGGAGCGAGATGTACAGGAAGTTGCCGCTGCCGCACGCGGGGTCGAGGACGCGGATGGCGCGCAGACGTTCGAGGAAGCCACTCAAGATGCGCTCGGGGTTCTGTCCAGCAGGCGTGCGGGCGGTCGACTTGCGGCCGGCGAGGACGAGCGGCGTGATCTTGGCCTGCGTCTCGGCCCAGTCACGACGAAGTGGTGCCATCAGGACGGGTTCGACCAGGCGCAGGATCGAGGCCCGGTCGGTGTAGTGGGCACCGAGCTGGGCTCGCTGGTCGGGGTCCAAGCCGCGCTCGAATAGTGTCCCGAATATGGCGGGCTCGATCTGGCTCCAATCAAGCTTGGAGACCCGGCCGATCGTCTCCATCTCAGATGGCATCAGCTCGACCACCTCGGCGTCGTCGAACAGGCCGCCGTTGAACCACTCGATGCGCTCGACACCGAAGAGGCCACCTCCCTTGGCCATCTTGCCGAACAGATCGTGCAGCGCGGCAGAGAAGGCCGCGGCGTCGCCCTTGGTCGCGCTCGATAGCCGATCGATCAGGTTCTTGGGCAGGATGCCGGCATCCTCGGCGAACATCGCGAAGAGCAGGCGATCGAGGAAGTGCGCCACGGCGTGCGGGTGATGGCCGCGGGAGCGGAGGGCGGTGGCCAGGTCGGCGAAGTCCTTCGCGGCCCGCTCGGTCAGTTCCTCGCGCAGGCGCGTCGGGCGCAGGCTCTCCGGATCGGTGAAGACAGCGCGCAGGATGCGCATCGGCTCGCCCGGGTCGGCGGCTAGATCGTCGAGTGTGAAGCGGTACACCCGAGGCACGGTGTTGGTGAAGTTGGTGTGGATCTCGAACCGGGCCAGATCACACACGACCAGCAGCGGCGGGTTGCCGAGAGCCTCGCGGTAGCCGTTGAGCTGCGAGTAAGCAGCTGCCAGGTCCTTGCGCTTGCCTTTGTACTCCCAGGCGAAGTGGTCCCGCATCCAGACGTCGGCGAAGCCGTCGCCACCCTCAGCCTTCCCGGCGCCTTTCTCGAAGGCGTACCACTCGCCGGTTGGGTCCGCGTCGTTGGGCGTCGGCTGGCCGAGCATCCGGCACAGGTCGATGAAGTGCTCTTGCGACGCGGCCCGCTCGGACTGCGTGCTGCCCCGCCACTTCGCCACGAACTCGGCTGGCGTCGGCAACCTTCCCTCCTGCTCCGGGTTCTACCCGCCGCCTGAGTGTACAGACTGGACGCGGCGCAATGGGGCCCGGGATAGATGCGACGATGCGAACATCGTGCTGGTCCGTCAGCGCGGCGAGGGATGCATCTCGACCGGGCGCAGCTTCGGTCTTGACAGCGCCCGGAGCCCGTGACCATGGTCCTCGCGTCTTCCGCCTGTGAGTCTTTGGGGGTGTTGGGATGTCGAGCAGGGTACTGGCTCTGGCGACTGCCGCCGTGATCGCGGTCGGCGCATTCGGGATCGGATACAACCTCGGTAGTAGTAGTGCGAAGGACTACACGCTATACACCGGTGACTGCTTCAGGGCGGCAACTGAAGCGGCGAGCTGCACTGCGGCCGATGTGACCTGGGGCGTCTCGGGCGACGTCAGCTGGGTTGACGCCAACGGTGTCGGAAAAGGAGGTCCCAACGACCCTGCCGACCCCTGGCCGACCTGCCTGCCGCAGAACACGGAGGTCAAGGGCATGCGCTTCGCCGGCGCCTGGCTCCCAGCCGGTTCGGGCGGTCTCGGAGCCACGATCGTCTGGGTTGATTGCCGGGGTCATTAGGCGTCGCACGGTCGCAAGAGAGGCAAACGGGTGCGGGGCCACCACGGTGGTGCGGCGCACTGGAAGTCCCAACGACACTAACCGCGCATCGTGCTCGACTCCAGGACAGTCGCCCCGTTGACTAACCCACCCCGCCAGCGCGCTCGATCAAGTCGTCGAGAATCCGGTCGAGCGAGGCCACCACCAGGGACAAGTGGCCGTGATCCGGAACGAGTCGCGAGCGGGCGCTCGGGATGTGGGCCGCCAGCCACCGGCCATGAGCGATTGGAACCATTCGATCGTGCTCGCCCTGCCATACCGTCACGGGCACCTGGATGGAGGCTAGATCGAACCCCCAATCCTGAACAAGCTCGAGGTCGTCGTCGTACCAGCCCCAGATCCCGCCCGACAGCGCTCGCCGGAAGGCCTGTGCAACGTGCTCAGCGAACACCCCGGTGAGAGCAGTTCTGTCCTCTTCGGAGGCGAGATCCCCGAGCCCGGCCGCGACCTGTTCGGCTGTCACCGAGCCGAAGCTCGGCGCCAGCGCCTCGATGAAGCTTCGCAGTTGCTCGGGGCTTGCGATCGCAGCCCCTAACTCTTCGACATTGTCGGTACTCATTCCGGCGAAGAAGTCGAGATCCTCCGCCCCGTAGGGAGCGGGGCTGGCGATCGTCCCGGCAGCAGCCACTCGCTCTGGGAGCAGCGCAGCGCAAGCAAGGGCGTGCGGCCCCCCACCCGACCAGCCGAGAGTTAGGCAGCGGTCCACGCCAAGCGCGTCGAGGATTGCCCCAACGTCCCCGGCGGCATCAGCGACGCGCCTGCCGACCCGGCGCTCCGAAGTTCCGTAGCCCGGTCGAGCGTACTGGACCAGACGCATCCGCCGCGCGGCCGCTGCGGCCTCAAGTAGCCTGAATGAGACCGGCGCGGCTGGCGTGCCCCCTTGGTAGAGGAGGGTCCAACCCTCTTCGGGCGGCATCGGCAGGATCTCGATGGCTCTGCCGTCAGGGGCTCGGACGTGCTGCAGCCCGTTCTCTGCCATGGTGTGCGTCCTCCTCCGTTGCCGGCATGACCCACCGCCCAGGTGTCAAGAGCCGCCGTCGGAGGCTTCCGCCAGAGCGTCATCCCAACACCGACAAAGCCTGTGGTTGTGGGCGAGCGCCGCCTTTGCAGTGTACGCGCGGGACCAAGCTCGACCGGGCCACGCGATGTGGTCATCGTGTGCGGGGAGACGGTTTGGCAGAGAGGACGCCTGCACGAGCGCCTGAGGGATCAGCAAACGGAAAGGTTTGCCCTAGCAGCCCCGAGCCCCCCGGGGGGGCCGGACTACGCCGGGGTAGTCGGCGGCCCCTCGCGGAACCCGCCCAGCGGCCACAACCTGGGACGAATGCCCATCGCCCGGGCCAGGCCCAGCAGGACCAGGAAGCCGCCGATCAAGAGGACTACCAATCCGGTCTCGAGCGAGTAGCCCAAGCCGTAGGCGAGGTAGCTCCACAGGTTGAACATGGGAATGACGACCAAGACCAGCCCCACGACACAGGCGACCACGACCAGGGCCCGCGGGACCGGGGACCTCCCGGGCAGGGGTCGTCTCAGCGACACGAGAACCGTGACCGTTATGGCTGCCCCAAGGGCGCCCAGGATGAGCGTGGACAGCCCGGTCACCAGCGGGCTGAAATGAAGGGAACTGAACATGTTCGCCTTGAAGAAGCCGCCGTTCCAGTGGCTGAAGATCTCCCAGCCGGTCCACTCGCTGTAGATGATGCGGCCTGTCCCCGTGAAACTCGGCCCTTTCGCCATCCCGATCCAGGGCAGGAAGGAGGACACCATGGCCAGGCCGCTGCCGGCCAGAGCGAGGAGGGCGTGGGCATTCATCCAGGCGATCTCGGACCCGGCAGGCGCGAGGCTGGGGCTGGGGGCCGAAAGATGCCGCCAGGGCCCGCCCACCGCGCGGTTGAGCCCAAACAGGACCACGTAGCCGCCGATCACGAGCAGTACGAGGCCGAATCCGAGCGAGAAACCCAGCTCCGCGCCGTCGCCGAAGTAGCTGATCAGGTTGAGGCTCGCAGCCGCAGCCACGACCGCGCCCACGATTACGGCGGCCAGAACCAGGGGTCGCGGGACCGGGTAGGTTCCCGGCAGGGGTCGTCGCGTCCACCACAGAACCGCCAGGGCCGTCGCCGCGGCGAGGGCTCCCAGGATGAGGGTCGACAGCCCGCTCACCATCGGGACTGTCCCGCCGCGAAACACGTTGCTGACCAGACCGGGTGTCCCGAGACGGCCGATGTCCCAGCCGGTGAAGGTGATGACATCGATCTGGTACTTGATCCAGGGCAGGAAGGGCGACACCATCACCAGGCAGCTGCCGGCCAGGGCGACGAGGGCGTAGGTCGCCATCCTGCCGGTGTTGGGTGGGGCGAGTGCGGGAAGGGGGCCGGGAGGGGCCGGCGTGGTTTGCGTCTGCTGCATGGCGAGTCCTCCACGGGTCGGTCTCGCCAGTGGCTCGGCGCGGTCCCGGCGGCAGAGGTTTGGGCCGCGTGTCAGAGCGCCTCCGTACCAGCGCATTCTCTCACCGGTGCATCCGGCCCCGACGGGGCCGCCCGACTGGCCGGGCTACGCCGGGATCGTCGGCGGCTCAGCGGAGCGGGGCCGGAAGGAAGCTTGGAGGGACCGGTTCATCTCCGGCTTATGCGAAGCGGGCCGGGTACCAGTATTCGGCACGCTCCTCTGGCCGGAGATCCTCCCACGATCAAGCTCCATGGTGCTAACGATTGTGGGAGGCTAGGCAACACCTAAGGCGAAGTCCAGACGACCATGCTGTCGTTCGAGAAGCCCACGGGTACGAAGCCGGCGCCATTGAGCGGCGCCGCGCCCAACATGATGGCCAGACGGGATCCGGGGCTCACTTGGGTCCATGTCCAGGTCGAGCCGTCGCTCGAGGCGCAGATTTCGCCCGAACGGAGCCGGTAGCGGGCGGCCTCGAATTAGGGATTCCACGCTCGTTGAGGGCGGGTCGGCGACCGGCAGCGACCGCCTCCGAACGGGCTGAGTCGGACTTCGGATCAGATGGTCGGGGGTTCGGATCCCTCCGGGCGCGCCAACACCACAACTTGTAGTGGTGTTGGGGTGTCAGGACCACTAGATATTGTGCGTAGGACGATCTCGTGGGCGACGCCCATGGAGGTAAGAATATGCGACGCACGGACCAGAACCGCAGATAGAAGGCGTTCGGCGAGGCGGCGGTGGGCGATGCGGTGGGAGTGGCCGGCGCCGTGGGCGTCGGCTCGGGGGCGAGCGTCGGGGTGGTTGTGGCGGTGGCCATCTCGGACGCCGCGACGGTGGCCGACGGAGCGGCGGCGGACGGCGCGACGCTGCCGCGTCCGGTCTGGGTGACGGGGCCGGCGCCGCCGCAGCCCGAAGCGATCAACGCCACCGCGACCGCGGCCCCAACCAACCCTCGACGTCCTCGCGCGGCTCGGACCTCCCACTCGTGGCGGGCACATCGTCCCGTCGGCCCGAGTATCGCACCTTGCGATCCGCCCAGCGGGGCAGTCTGCTAGGTCTCGGCCTGACGGCGCCGCCTGCGGAGCAGGAAGAAGAAGACGAGGCCCGCGGCCACGGCCAGCGCCGCGACCACGGCCAGGATGATCGCGACCGGAGAGTCGCCGGATCCGCCGGCGTCGCCGGCGTTGCCCGACCCGGCGGCCGGGGAGCCACCGGCACTCGGCGCCGCCGACTGGACGTCCACATTCGCGCTGGGCGGTTCCGTCGGAGGCGAACTGGACGCCGGTGTCGCGGTGGTCGGCGCAGTCGGAGTCGCCGTGGGAGTCGGCTCGGAAGTCGCGCTTGGCGCCGCAGTAGCTTGATGCGGCGCGGGCGTTGCGGCCGGGTGCGGCGTGGGCGATGGCGTGGGAGTGGGCGTCGGCGGCACGACCCATGTCCTGAAGGCGATGTCCTGCTTGTCGGTGATGGCCTCTCGCTGCCAGTGGGACCCAGACCAGGTCACTACGACGCCGCCGGGGTACGGGTTGCTGTTGTTCGCGCCGCCGATCTTGTAGACCATGGTGGAGTCGGCAGGGAAGATCACGATCGCCAGCTTCTGACCCGCCGTGAAGTCATGTTGCGAGAGCGGGATATGGGCAAAGCCCTCGGGCTCGAACTTGTCCAGGGGGACCCAGCCTTGCGCCATGGCCAGGCCGAAAGGCAATCCTGCTGCGTTCACACCGGTGATGCTCACTCTGATGGTCGTCAGCGTGGTTTCGCCGTGCAGCCAGAGGTCGAGGGAGGCCATCCTGCCGGTCTTGCCGACGGTTATTGTCTGGGCCACCTTGCCCGCGAGCATCCAGCGGGTGTCGACGGTGTTGCTGTACTGGTCGATCACCGGGGCTGTCGCCATAACCGGAGCCGGCGCCTGCACTGCCACCAGGAACAGGCACGTAAACGTTGCGAGCAGACGACGCTTCATCGCCGTTTGCCTTCCCCCGGTCGATGACGGCTGCGGGGAACCGGATGACGACCGTCCCGATGCCCCCGAAGCGCAGCGCTCCGGCCGACAACGCGGCCATCCTACGCCCGACGACAACGTTTCGCGACATTGAAGATGTGGAAGTCCTGACCACCTATGCAACAGCCCAAAGCGAGGGCTGTCGCGATGCCAAGGAGGCAAACACAATGGGTTTCGATCTCCTGTACAACTACAAGAAAGCACCCGGCGTCAGCGGACCTGACGAGGCGCCGGAGGAGGGCCGCTTCGGCGTGACCATGAACGGCATGGCCCGCCTTAGGGCCATCATGCACCGGCTCGGGATGCTTGATCTCGAGTACCACTGGATCGATGACTTCGATGTCGCCGGTGACCACTCTGACGCGGAGTGGGATGCCCACGACCGCGAGGAGTGGGACCAGGGTCGGGGTCCGCTCATCCCCCTGCAGAAGGTGCTCTACAACGACTACGCGCTCGTAACCACGGATAAGGTTCGGACCGCGCTCGAGGTCTACGACCGACACTCGGCGGCCGAGGTCGACGAGGCTGTCGCGGAGGCCATCCAAGGCTCCCTCCCGGTCGCGGATCCGGGGTACGAGCATCTGGCCGCGTTCGTCGGCCAGCTCCAGTCGAGCCTTGGGAGCGGCATCGAGCTCAGGGAAGGGCCAGCCGGCGACACCCCCACCGCTGAGTTCGGAGAGTGCCGGGCGACATGGGAGCGGTTCGTCGCCAACCTTCGCGGCTCGCTTGCCCGCGGTGGGTTCCGGGTCGGGTAGCGAACGTGGTTTCGCCAGCCACGCCGGTGCCGGCACTCTTGGCGAGAGTCCCCACTGGTTCCCTGCGCGGGGCGGGCGAAAGGCCCGCCCCGCCCGACGAGCCAGGCAAGGCCAATCCGGGCCGGCGGGTCGCACCAGGAGGGCGACCGCAGTGAGCGCACTTGCCATCCCGGCCCGGCAGAGCGTCCATGTGCCCATGGCCGTCTCCATCATCTACGTCCGCCGTTCCTACAAGGAAGCCAGCGCGGCCGACGTCTCCGACGAGATGCAGGAGGCCGCCTGTCGAGCGCTCCTGCCCTCCGGGGCGCCGGTCCGGGTGATCAGCGACTCGGGCGGCCACCAGTCCGGCTTCACTGCCGACCGCGATGGCTACCAAGCACTCCTCGCGGCCGTTGCGACCGGAGACGTCGCCGCCATCGCCGTGTACGACCTGTCTCGTCTGGCCCGAAACGCCCGCCTGATGCTGGACCTGCAGCACGAGCTGGAGCGCCGCCAGGTACCGCTTCTCGTGGCCAATCTACCTGGTGCGAGCTTCGACGGGGCCACCGGGCGCTACCTGTTCGGACAGTTGTGCCTTGCGGCTCAGCTCCAGCGCGATCTTGACTCCGAGCGCATGAGCGGCATGCAGCGCCGGCTCTTCGAGGACGGCCGGCATCGTGGTCATGATCCATTCGGCTACCGCAGCCGCCGCGACGCCACCGGCAAACTCGTCCATCCCCGCGAACTGCTGATCGTGCCCGAAGAGGCCGAGGCAGTCCGTCGCGTCTGGGCTGAGCTGGAGAAGCACTCGCTCAACGAAGTAGCCGACCTGATGGCCCGCGAAGGCGTCCCACACCGGGGGCCATGGAACCGCGAGACGGTCAAGGACATCGCCCGGCGGGGTCGCATGTACCTGGGGTTCGTTGTCGAGAAGCGCGGCCGCGACGAACGCCCCGGACGCCACGAGCCGATCCTGTCCGAGGCCCAGTACCGGCGCACGATTGCCGCAATTGCCGCCCGAACCAAGGCCGGCAACAAGCCGGCTCCCTTCCGCAGTTATGCCCTGCGAGGTCTCGTCTACTGCGCCTGCGGCACCCGGATGCGCGGTGAGGCCCACCTCCAACGCGGCACCGAGATCCGCTACTACCGCTGTCCCAACCTGGACTGCCACGCCCGGCGCTGTCCGGCCGATCTGGTCGAGCAGGAAGTCCTGGGAGCCATCGCCGGGGCAGTGCTGCCGTCATCAGCCATCGACGCCGCGCGCAAGGAACTCCTCAGGCGCGTCGAGACTCCTGGGATCGCGACCGCGGGTCGAACGCGGGCGCGCCTGGAGAACCGCCTGGAGCAGCTCAAGAAACAGCACTCCTGGGGCGACATATCCGATGCCGACTACATCGCAGCGCGAGACACAACTCGCGCTGCTCTTGCGGAGCTGCCGGATGGCGATCGGATCAGGACCTTCGACGCCTATCGGGTTCGCCTGCTCGCACTACCCGAGGCAATCGCGGCCGCCTCGCCGGCACGTCGCGAGGAGCTATGCCGGATCGTGGTCGAGCGGGTCGTGGTGAACGACCGGGTTGTGGAGGAAATCGTATGGACGCAGCCGGCTCGGCCGTTCTTCGAAAAACAGCGGGAGTACCCCCAAGCGGATTCGAACCGCTGATCTCAACCTTGAAAGGGTCGTGTCCTAGGCCTCTAGACGATGGGGGCGCGGCGCGAACGGGAGTGTAGCAGGGAGACAGTTTCGGCTCGACCTCGGACCGGGGCCGGCGACGCGGATCGACGGGCACGGAGGCAGCTGCGGGGGGCACGCGAGGCCGGCCGGGCCGCACCTCAGCTGTTGAGCACCAGGATCAGGACCAGCGTGCCAGCGAAGGCGAGGAAGCAGATCAGCGATGCAAAGCCGCCGATGACGGCCCCCAGGAAGGCCCGGCCGGTTTCGCCGTTCTGGCTCGCCCGCCAGGTGACGACGGAGGCGATGACGGCGTCGGCCCCAAAGATGAGCCCGGTGACGACGGCCGCGCTCAGCAGCACCGCCACCGGGGTCGTGTGGCTGGTCATCGCGATGAACAGGAAGACCAACGACGCCATCGATCCTAGCGTGAGGACTACGGTTGCGGGCGACAGCCGGCGCAATCGCTCGACGAACGTCGACGGCATCTCGTCCTCCTCGTAGTCCGAGTCGTCGTCGGACTCGGCGTCGGCTGTGGGGGCCGCCGGCCGTAGGGCGGATAGGACCGGGGCTGGGGTCGCGGCGGACGCCGGCGGGACGACTTGCGGCGCCGGACTGGCAGGTCCGCCGGGGGCAGGTTGGCCCGGAGCGGCAGGCGCGGCCGGGGCCGCGGGCCTGGTCATGCCGCTGGCTGCGGCGGGCCGGTCGAACTTGCTCTGGCCCTCCCGCCGGTCTTCGCTCATGGCCAGAGGTTATCAGGCGAAACCTGACGACGGGCCGAGGCCGGCCGGCGCGTGGCCGGCGCGACGCCCGCCGGCGCCTCAGCGGGCGCCGGCAATCGCCTCGGCCGCCGGGTCCTCGGCGTCCCGGTCCGGAACCGAACGGTGGTAGATGGCGACCTGGTATTCGAGGCGCGGTCGCTTCATCCGCCCGGCCAGCTCGACCCCGGCGTCAGCGAAGCCTGCGGCCAGCAGCTCCTGCGCTTGCTCGATCGATTCGAAGGTCCACCAGCAGTGGATGACCCTGACCCGGAACCCCGCGCCCAGGAACGGGCCGCGCCGCTGGCTCCATAGCACCAGGCGATCGCGACGGTCCGGCCGCAACGACCAGACGTCGTCCCGGCCGTAGTCGTGGACGAGCATCAGCCGGCCGCCGGCCCGGAGCAGCCGTTCCGCGGCGCCGATCAGGGCTGAGTCCGGCGTGGCCAGATCGGACCACGGGACCACGACCACGTCCGCTTCGGCGGCGGGCAGATCGGCGAGGAGCACCCGAACGGCGGCGCCGTCCGTTCGGTCCGCGAACACGACGGCCTTGACCCGAGCCCCTACCGCGGTGAGCTGCCGCTCCAGGTAGCCCCGGCCCGCGTCCAGCAGGACGACGTCGCGGCCGGCGACGGGCCCGAGGCTATCCAGTGCCGCGATCAGCTTTCCCTCGACGTCGACGACGCCAAGGAACGCCTCCTCCAGTTCCGTCGTGGGCAGGGCGGCGGACAGGTCCGGCATGCGTCCTCCTAGAGGATCGAGGCGGCCTGGATGGCCACTCCCTCTCTGGCTTCCAGTTCGACCACGAGAGGTCCCCTCTCGAGCAACCTCGGCGCGAATGTGGTCCCCCACCCGCGTCCGGGCCAGCTTACCTGTTCGGCAAGGCGTCCTGCCAGGCCGGGATGCTCGATGCTGAGTCGGGCCGGCCCGTCGCCGGCATTGACGGCAACGAGGATCGAGCGTCCCGGTGCGCCCGCATCGCCGACCGTCGGGTGGCTTCCGCCCGACGGGCTCGAATCCACCGGGCGGCCTCCGACCGACGGCCGGCCTCCGGCCGAGCTTTCGACATCGAACATGCCGTAGGCGACTGACGAACCCTCCGCGGCGAGCAGTTCGAACCGGCCCCGCCGGAGAACCGGGTTGGCGCGACGAACCGCGATCAGGCCGGCGATGAAGTCGCGCAGGCCGCGGTCCTGCCTGGCCGGATCCCAAGGATAGGCGCGGCGGCAGTCGGGATCCTCCCGGCCCTCCAGCCCGACTTCGTCGCCGTAGTAGATGCACGGCGCGCCGGGCAGGGTCATCTGGATCAGCGTCGCGAGGCGCAGGGCGGCGGCGTCGCCGCCCGCCAGAGAGATGAAACGGGGCGTGTCATGGCTGCCGAGCAGGTTCAGCTGAAGCGACGCCACCGCCGGCGGATACGTGGCCATGACCTCCGCCAGCTGCCGGCCGAACTCGGGCCCATCGATGGCGTGGACGTGCCGGCCGTACTCGTGCGTCTTCGCCACCAACTCTCGATCGAGCCGGGCGCCGCCGACGAACGAGAGAATCGACTCGGCCAGCGGGTAGTTCATGACCGCGTGGAAACGGCCACCGGAGAGCCATTCCGGCGCCGGGTTCCATATCTCGCCGACCAGATACGCCTCCGGGTTGACCGCCAGGACGCGGCGCCGGAACTCCTCCCAGAAGCCGGGCTCGTCGACCTCCTCGGGCACGTCGAGGCGCCAGCCGTCGATGCCGAAGCGGGTCCAGCGTTCCGCCACGCCATAGATGTACTCGCGGACGGCCGGGTTCGAATGGTTGAGCTTGGGCAGCGCGGGAAGATCCCACCAGGCCTGGTAGCCGAGGATCCACTGCGAAGGCGAGCCCGAACCGCCGCCGGCTGCCGGCCCGCCGGCCGCGGCGGCACCCGTAGGGTCGACGCCCGGGGCCGTCGTGCCGTGGCCCGACTTCAGCCTCTCGATGGCCTCCGTTTCGCGCCGGTCCGGGTAGGCGTTGAGCCCGCGGCCGCCGGAGAGCACCTCCGAGTCGAGGCGGAACCAGTCCCGGTAGGGCGAGGCCGCACCGTTCTCCAGGACGTGGTGGAACGGCCAGAAGCCGCGGCTGGCATGGTTGAAGACGCCGTCGAGGATGACCCGCACGCCCCGGGCGTGGGCCTCATCCAGGAGGGTACGGAGGGCCGCGTCTCCGCCGAGGAGCGGATCTACCAATTCGTAGTCGTACGTGTGGTAGCGATGGTTCGACGCGGAGGCGAAGACGGGGTTCAGGTACAGGCCCGTGATGCCCAGCTGGACCAGGTCATCGAGGTGCTCGGCGATGCCCAGCAGGTCGCCGCCCTTGAAGCCGGACGGCGTGGGCGGCGCGTCCCAGCGTTCGAGGGCCCCCGGCTTGGGAACGCGCACGCTGCTCGCGAACCGGTCCGGGAAGACCTGGTAGAAGACCGCGTCGCGGACCCAGTCCGGGCCGTCGGCCCCGGGCCCGCCGCCTGGCACCGGCCGGATCAAGACTGCCGCGCTCCCCGCTCCGGCTTTGCCTCGGAGCCTTCGCCCACGACGCCGGCCGGGGACCCGGCCGGCGTCCGGGCCGTTGAGCCGCGGATGATCAGCCGCGTCTCGAGCGTCTTGTGCTCGGGCCGGCTGCCGTCCGGGTTGGCGATCATGCGCAGCAGGAGCCGAACCGATTCCTCGCCCTTCTGTCGGATCGGCTGATGGACGGTCGTGAGCGGCGGGTTCGAATGCGGGGCGATATCCAGGTCGTCGAAGCCGATGACGCTCAGGTCCTCGGGCACGCGCAGGCCGGCTTCGCGCGCCGCCCACATGACGCCGATGGCCATCACGTCGCTCATCGCCAGGACGGCCGTCGGCCGCAGGCCGTCCTCCCAGATGCGGTGGAAGGCGGCGACGCCGCCTTCGAAGCTGGCCGGCCCGACGACGATGCGGTCGTCGCGGAGCCTGACGCCACCCAGCTCCAGGGCCTGGCGGTAGCCGGCCAGGCGGCGCGAGGCAACGCTCTCGGTCGGCCCCGGCGAATACTCGAAGAGGCCCGGCATGTTAGGCGGCTCGATCCCGACAACGACGAAGTCGCGATGGCCGAGCCCCAGGAGGTGGCGGGCGGCCGAACGCGCGCCCACCTCGTCGTTCGAGTCGACCGAGGCGTGCTCGGGCAGAGCGGCGCCGTCGACCAGCACCATCGGCAGGCCGGCATGGCGGATCTGCCCGACCTCGGGGTGGTCCTCCGAGAGCCCGACGGCCACGAACCCGTCCACGGTGGCACGCCCGATGGCCCTCACGAGCGAGCCGTGCAGCGGCGAGACGAAGAGCAGCCCGTAGCCGGCCTGGTCGGTCTGGGCCGCGACACCGGCGCACAACTCGGCATAGAACGGGTTGCCGAACACGACGCTCAGGGCCTGGGGCGTCAGCAGGCCGATGGTCATGGTGCCGGCCTGCGCCCTCACGGCCGACAGCGGCCGGTAGCCCAGGGCCTCGGCGACATCGCGGATCTTCGCTGCGGTGGTGGGGTTGAGCCGCTCCGGGCTGTTGAACGCAAACGAGACGGCCGTCTTGGAGACGCCGGCCTCACGAGCCACGTCGGCGGATCGGGCGCGTCTCCGGCCGGTCCTCGGGGCCGGCTCCCCAGGGGCTGAGCGGGGCGGGTCTGCCCTGCGGTCCTGCGCGGTAAGGTCGGCCGCCGCCTCGCCTGGCGACTCGTGGCGCGGGTCTATCTCAGCAGCCGGCTCGGCCGCCGCGTCCGCGGTGAGGGAGCGACCCGTCCTGACCACTACGCCATCCTCCACGGTTCCCGGCCCGGGCCCGACGGCCTTTCTCGTGATCTTCCCGCGAGACTCACGCTACCCACGGTTCGGAGGCCTGTCAACGTCGGCTACCCGACTTCGCCATTGCGTGGGACCCGGCGGCTCCCGGATCAGCCTTGCGCCCGGCGCGCCAGGGCCGCCGTAAGCGCGGCACTTGTCGGAGTGGAGCCGAGATGCAGGCGAGCTCCGGCCAGGGCGGCCAGCGGCGGCTCCAGGAAGGTGGCCCGCAGCTCCGGCCATGCTTCCTCGCCGAAGACGGCCTCGGGCGGTCCGTCGAGGACGACACGCCCGGCTCTCAACACGACCACGCGCCGGAAGCACTCGGCCACGAACCGCATGTCGTGGCTGATCGAGATCACCGTCCGGCCCTCGTCGGCGGCAGCCGCGACGACCGCCCTCACCCTGGCCGACCCGCGGGCGTCCTGCCCGGTCGTCGGCTCGTCCAGCACCAGGATCGGCGTCCTCATCGCGAGCACGGAGGCGAGCGACAGCAGCTTGCGGCGCGAGTAGCCGAGATCGTACGGGTTGGAGGCCCCCTCCCCGCCGAGTCCGACGGCCACCAGGGCGACCTTGACCCTTTCGTCGAGCGCGGCACCTCGGACGCCCAGGTTGCGCGGCCCGAAGGCGACCTCGGCCGAGACGCCGCCGGCGAACAGCTGCCTGTCGGGGTTCTGGAACGCCAGCCCCACGAGACCGGCCAGGCGGGCCACGTGAAGCGGGCGGGTATCGGCACCGCCGAGCAGCACGCGCCCGCTCGTGGGTCTCAGCAAGCCGTTCAGGTGCCGGGCGAACGTCGACTTGCCCGAGCCGTTCTGACCGACGACCGCCACCAGTTCCCCGGGATCGATGCGAAGGCTCACGGCGTCCAGTGCCTTCGTTCCATCCGGATAGACGAACGAGACTCCGTCGAGCTCGATCGACGGCGTCCCCGAGCCGGCCGAGCCTGCCGCGCCAGCCGAGGCCGCTGCGCCCGCCTGGGATCTCATGCGATCGCCTCCGCCAGGGTGGACGACCATCCGATGCCTGCGGCCCGGACTTCCCTCTCCAGGCGGATGCGGGCGGGTGGCTCGACCCCAAGCACCTGGAGCCGCGGATCGGAGAGAACCTCCGCGGCGGAGCCCGCCAGCGCGACGGATCCTTCCGCGAGGACGATGACCTCGTCGGCAATCCGGGCCAGCACGTCGGTCTTGTGCTCGACGATCAGGATTCCGGCGCCCGTCTCGGCGGCGGCCCGGGCCAGGGCGTCGGCGACGAGCGCCGTCCCGGCCGGATCGAGCTGGCTGGTAGGTTCGTCGAGCACCAGGTAGCGGGGCCGGAGCGCGAGGACGGACGCGAGGGCCACGAGCTGCCCCTGCCCGCCGGAGAGCCGGTCCGGATCGCGGGGCGCCAGGTCGGCGACTCCGACCGCCCCGAGTGCCCACCAGACCCGTTCGACCACCTCGTCCACCGGCAGCCCAAGGTTGCACGGCCCGAAGCCGACCTCCTCGAAGACCGTGGCCGTCGTGTTGGAGAGCTGCGTCGCCGCGTTCTGGAAGAGCAGCCCGCAGTGAAGGGCCAGCGCGTGAGTCGAGATCGCCCTCGTGTCCAACTCGTCGATCAGGACCGTCCCGTCGAGGTGCCCGCCGACGACTCCGGGGGCGAAGCCGCTCGCGGCCAGGCAGAGCGTCGTCTTGCCGGACTCGTTCGCCCCGGCTACTCCCAGCACGCGGCCCGGCTCCAGGCGCAGGTTGATCGAGCGGAGGGTCGCCCGAGAGGCGCCCGCATACCGGTAGCCGACCGCAAGGAGCTCGATCGCCACGGCTCAGCCGAGCCTTCCGGCGGCGCGCAGGCCGACTATCGCGACGAGGCCGATGACGGCCGCCCAGCGCAGAACACGATCCACGATGGTGTCCGGCGGCACTCGCAGAAGGGTCTGGCGGCCGGGCGCCGAGAACGCCCGCGCCTCCAGGGCCAGGGTTCGCTCTTCGACTTCGGTCAGCGCCCCGAAGACGACCGGCGCCGCCAGTGGCACGACGCCGCGAGCGCGGCGCCAGAACCGGCCCTCCGTGTCCAGCCCGCGGGCACGCTGGGCGTCCACGATCTCCGAGGCCCGCTCGATCGTCCGGGGAACCATCTGGACGGCCGCCCCGACGACGAAGACCGCCCGCCGGCCGAGGCCACGCCGCGCCAGGTCCGCGAGCAGGTCGTCGATGGCGGTCGTCAGGTAGACGAGAGCGATGGCCGCCGAAAAGGCGAACAACCGGGCCACCGTCTGCAGACCGAACCAGAGCCCGCTCCATGTTGGAGCGAGCGGGCCGAATCGGGCGATCGGGTCGGCCGCGCCGGGAAGGAGGAACAGGTTGATGAGCAGGATCGAGCCGACGATCGGCGACGTGGCCAGGCCGATCACCGCCAGCCCCCGCAGGCAGCGTGCGGCCGCGGCCGTCGCCAGGACCGCGGCGAATACGGCCAGCACACCCGGCCAGCCTGGGACCGCGAACGCTGCGACGACCTCGAGGGCGGCGATGGCCAGCTTCGTCGAAGGGTTCGTCGAGCGGTAGAGGCCGCCCGGCCTTCTAACTACGTACTCCGGAAGGCCCCAGCCCGGAACTTCTGTGGCGGCGATCAAGCCGGGTCAGCTCTCGGAAGCGGCCGGCGAATCAACATCGGGCTCGCTGCCGAGCGCCTTCTCGCCGTTGGGGAATCGCGCGATGAAGCGGCGGGAGAGGCTCCCGATGACGAAGAAGACCACGAACGAGGTGATCATCTTGTCCATCGGGTCGGACAGAAGGCCCTGCTTCAGCGTCGCCTGATAGAGGCTGTCACCGCCGGCCCGGAAAGCCGCGACGAGCGCGTCCGTGCCGCCGCCGGTGACGCCGCCGTAGACGATCGCCGCGATCGGCGCCGATACGATCGCGGCGACGATCCCGGTCACGAGCCCCGCGCCGATCGCGAAGACCGCACCGACGTCGCGCCGCAGGTAGAGAGCAGCGCCGACGAGGACCACGTAGACGACCATCACAGCGAGGAAGAAGAGGCGTGACCGGTCGAAGTCGGTCGTCTGGAAACCGGTGATGTTCACGAACTGGTCCGGGCTGGCGTAGGCCCGAGCGTACGTGTAGAGCGCGAGCACGCCCACCAGGACGACGGCCACGGCTGCCGCGACGATGCTGGCGCGTCCGCCGCGACGCGGCCGGAAGATGCCGAGCTGACCCCACAGCCCGGCCAGCAGTCCGATGACGCCGGCGGTGATTGCGAACGGGCCGATGGTAGTGGAGCCGATCGGGGCCGGCAGCAGGTAACCCCAGATAAGGTTGGCCAGGATGCCTGTCAGGGCGCCGGCCAGCGGACCGGCCAGGACTCCGACAAGGATCGTACCGATCGAGTCCAGGTATATAGGCAGCTTCAGTGCCTGCTGGACGGTGGACCCCAGGACGATGTCGATGGCGATGCCGACGGGCATCAGCACGATCACCCGGGTCGTGAACTGGCGAGCTACCCAGCGCTTGAGTAGATCCATCTCTCCTGCTCTCCCTAGTAGGAGCGCGGCCAGGTCGGATGTTCGGGTGCCGCGCCCGAGAAGCTTGCCAGTAATCGCGGCCGGTCGCTAGGCATTCCGACCAAGGGCTCGACTCGCCGCAAGATCCCCGACCCGCTCGATGAACCGGGCCATGAAGCGGGCCGAATCCGCCTCTACGGCCACGGCCACGTTCGGCGGCCGGCCCCACGCGCGCCGCCAGTCCGTGACGGTCTCGCCGGTGGTCAGCCGGCCGCCCAGCTCCACCTCGACGGCGAGCGGTTCGGTACGTACGAGCGTCGGGTCAAGGGCCGTCGCCAGCGCGAGCGGATCGTGGATGAACGCCCCGTAGAAGCCGTCGTAGCGGCTGTGGAACTCCATGTAGAAGCGCAGTGCGTCGGCGAGGTAGCGGACGATCGGGTTCAGGGCGCCCTCCGGGCGGCGGCCGTCCGGTGCGCAGCCGGCGCGGGCCGCCAGGGCGGCCAGGTGCTCGGGCAGCATCTTGGCCCGCTCGGTGACGTCGAGGCCCAGGGCCGTCGGGAGTCTGGCTCGGGCGTCGAAGGGCCCTGCCGTCGAACCCGCGGCCGTCGAGGGTTCGGCCGCCCCCGGCCCGAAGGCCTCAAAGACGATCCGGGCCGATTCCGGGTCGACGCTGACGTTCCACTCGGTCGTCGGGGCGGTGTTGCCGGGCGATCGATAGCTCCCGCCCATGATCACGATGCCTCGCAGCAGACTCGGCAAGGCGGGCTCGCGCAGGACCGCCAGTGCGACGTTCGTCAGCGGGGCCAGCGTCACGAGCGTCAGCTCGCCCGGCCGGCGTCGAGCCTCCTCGACGATCAGATCGGGGCCGAAGCGCCCGGACAGCGGCATGGTCGTCGGCGGGAGTTCGGCATAGCCGATGCCGAGAGGCCCATGCGTCTCCGGTGTCGTGACCAGCGGGCGCGCCAGGGGCGTCTCGCGGCCGATTGCGACCTCCACGTCCGAACGACCGGCCAGCTCCAGGACGGCCCGGGTGTTCCGAGCGACCTGGCGGGCATCCACGTTGCCCGCGGTGCAAGTGACCGCCACCAGCTCGCACTCGGGCGAGGCGACCGCGTACAGGAGGGCCAGGCTGTCGTCGATACCGGTGTCGCAGTCGACCAGGATGGGGATGCGGTCCGCGAGCTCGCTCATGGCCGGATCGTAGCGGTCGGATCGCGATCGCGCGGGGCCGGCTCAGCCGATCGGCGGCTGTCCGAGCTGGACGAGGAGCCTGTTGACGGCCTCGCGAGCCACGGATCGCGGGACCGCGCCCTTGAACCCGCCCGACTCGATCCCCATGTCGGTCGGGATCAGGAAGAGCGCGGAGATGCGGGCGACCAGCGTGGCGTGGATCCACGCTTCCAGGTGAACGACGGAGCCGGTCTGACGGACGCTGAACGGCATCGCGCCGGTGAGGACCCCGTTACCGCGCTGGTAGTTGCGGGTGCCGTCCGGTGAGACGCCTCGAAAGCCGTAGTGATTGGCCCTGGCCCATGCGTCGACCGCCGTCGCTATGTCTCCACCGACCTCGAATTCGCGGACCGTCCTGGCAGCCATCCCCTGACCCTCCATCGAATGCCTCGACGCTTGACGAACCTCGGGCCCAGAAGCGCCTGCCGGCCGCCCGAGTATAGGCGGGCGGGCGGGCCAGCGGTCGGTTCGCGGGCCAGCTCTAGGCGGCGCCGGACCTGGGGCCCGCCCCGGGACCGGGCTCGAACCCGCGCCCGGTCAAGGACAGGATGCGGCCGACGACATCGTCAAGCCCGGCCTCGGTCGAGACGACCGCCCCGGGTTCGTCCGGCTCGAGCGGTTCGAGCGCCTCCATCTGGCTGGCCAGCAGCGCGGGCGGCATGTAGTGGCCCCGCCGGCCGCGAAGCCGGAGATCGAGCGCGGCGGCCGGAGCCGAGAGGTGGATGAACCGGACGGAGGCATGGCCGCGCCTGAGCAGATCGCGGTACGAACGTTTCAGCGCGGAGCAGGTGACGATCGCGTCCTCACCGCGGCCGCCGTTGGCCGCCTCGCGCTCACCGATCCAGGCCGCCAGCGATGCCAGCCACGGCCAGCGGTCCCCGTCCGTGAGCGGCTCTCCGGACCTCATCTTGGCCACGTTCGCCGGGGAGTGGAAATCGTCCGCTTCGGCGGTCACCCAGCCCAGGCGCTCGGCCAGGGCCGTCATGACGGTGCTCTTGCCCGCGCCGGCCACGCCCATGAGGACGATCGTCGTTGACGTCACGCCGGTATGACTCCCCAGAATTGGAGCCCGAATCCGTGACGACCGCCCGTGGCCCGGCCGGGCAGACAGGGGCCGGATGGGTCGGCGAACGGCGCGGAGCCTGCCCGATGCGAGGGTCCCGCGATCAGCCCTGATGCGGCGGCTCGTCCGCCGGCGGCTGCTGCGGAGCCGGAGCGACGGAGGGCTCGGCCCCGACCGGCGGCTGGACCGGGTAGGGCTGCAGGGGCGGCTGGGCAGGATACGGCTGACCCTGGGGCATCACGGGGTACTGCGGCTGACCCTGGGGCATCACGGGGTACTGCGGCTGGACGGGGTAGCCCTGCTGCGGGTACATCGGCTGCTGGGCCGGCGGGTACTGGGCCGGCGGGTACTGGGCCGGCGGGTACTGGGCCGGCGGGTACTGCGCCGGCGGCTGCATCGGCTGCTGGAGCGGCTGCTGGAGCGGCTGCTGGGCAGGCGGAACAGGCTGCTGAGCGGCCTCGCTCTCCTCTTTGCCGTCCATCGAATCCTTGAAGCCGCGCAGGGCCTTGCCGATGGCAGCTCCAGTGTCGGGAAGCTTGCCCGGTCCCACGACGATCAGGACGATGACCAGGATGATGATCAGATGGGCTGGAGTCAGGCCCCACGGCATAGCTGCATCTCCTTGTGGGTCGACTGAACCTAACGCCGCGTCTGAATGGCGGTCGATGTTCGAGTACCACCGCGTCAACAATACTCCTGCGGGGCGGCTTGGTCACACGGTCGGACCGCCGCCGAACCCGATTCTCGACCGGGCGCTCCTAGAAACCCGTGATCCGCACCGCCCTGTCCAAGTACTTCGCCCGGAACTGGGCGTTCAGCCGCTGGACCTCGCTCTCCGGTCCGACGAAGGAACAGCGCAGGCAGTAGTACTCACCCTTCTCCGAGTCGAAGAGCATGTCCATGTCTATCTCGCGCATCAGGCAGCGCGGGCAGCGGTAGTTCAGCTTGCCTTTTCGACCTTGAGCCACGTCCGCAACTCCCCGACTCCCTTGACTGTCTTCTTGATCCCCAGCGTGTACATCGGCGAGAACGCCATCCCCTCGCGCAGGTAGCCCGTCGCGTCGGCGGAGTCCGAGCGCACAGAGAGCCGGGTATCCACCTGGGGCACGAGCGCCTCTGCCACCTCGACGCCTTCGACGTAGGCTTCGCGACACCTGTAAGCGTAGTCGATCGATTCGGTGGCGGATCTGCCCTTCAGGGTCAGCCGGACCCCGGTCAAATCCTCCGGGTACTCGGTGGTGCCGTAGCAGGCCGTCGCGTACTCGTCGATGGAAACCTCGGCCGCCGGATCGGTCGTGCCCAGGATCCTGCGAACGATCTCCACCTCGCCGGTCCCTTCCGTCAGCCGGAAGGTGGACTGAACCCGGATTGTGAACTTCTCGAACTCGACCTCAACCGGGTCCAGGGTGACAACCCGAACGTCGCCTTCCTCCGAGAAGGAGGCATGCGTGCGACACGCACACAGGTCCACCTCCTCGCCGGCATGACCGAACTTGCAGCTCTTGACGGCTCCCTCGCCGGCGTAGTGCGTGAAATACCCGGCTCGATACATCGACTGGATGATGAACGGGTAGGACGCGTCCTGGATGTGCGCCGTCCCGACGCCGCACGGCCGGATCAGCTTGGCGGCATAGGGCCGCAGGTCAATCATTGCGCCGCCCAGATTCATGTCCAGGCAGAAGCGCATCCACGGGTCCGCAAACCAGAATTGCTGCCGCTTGGAACCGTAGAGGACATCCTTCCAGAGCGTGCACTCGGGCCGCGTGTATGGACGATCGGCCCGATACGCGTCCGCGAACTCACTCATCGTGAGGTCGACGGCGAGGCCCTCCCTCTTGAGCCGGCCATAGTAGGCCATGCCGTCCTCATAGCTCTTCAGCAGGAAGTCGTAGTCCGCCTCCCACCGGCCGGTCTTGCTCATCCAGCCGGGGCCGACAAACATCATGTTGTACGCATACCCCCGGTTGTACTTCGCCATCGCCCGGTACTGGTCGACGAGGTTCATGAAGTAGGGGACCTCGCGATCTTCATAGACCATTCCCCTCAGGATGTTCTGTGGGTGCGTGCCGTAATACGACCCCGGGCCATCGAAGACGGCCATCAGGTCTCGTGAGAGATGCGGGATGGCAACGATGCCGATATCGTCGGCTTCGTCCGCGGCCGGACAGTGGATGTTGCGCTTCGAGGGGATCCACGGATTCCAGGGGCCGCCGTCGAGGAGCGTGTACCACGAGTTGTTGGCGTTGTGGTAGGCCTTCGGCCCTTCTTCCCAGCACGTCGCGACCGCGGCCTTCACCTGCGGATATTGCTCCTTGATGTAGTTGACCAGCTCCGCGTCCATGTAGTACGAGCCGGTAGAGGTGGGAAGGAAGCCGAAGACTTCCTCGAACTTGCCGAAGACCTCGTCGACGATGAGACGCTTGTCTTCCATAGAGAAGAGCCAGATCGCCAGCTCCTTCGAGTGGAACTTCTCGCGGAACTGGGCACACTGAATACCCAGGAAGGTCGAGCCGATTTCGTCGCCGTATGTGGCGTGATGCTCCCTGGCAAGCGCCACCGCTTCGTCGTTGAAGAGGCTCGCATATGTCATCTGGATCGTCGTCCGGATGCCGTTGTCATGCGCGATGCGTTGCTGGGTTCTAAAGATGTCCAGGGACTCTCTTATGACCTCGTTCCGGCCGAGGTCCTCGGCCTTGCCCTCCTCGGCCTCCTTCTGGAGATACTCGGGCACCATCTCGGGGCGATGGATCACGGTCAGGTAGAAGGTCGTCATCGTGGGTCCCTTGTGTGTGCGACTTGCACGCTCAAGCGAGCTGGCTCTATTGCTGGTCGAGACGGCCACGGTCCGGAATTGTCGATCGGCGATGGCACGGCCGCCCAGGGTCTAGACTGTCTCTCGATATGAGATGGGCCATCGTTCTGGGTGCGCTCGCGACTGCCGCGATCGCACTGCAGATACTCATCTGGGAGCGTCGCGCCGGCCGCCGCAGGCCGTCCACGATCGGCCGGGTCGCCCTGGCCGTGCTGGCCGTTGTCCTGGTCGGCGGGGCGATTTACTCGGCCCACCTGCTCGGAATCTTCTCGGTCCCTCTCGTGGTCCTCGCCTTCGTTCCGATCGGCGTAACCGTCCGGTGGCTGATCCTGGCCACGCGTGAGTCGCGGCAGAGGGCGGCCGAGGCCTTCGCCGCCTCGGCGCCGCCGCTCACTCAGCGCGATCGATTGCTGCGGGCCGCGTCCCTGCCGATCTTCGTCGCCATGGTCGTGGTCGTGGTCTTGCTCGCCCTCGTCGTCGGCACGATCGTCGGGCCTCATTGAGGCGAGCCCGGCCGGCCCGGGCGGACCAGGACGGGGCGGGGAGTCCAACGCCGGTCAGGCCTTCTTCTCGACGAGCGGCCTGACATCCTTCGCCAGCCTCTCGATCGTCTCGTGGTCGTATGGTGCGGGGATCTCGACGAGCGCCGTGGTGAACCCGACGTCGCAATACTCGAGCAGTCGCTCGGCGATCGTCTCGGGAGTTCCGAAGATGGGCCGTGAGGGCTCGAGACTGAGCTCGAGCGGCGTGCGATTCCGCTCCATGTAGGATGCCCAGTCGCGCCGCGCCACGGCCTCCGAATCGCGCACGACGAACCAGAGGTTGCTGGACCGCTCGATCTCGCGGTGGTCGCGGCCGACTGCCTCGCAGTGCTGCCGCAGCACCGCGTCGTGGTCGCGGACCTCGGACGGCAGGCCGCTGGCGTTCCAGATGTCGGCGTACTTCGCCACGGTCCTGAGTGTCTTGGTCCGGCCGGTTCCGCCGATCATGATCGGGAGCCGCTTCTGGACCGGCAGCGGATTGATCGTCGCGCCGTCGAAGGCGTAGTGGCCGTCTGCCGGCGAGGTGACCTTCTCGCCGGAGGTTAGAGCCCGGATGGCGCCGACCGCCTCGTCCAGCCAGTCGAGGCGCTGGCCGAAGCCGCTGCCGAAGTCGATGCCGAACTCGCGATGCTCGAGCTCGAACCAGGCCCCGCCGAGGCCCAGGATCGACCGGCCTCCCGCGGCGTGGTCGAGGGTGGTCGCGATCTTCGCGACGAGGCCGGGATTACGGAACGTGTTGGCCCCGACCATCAGGCCGACCTTGACGTTGCGGGTGGCCATGGCCCAGGCCGTGATTGTCGTCCAGCCCTCGTGGATCGGCTGGTGCGGGTCGCCGATTATGGCCTTGAGGTGGTCCCAGGCCCAGAGGTGCTCGTAGCCCAGCCCATCGACCAGCTTTGCGGCGTCGAGCATCTCCTGCCAGGAGCCCGACTGTACCCACAGGTTGATGCCCATCCTGAAGTCGTTCATCGAGGCCTCCCGGCATGCGCGAGGCGAAGCGGCCTCGCGACGCAGACGATCACGGTTTGGAGCGAGTCCCGAGCGGGGCGATCAGCCAGGACCACCTGTACGTCCCGGGACCCACACGATACTCGGGCAGGGTGTCCGGGCCGCAGCTGGCGGTACCCAGCCCGCGATGCGCCACGTCCACGTGGACGATCGTCTCCGGCCGGGGCTTCAGCTCAACGTCATGCTTCGCCGCCGCGAGATCGGCGGCGCGGAAGTGGGTCGCCGAGACCTGGCAGGGCCGATCGAAGGCCAGCCGGAACCCACGCCCGCCCCCGTCCGACAGCTCGATCCAGTGGACGGCATTGCGGCCGCCGTTCTCCTGGGGCCGAACGTACGGCACGTACAACTCGGCGACCGTGGAGCTGTACCTGGCGACGGCGCCGGCGCGGCGGCGGTCGGGGTACGTCTCGACGGGACCGCGGCCGAACCATTCGGCCTGTTCCATCCCCGGGACGGTTTCCAGGACTATCCCCACGCGGGCCAGGTCGGTCAGCTCGTCCGGGATCCGGACCGTCTCCGTCACCAGCACGCCGCCGCCGGGGCCAGCCCGGAACGTCTGCTCGTGGCCGACGACGATCCCGGCCGAGGTGCGCTCATCGGCCGTCACGACCACGGCGTCCGCCTCACGTCGGACGGTGACGGCGTCGCGGGCGAGATCCGCCACTCCCCATTCGCGCCATTGCGCGCTCAGGCCGGCGATCCGGTCGTTGTCCGTGGGAGCGCGCCACAGGCTCAGGCGGGGCGGGGCGGCAAGCAGACCGTGGACGAGATCGCCGCCGGCGTCTATCTCAGGGCCGCCTGCGACCTCCGGCAGCGGCTTCGCGTACGGCCGCGACAGCTCCCGGATACCAGGGTGGATCGGCAGCTGAGACCAGCAGAGCTCGAGACCGGCCGGGGCCCAGGGCAGCTCGGCCGCAGTCCGGAAGCGAACTACCAAGGACAGGGCGCGGCCGTCTGGAACCATAGGCACCCAGCCCGGCAGGGCCACGCCGGCGCTCGCGCCGGGCGCGACATCCGGCAGAGCCAGCTCGCCCGACCGGATCGTCTCACCGTCGGCGGTGAGCTCCCAGGCGGCGCGCAGCCAGTCCAGGCCGGTGAAGTACTGGCGGTTGAGGACGTTGACCTCGCCTCGGGCGAGGTCGTCCGGGCCGGCTGTGACGCGGACGGGCGCCGCGATCTGGCGGTGCTCCCACAGGGCCGGCTTCGGCGTCCGGTCGGGCCAGACCAGGCCGTCCAGGCAGAAGTTGCCGTCGTTCGGTTGATCGCCGAAGTCGCCGCCGTACGCCCAGCGGGTCGTCCCGTCTGGCAGCTTCTGGACGAGGCCGTGGTCCCACCACTCCCAGATGAAGCCGCCCTGGAGGCCGTCCGTGGATTCGATCGCGTCCCAGTACTCGGCGAGGGTGCCGTTGCTGTTGCCCATGGCATGCGAGTACTCGGCCATGATCAAGGGTCGCTGCTGCCGGCCCGATCCGGCGTGGGCGACGATCGCAGAGATGGGCGGGTACATCGGACACGTGATGTCGTTGACCGTCTGGTCGGCAAACCAGCCCCATCGGATGGCGCCCTCGTACATCAGGGGCCTGGTCGGGTCGTAGCGGCGGATGTAGCCGGCTGCGGCGTCGTGGTTGACCCCATGGCCCGACTCGTTGCCGAGCGACCAGACGATGACGCAAGCGTGGTTCTTGTCGCGGTTGACCATCCGCGCCGCCCGATCCACGAAGGCGTTCAAGTACCGAGGGTCGTCGCAGATCCCGGCGATGAAGGCGTGCGATTCGATGTCCGCCTCGGCGACGACGTACAGTCCGAGCTCGTCGCAGAGGTCGAGGAAGACCGGGTCGTTCGGATAGTGAGCCGTCCGCACGGCGTTGAATCCGAACTGCTTCATGGTGACGAGGTCGGCCCGCATGGACTCGGCCGAGATGACGCGCCCGGTGTGCTGGTCGAAGTCATGCCGGTTGACGCCGCGCAGCAGAACCGGGGCGCCGTTGATCAGCAGGTGGACTCCCTCGATCTCGACGCGCCGGAAGCCGACGTGCAGGTCGGCCTCTTCCACGGACTCGCCCGACGGCGACCGAAGGATGACGTGGAGCGGGTAGAGGTGCGGCCTCTCGGCGGACCACGCGACGACGTCGGGGACCTCCGCCAGGATGGAGGCCCGGCCGTCGAGCGGCGGATGAAGCAGCGGTTCGAGGGCCTCCCACTCGGCCTTCTCCGCCCCGGAGAGGCCGACCGAGACCATCCGGGCCACCATCTCGAAGCGGTGGCGGCTGAGCGGCTCCGAGTCGGCCCGGCTTACCCTCGGACCCGGGCCCTTGTTGGCCATCGGCACACCGGCCGTCATCGGCGCGAGATCCCCAAGCCGCGCCTCGATCGTCCAGCCCCCCTCGGTGTCGAGGCCGTGGAAGGCGACGTCGGCATGCAGATCGAGCGTTCCCGTCCGCAGGTCGTCTGCCAGGCCGGCGTTGATCCGAATATCGGCAAGATGAACGCGAGGCGTGGCGTAGAGGAAGACCGAACGGGTGATGCCGCCGTGCCACCACTGGTCCTGGTCCTCGACGTAGGACGCGTCGGACCACTTCACTACTCGCAGGGAGATGGCGTTGCTACCGGCCCGAACCAGGCCCGTGACGTCGAACTCGCTGGCCAGGTGCGAATCCTTGCCGATGCCGACCTCCCGGCCGTTGACGCTCGCGATCACCACGCTCTCCGCCGCACCGACGTGGAGGACGATCCGGCGGCCGGCGAGCCATCCGGCGGAAAGGTCGAAGTCACGCTCGTAGATGCCGGTCGGGTTCGCCGCCGGGGGCTCGGGCGGGTTCCCTGGAAAGGGCATGGGAACGTTCGTGTAGTGGGGCAGGTCGAAGAAGCCCCGAAGCGGATCGTCAGATCCGCTCATCGTCCAGCAGCCGGGGACGTCGCCCTCGCTCCAGGTCGCCGCAGGCTCCTCCTCGGGCGCATGGAGGAGCTGAAAACGCCAGCAGCCGTCGAGCACGATCCGGTCCAGGTGGGGGACGCTGTGCAGCGGCAGGCGGTTCTCCGACGTCAGCTCGGGCGCCGCCCAAGGTCTTCTGCTCATGACGCCAAGCGACCTCCATCTCGAGACCTGAACGGCCAGGGCCGGCCCTTGCGGCGCCTGTCCGATCGCGGTCGGACTGACTGCACTACGCATGCCGCGAGCGATTCAAGCACCCGGTCCAGCGTCAATTTCGACGCCAATGCCCCCAGGCTCGGTCGCCAGACTACCAGCATCGATCCTTGATCGCCAAACGCCGTCTCGTCGGGCACAATAGGGCATACGATCGGAACCGGTGTTCACAATGCTGCGTGAGGAGTCGGTGTCATGCGGATGGAGAACGGCCGCTTTGTGGTCTACGGGAATGCGATCAAGAAGTCGCACTCTTCGGCGGCCGTCAAGTGGCAGAAGATGTTCATCAAGAAGTTCGGCTACGACCCCAACGAGAAGTATAGCCTCAGCCTGACCGATAACGAGTACCTCGGGCCGATCTTCGGAGCCAAGGACATCGTCCGCGGTGATGAAGGAGAGCCAATCGACCCGGCCAACGCCGTCATATGCAGCACAATCCGGATGGGCTTCGGGCACTATCGGATCGCGATGGCCGGTGCATCGTGTGCGCGGGCGATGGGCTTCACGCCGTATTGGATGGATCTCCTCGCCATACCAGGGATCACGACGGACGTAATCGGCTGGTGCAACAAGTGGTACAGCCGATTCTCACGCCTGTCACAGCGAAGCGGGCTGTTCAACAGGTACGTGTGGGAGTCCGCCACCACCGGCGAGTCCACGCTCCCGGGCCTCAACTGGGTCATGAACAACTGGATCGTGGGATGGCCGTGGCGGTTCCTCAAGACGAACGTCAAGGATTACGAGATGAGCGAACTCTTCCGTAATCTCCACGAGGCGCTCCCATCGGACATGCCCGTCCTGACTTCACACATGTGGAACTGCATGGGGGCAGTGGCCGGCGGCATGACCAACGTTGTCGACATGATGTTCGACAACTGGCCGATGGCCTTTCAGCTGACCGAGGGCGCGAAGCACGGCGTTCAGTCGCCTTCGGGCTACTACGGCTTCCGCGTCATGCGCGGCTTCGACGAGTCCGGCAAGGTCATGAACCCGATCCCGCCCGAGGCAATCGCCTACACCGGACATCACGTCGACCATGAGCTGGTCGAGAACATCGAGGTCGACTGCGCCGCCCGTCTTCGACGCATGAACGACAACGAGCCGCGCCGGCTGATGCTGACGATGGGTGGGGCCGGCGCGCAGCGCGAGCTCTTCAAGGCCATCATCGAACACTGCATCCCGCTGATACAGCAGGACAAGGTGGCGCTCTTCGTGAACCTGGGCGATCACAAGGGCAACTGGGAGTGGCTCCAGGGGGAGCTTGCGAATCACAAGGACCTGCTACGAACCCACTTCAGCTGGGATGACACCCAGGCTTTCGCCGATGAGATCAGGACGAAGCCGGCCCACGGTCTGCACGTGTTTCTGCACGACAACATCTTCCACGCGGTCTACTCCACAAACTACCTGATGCGGGTAGTCGACGTGATGATCACGAAGCCGAGCGAGCTGGCCTTCTACCCTGTTCCCAAGATCTTCAACAAGCGCGTCGGCGGGCACGAGATGTGGGGGGCAATTCGAGGCGCCGAGCTCGGTGACGGGACCGTGGAAGTCCGGACTATTCCCCAGACTCTCCAGGCAATCGACGTCCTCACGCAGGACCAGGACCTGATGAACCTGTACTGCGACTGCATCGTGAAGAACAAGAGCATCGGCATCTACGACGGCGCATACAAGTGCGTGGAAATGGCGACCGGCAGTAAGTTCGAGCGGAGGCAGGGGGCCTGAGCTCTGGAAGCGAGCTCCGGAAGGGCGCCTACGGAATGGCTTCCAGGACGTAGAGGCGGGCGCGGAAGTCGCCCAGGGTCGCGGACATCCGCGCCCCCTTGATGACGAGGCCGGCGGTCATCAGGACGTCGCCGCCGAGCTCGATCGGGGCCGGGGAGTCTTCGTCGTCCCCGTGTGCGGCCGTCCAAATCGCGACTCGATAGGACGCTGCAGCATCCAGGCCGCGCAGCCGCAACCGCTCGGGACCGGAGTTCGGGCGGTTCAGGATGCGGTAGTGGGCGACCACGGCGGTCCGGGCGTCGTCCGCCACGGTCATCCAGGCCGCCTCATCGCGGTCGCCCTCGAACGGGCTGATCAGCCGGTGGAAACGGCCCCGCTGGAAGAGATCGCGCCACCGCTTGTAGAAGGCGACCTGAGCGGCAACCTCGGCCTTGTCCTCGGGCGACAGCTTGGTGGGATCCAGCTCGTAGCCGAAGACGCCGAAGTAGGCGACGGCCGCGCGCGTGTCGAGCGGCGTGATGCGTCCGACCTGGTGGTTCGGCACGCCCGAAACGTGCGCCGTCATCGAGCTCAGCGGGTACGCCATCGAGGTCCCCCACTGGATCTTCAGCCGCTCGATCGCGTCTGTGTCGTCGCTCGTCCAGGCCTGGGGCGCGAAGGCCAGCATGCCGGCGTCGAAGCGGGCACCGCCGCTCGCGCACGACTCGAAAAGGATGCCGGGGAATGCCTTCGTCAGCCGCTCGTAGAGCGAGTAGACGCCCAGGATGTAGCGATGGAAGAACTCGCCCTGGCGCCACGCCGGCAGAGTGGGGCTGAACGGCTCCGTGATGTTGCGGTTCATGTCCCACTTCACGTATGAGATGGGCGCGCTGCCCAGGATCGCCGACAGGGCGTCGAAGAGGTAGTCCACGACCTCCGGCCGCGACATGTCCAGGACGTACTGGTCGCGGCTTTCCGTCCGCGGTCGCGAAGGTATGCCGATCGTCCAATCGGGATGCTCGGTGAAGAGGTCGCTCCGCCGGCTCACCATCTCCGGCTCGATCCAGATCCCGAAGCGCAGGCCGAGCGCCTCGACCTTGCGGGCGACCGACTCGATGCCGCCGGGCAGTTTCGCGGTGTTGACCTTCCAGTCGCCCAGGGAGCTGGAGTCGTCGTCGCGGCGGCCGAACCAGCCGTCGTCGAGGACGAACATCTCGATGCCCATCTCCTTCGCTGCCGTGGCGATGGCCAGCAGCTTGGGCTCGTCGAAGTCGAAGTAGGTGGCCTCCCAGTTGTTGATCACGATGGGCCGCGGCTTGTCGCGCCACGAGCCACGGGCCATGCGCTCGCGGAAGAGGCGGTGGTAGGCGTCACTCAGCTCGTCCAGGCCACCGGCGGAGTACGCCAGGATCGCCTCCGGCGTGGCGAACTCGGCGCCCGGCTCGAGCAGCCACGAGAAGCCCTCGGGATTGATGCCGGCCCGCACCCTGGCCGTCCCGAAGGGCTCGACCTCCACCTCCGCCAGGAAGTTGCCGGAGTAGGCGAGACAGACGCCGATGGCTTCCCCGGCATCCTCGGTGGTGGCGGGGCGGGCCAGGGCCACGAACGGGTTGTGCTGCGCACTGGAGGCGCCGCGAAGGCTGGAGACGGATTGCCGGCCCGGCCGGATCCCCTGCCGCACGACGTGGCGTTCCCGGGCCCAGTCGCCGCTCAGGGCGATGAGCTGCCAATCGGAATCCGGGAGATCCAGCGACGCGCTCATGGCGCAGCGCACGATCAGGGTCGTGGTCCCGGTGTTGACGATGCGCGCGCCCCGGATGACGACCGGGCGATCGCGGAAGACGGTGTAGAGCAGCTTGACCTCGATCTGCGCCAAGGCGTCGGCCAGAGTGACCTCTAGCGTCTCCGCCTCGCCGCCGACCTCCACGTAGGTGGACGGCAGGCCGGCGATCGAGGGCTTGCCGGGCAGCGTGCGGTGGCTCGCGTAGCGCAGGTCCAGGACGCTCGAACCGTCGGGCAGCTCGATGGCTACCGCCGGGATGCGAAAGTCGCCCGAACCGCTGCTGGGATACTCGAGCGGCACGGGCTCGCCGACACGGTTGTCGAAACCCGAGAACTCGCCCGGCACCAGGTGAGCATAGGAGCGGCCTTCAGTCAGGCGCGTCCCGAAGTACAGGTGGCCGAGCCAGCCGTTCTCGAGGACGCGCACGACATAGCTAATCCGGTCGTTCCGGAGGTGGAACTCACGGGACTCCTGGTTCCACTCGATGGGCATTCAGATCTCCGGTGGCGGCGACGTCCGGCGGCCGCGGCCCCGGATGGCCGGCCCGGTCAGCCCTTGGCGGAGCCGAGCGTGAGGCCGCTGACGAAGTATCGCTGCAGAAGCAGGTAGACGACGACCGTCGGTACGGCCGCCATCATCGAGGCTGCCGCTACCACCGTTGGATCGGTGAAGAACTGGCCCGACAGGTTGTTGAGGGCCGCGGTGATCGGCCGCTTGTCACCCGACTTGAAGAGCATCAGGGCCCAGAAGAAGTCGTTGTAGATCCAGACGAAAAGCAGCGTGCTGAGGGCCGCCAGGGCCGGCTGGCACAGGGGCAGAATTACCTTCCGGTAGATCGTGAAGACGCCGGCACCGTCCACCATGGCGGCCTCTACGAGCTCCTTGGAGAGCGTCTTCATGTAGTTGCTCAGCACGAACGTGCAGAAGCCGGTCTGGAAGGTCGTGTGAATCAGGATCAGCCCGATGAACTGGTCGTATATCCGGCCGTTGTCGCTGAGTTGGGAGAGGAGCGGGATGGCGGGGAGACCGCCGACCGTGAGGTTGTACAGGCGGAAGAGCGGCACGATGATGACCTGCGGAGGCAGCAGGTTGCCGGCCGTGAAGATCATCAGGACCACGAGGTTGAACCGCCAGCTGTACTTCGAGACGGCGAAGGCCACCATCGAGGAGATCCACAGCGTCAGGATCACGGCGGGAATGGTTATGACAGCCGTGTTCCAGTAATAGCCCAGGAACGGGTATGAGTTCCAGACAAAGGTGTAGTTGTCCAGGCTCAGCGAGCTCGGCAGCGAGAAGGGACCGTTCGGGTTGGCGACGATATCGCCGTATCGCCGGAGCGACATGTAGAGGGCGTAAAGCAGCGGCCAGGCGAAGATGAAGGCCAGCACGGACAGGAAGATGTGCAGGCCCACGCGCGATAGGCGGCGGCGAGCGCGGTTGTGGGTGGTCCGCTGACCGGCCATCACGGTGACGCTCACGACTCCTCCGATCTCATGACGCGCGTCAAGTACACCCCGATCGGCACGAGGGAGATCGTCAGCAGGACGACCGCGATCGCAGACCCGAAGCCCAGGAGGCTGGCCTCGCTGATGCTGTTGTTCGTGATTAGCGTGGACAGCAGCTCGAGGCCGTTCTTGCCGTGGTTGACGATGTACGCGATGTCGAAGGCCCGCAGGGATTCGATCACCGTCACGACCACGATCACGACGTTGATCGGCGCCATCACGGGGAAGACGACATGGAAGAAGGTCTGGCGCTCGTTCGCCCCGTCGATCGCGGCCGCCTCACGCAGCGAGGGATCAACGCTCTTCAGGCCGGCCAGGTACAGGACCATGATGTAGCCGATGTGGCGCCAGCTTGCGGCGATCAGCACCGCCCAGATGTTGATGGACGAGTCCCCCAGCCAGTCCGGCGCGCTGGCCGGGCTCACGATGCCCAGGCTGACCAGAGCGCTGTCGATGAACCCGTTGCCGGCCAGGGGCGAGTACTGAAGCTCCCAGATGAAGCCGACGAGCGCGAGGCTGAGCACTACCGGCGTGAAGAAGATGGTCTGGTAGATGCTCGTTCCCCTCATCTGCCGGTCCAGGCAGACGGCCAGCAGGATCCCCATCGGCGTCGCGAAGAAGACGAATACGAGGAGCCACAGCACGTTGTGCGACAGAGCCGGCCAGAAGAACGGGTACGTGGTGAAGAGCTGGGTGAAGTTGTCCAACCCGACGAACTGGATCGGCTGCACGCCGTCCCAGTTGGTGAAGGCCAGGCCGACCGAGACGAGGGTCATCCCCCAGATCAGCACCAGGAAGATGGCGAGCGGAATGCCCACCATGAGGGTGAGGAGGATCTTGTCGCGGCGGTTCAGGAGGCTGTAGCGCCGCCGCTTCCTGGGGCGTGCAACTCCCGCCCCGGCGACGGTCGCCGGGGCGGGAGTGAGAGCCTGAGGCTCTAGCTTCGACATCGGAAGGGATTGTAACTGCTAGTCGCTAGGTAGCCTAGCCGGTGTAGGTCGGCAGCTTGTCCCAGAAGTCCTGGATGGACTTCTGAAGCGCCGCCAGATCCTGCGTCGGGGTCTTGAGGAAGTTCAGCAGGAAGGACTGCATGCTGTTCGCGCCGGCGAAGTCCGGACGAGTGTCGCGATCCAGGAACTGCGTGATCCGCTGGGCCTTGCTGACGATCTGGACAGCCTTCTGCGTCAGAACGGTCAGCTGGGTCGTGTCGGTGTCGGTGGCCGTCGGGATCAAGCCGTTGTTGGCCTTGTACATCAACAGCTGAGTGGACCCCTTGGCCCAGAACGCGACGTAGGCCTTCGCATTGACGAGGTCGGCCGCAAGGTTCGGCGACTTCGCGCTGATCATGACGATGTCGATGGGGGCGTCGAGCGCCTGCTCGGCATCGAAGCTGTTGCCCATGAACGGGAACGGGAAGAAGTCGAGGTCCTTGAGGGCTTCCCCGGTCGTGTCGACCGTGGCGACTTCGCCGGTCAGGAACAGGCCGAGGAGGTACATGCCGGCGGTCTTGCGGACGACAGTGTCGCAAGCCTGCTGCCACGTGAGACCTGCGTAGCCGCTCGTGTAGTACGGGATCAGCTTGGCCCAGGTCTGGAAGACGGAGGTGACCTTCGGGTCGGTCCACTTCTCCTTGCCGGTCATGAGACCGACATGGAAGTCGTAGCCGTTCAGGCGAAGGTTGAGGATGTCGAAGGTGCCCATCGCCGGCCAGCCGTCCTTGTCGGCGAAGGCGATAGGAGTGATGCCGTCCGTCTTCATCTTCGCGCAGAGCGCCATGAGGTCGGTCCACGTGGCCGGGATGGTGTAGCCCTTGGCCGCGAAGACGCTCTTGCGGTAGAAGACGCACCACGGGTAGTAGTCGACCGGGACGCCGTAGACCTTGCCGTCGTTGCCGACGCAGGCCTTGGCGAAGCCGGCGGTGAAG
>Ga0209777_10000387_pt1 | contig 74140 bp, 36 predicted proteins | sample FrelakmetHBP12HB_FD_187147 | JGI IMG/M metagenome (GOLD analysis project Ga0209777, IMG submission 187147) | Freshwater lake sediment microbial communities from the University of Notre Dame, USA, for methane emissions studies -HBP12 HB (SPAdes)... | ecosystem: Environmental > Aquatic >...
ACGGCGACATCACCTGGGCTGTTGTTTGCACCACCAATGGCGTCGGCTACTACACCAACGCCAACACCCTGGCGACAGTGATCACCCATAGTGCTGACACTAACGCGGCCTACGCAGCCTATGGTGCACCGCTCAGCATCCAACATTCGGACGGCACGCTCAGTGTGTTCAGTTACAATTTTTCCGGCGATGGGCTGACCAAAACTAACACCGAATGGCGCGGAGCACCCAATTCCAACCACACGAGCGTCACCAACGGCACATGCACTGTGACCGCTTTCAATCTTGCCGGGCAGGTAATTTACCGCAAGGACTGGGACATCGCCAGCGGACTGCAGCTTGGCGGTTCGGCGGCGACGGCATTCGATGAACTGGGCCGACCGACCCACATTGATTATGCCGACGGCACCTACGAGACCTTCAGCTACGGCTGTTGCGGCCTGGAGAACCAGACGGATCGGGAGGGTGTGGAGATAGCCAATACCTATGATTCCTTGCGGCGGCAGGTCACCACCACGCGCGCCGGCGTGACCACCAGCAACGCTTATGACGCCGCCGACCGCGTAATCGCCACGTTCCGCAACGGCGTTCGGATGGTCGCCGGCGGTTTCGACACTGCCGGCCGCCAGCTTGCCGCCACCAACGCTTTGGGCTTCGCAACGACCTTTTCCGAGGGCCTCGACGGCGGCCTGATCAAAACGAACGTCTTCCCCGACGGCACAACCCAGATCGAGGCATCCTTCCGCGACCGCCAGCTCAAGAGCACCACTGGCAACGGCATCCATGGGGTCCGTTACGATTACGGCGTCGCGTCGGGGTCCGGCGCCGAGCGAACGTTCGCCAAGAAAATAATGCTGCTGACCAACGGCACCGACAGTGCCGAATGGACCCTGACCTACTCCGACATGGCCGGTCGGCCTATCAAGACGATCCGCGCCGACAGCAATGTGGTGGAGCAGGCGTCTTTCAACAGCCTGGGGCAGTTGGAGTGGCAGAAGGACGGCGACGGCGTCACCACGATCTTCGCCTACAACGCCCGCGGCGAACGGGTCATCTCTGCCGTGAGCATGAACCAGGCGGCCACGATCAATTACAGCGCGGACCGCATCGTCAGCAACGCCAATGTGGTGCTGGCCACGGACCTTGGCATCACCCGCCGCGCGGAGACTTGGGTTTACACCGAGGGTGCGCCGGTCTGCGTGGAGTCTCACGAGGCGGGCGTCGAAAGCCTGGCCGTGCGGACCAGCGCCTTCGGCCTCACCAACCTGACCACCATGGCCATAGATCACAACGCCGCCCGGCGCACGGTCACCAACACCGCGCCGGACGGCAGCTTCAGCGTCAGCGTCTTCGAGAGCGGCCGGCCAATCAGCGCGACGCGGAAGGATGCCAGCGGCGTGCAACTTGAGGACAAAAGCTTTCAATATGACGCGGCCGGCCGGCTGGTCACCAACGTGGATGCGCGCCTGGGCGCCACCGTCACCACGTTCGATGATGCCGACCAAAAACTTTCCGAAAGCCAGGGCGGCCAAACCAGATTTTTCGATCATAATGTAATGGGACGCGTCACCACCAACACGCTGCCGGACGGCGCGAAGGTCTTCACCGAGTACCTCCCGACCGGCGAAACGAACAGGACCTGGGGTGCGCGCGTGTATCCGGCGTCCTACGGTTGGGATTACGCCGGCCGCTGGATCAGCCTGACGACCTGGACGAATTTCAACGGCGGGTCCGGCTCGACCGGCGCGGCGACCACGCGCTGGCTGTTCGATCCGCAGAGCGGGTTCCAAACCGGTAAGGTTTACCCTGATAACACGACCAACCTTTACGCCTATTCCGCCGGCGGCCGGCCGCTGACCAACATCTCGGCGCGCGGGGTCGTCACCAGCATCGGTTATGATGCCTCCGGCCTGCCGACAAACACGGTTTACAGCGGCGCGGCGACGGGCGCAGTCACGGTGGTTTTCGACCGCCGCGGACGCCGCACCAGCGTCACCGATGGGGTCGGGGCGCACATTTTCACCTACAATGACGCCGGGCAGATCCTCACGGAATCCTTCCCCGTCGCCGGCCTGACCGTCACAAACATCTACGATACGCTGCTACGGCGGACGAACCTGACCGCGGCCGGAACGACGCAAATTTTCGGCTACGATACCGTGTCCCGGTTCAAGACCGTGGGCTTCGGCAACAACACCGTGACCTACGAGTACCTGACGAACAGCGCGCTGGTGGCCGGACTGACCTTCAGCAACGGGTTGATCGCGCCCCTTAAGAGCACACGTCAGTACGACGGGCTGAACCGGCTGACGAACATCACCGCCCTTGCGGTGTCCCCGACCTCGACCAACCAGTCGGTGGCCAATTCCTTCACCTACCAGTATAATGCCGCCAACCAGCGAACGCGGAACACGTTTGCGGACGGCAGCTACTGGGAATACGGCTTTGATGGCCTTGGTCAGGTGACCAACGCGACCCGGTACTGGGCCAGCAGCAGCGTCGTGACCGGGCAGCAATTCAAATATGCCTTCGACGACATCGGCAATCGCACGAACGCTACCGTGAATGGGCGGACAGTGAACTATACGGCCAACATCTTAAACCAGTACACCCAGCGGACCGTACCAGGCGCGCTGGACATCCTGGGCTCGGCTAATCCCGATGGCTCCGTGACAGTCAATGGCGAGTCCGTGACCCGCCAAGGCGCCTACTACCACAAGGAAATCGCCGTCACCAACGCTGCCGCCGCCGTCTGGCAGCCGATCGAGGTGGTGGGCGTGCTCACGAACATCACCGTCACCAACTCGGGCCACCTGTTCCTGCCTCAAACGCCGGAGGCATTCACATTTGATTTTGACGGCAACCAGACAAGCGACGGACACTGGATCTACACTTGGGACGGCCAAAACCGGTTGATCGCGATGGAAACTCGCACCGACCTGCCCGGCGATGTCCCGCGACAGCGGCTTGAATTTCAATATGATTTTCAGTGGCGCCGCGTCCGAAAGCAGGTCTTTTCCTGGATTTCTGGCTCCTGGGTTCAGGTTTCCGACGTCCGGTTCATCTATGATGGCTGGAACATGATTGCCGAGATCAGGGCCGACAACTCCGTCGCCCGCTCTTACGTCTGGGGCTTAGATTTATCCGGGAGCATCCAAGGTGCCGGGGGCGTCGGCGGCCTGCTCGCGATGAACGCCGGCACCAACGGCACGCACTTCGTCGCCTGCGACGGAAACGGCAACGTGGTCGGCCTGTATAAATCAAACGATGCCGCCATCACTGCCGTCTTTGAATACGACCCGTTCGGCTATACGCTACGCGCGACCGGGCCGATGGCCGGCGAAATGCCGATCAGGTTTAGCACAAAGTATCAGGATAAGGAAACTGGGCACTATTATTACGGATTCCGATATTTCAATGGCCTCTGTTGGCTTTCAATGGATCCGCTATATGAGAATGGGAGCTTGAATTTATTCAATATTGCAGGGAATGATTTAATATCAGGGCAAGATTTCCTTGGCTTGATGGAATTGAAATTCATTAATTGTAACGATAAAACAAATGCAATTTCAACAAAATGGAAGATTCTTGGAATGAATTTGCGGAAAGCATTTGCTGCATTAGGCCGAAACAATATCCACGAGATTCAAGACAACCCCTCTATCAAAGCTAATTTACATAAATTCTATCTTATTGATATCGAGAATAATAGTGAGACCGAAATTAATAGAGCAATTATACCAATAAGGAATATGATTAAGAGAATGCTGGATAGATATGATAGCACTGATGAAATTGAGGTCATGTGCGATACAATATGCGACGAAAAAGGGAATACAACTTACAACACATACGGTGCTAGCGTCAAGAAGCCATTTTTTGGCGGATTGCCAAGAATTATATTATACGACAGAGCCTTCATTGGCGGCGAAGCATTGCTTGATACTCTAACGCATGAACTGTCACATATTTACGCCAATACAGCGGACAAGGGGTACAATGACGCGAAAACAGGGGGCACGGAATATGACAAGCCTCGATCAAAGGATCTTATGAATCTTAGGAAAATTCAATTGACGAAAGACAATCTATTAATTAACGCTGACACACTGATGGGGTTTATCGATGCATTTAAGAAATTTCCAGATTCTGATTAAATTGATTGTTCTCTCGGTCGTAATAGTTCTAACAACATTGATTGTGGATGAAATGATTGCGATTGAGGAAAAAGATTTTATTGGCACAAAATCGGGTTTTGGCATGACCGAGCGCATAATCGAGACAAAATGGAGAGAGAAACATCCACATCCAATTTGGAAGCATGAAGAAAGATACGCCACGTCCATTAGCCGAATGTTTGATGTGCCTCTGCCAGAGAATGAGGAGTGGATACAGATTGACAGGCAGGTCACAGGAATATTTGGCGAAACTAAAATATTTTGCACATGGCGGCTTGGGACGAACTTCCCGTTCAATTTGCCCGATCAAATATCAAGGGAAAAGACAATAGAACTAGTCAACAGAATGATCAAAGATGATGTTACGATAAAGTTTATGATTAGCGATTACATAAGATCACCTCTAGACAAGAAGAACATTGAAAATATGAATAATATTACAGCTATGTTGATTAAACATGCTAAAAATAAGTGAGGCATCTTCTATGCGTCATGGGGTGTATGGTGCATACTTAGGCCCATTTTAGCATACTCTGGCAAGATGGTATGCCCAGCTAGGTTTCATCATGAGAGGGTGGGCTTTAGGGCGGCGTTTGGGGACACGCGGTTCAGCGCGGTCCGGGCGTTGCGGAGACAATGTTGACTTGTCAAAATAATTAGGGGTGAATCATGGAAATTACCGTTGGAATGAAAGGGTTGGGCAACGATTACGCCATAATTCTTGCTGCATTAATTTATTTTATTATTGCAACATCCATTTTAATTATCGCGCTTGTGTTCAAATACAGATCAAAGGACAACCACGCTCTCCTCAAGGCGTTGCGCCTTTCAACAACGATTGGATTCGCTGTTGTCATAATGAACACACTACTAGGAATAGCAAAAGTATTTAATGCCGCCGCTGCCATCAAGGGGCTCACAGGGTATCTTTTTTTGCTCAATCGTCTGCATGTTTATTTTATGATTGATGCCTTTGTCATTCCGCTATTAATTTTAGGGTGGTCCGGCGCAATCTATTTGCATAGTCCAAACAAATAGTAATAGCGAAGCACTTAAACATAAGTGCACCTAGCTCAACAACCTGCATCTGAAGGCGGAGTTCCGTCCGGACCTTGATGAAGATTAAGTTGGTGTTCAGTGCCCGATTAACTGACAGTCCGCTGCGGAAGTGGTTTTACCGTTCGCGCTATCTTAACATTATCTCGTCCTTCAACCTGATGCCCGCCGATGATGCCCCCGCCATGACCTCGTATTGCCCCGGCTCAACCACATAACACTTAGCCGTTTGATCCCAGCACGCAAGGTCGAAAACCGCCAAGAACATCGTCACGGTCTTTCGCGCGCCCTTCGGGATCGTCACCCGCTGAAACGCCTTGAGCTGCTTCAACGGCTGGATCTCCTTGCCGTCGACTTGCCGGACATAAACCTGCACGATCTCATCGCCATCACGTGAGCCGGTGTTCGCCACGTCGCACCTGATCTCCACAGTGTCGTTGGTCTGTACCGTCAGTACCGCCTCGCTATTTTCTGCCGTTGCATGACCGATGCCCTGCACCCGACTACGAACCTTCAAGTTGCTGTACTGGAACATTGTGTAGCTCAGGCCGTGCCCGAAGGGATACAGGGGCGCGTCCTTCAAGTACATGCACGTGCGGCCCTTGGTCAGGTCGTATTCGTCCATCGGCCTCAACTGCTCATCGCCCTTGTAGAACGTCAATGGCAGGCGCCCAGAGGGGTTGACGTCACCAAAGAGCACGTCCGCGACGGCGTTGCCGCCTTGTTCACCAGGATACCAGGCTTGCAGGATAGCCGGCGCGTTGGTGGCCACCCAGTTCACCGCGAGGGGGCCACCACTTTCAAGCACAACGACGGTGCGCGGGTTCTCCGCCACCAGCTTGCGGATGAACTCATCCTGATCCAGGGGCAGGTTCAGGGTGGCCCGGTCCCGCGCTTCGCCCTCGTAGTCCCGGCTCAGCCCCAGAACCGCCACTACCAGATCGGCGGCATGGATGACCTCCTGATGGTTGGTGAGCGAGTTGTCCTTCGTCCAGGGGATATGCTGCACGGCGAAGTCTTTCCCGGCCCGCGCCTGAATGCCTTGCAACGGAGATACAGGCGTATTGGCCGGCTCGCCGGAATAGCCGCCGAACTGGCACACGGCCGCATTGGGACCGGCCACAATGATTTTCTTCACCCTGGCCGGATCAATCGGCAGCAGCGGCGCCGGCCCCACGGGATCGTTCTTCAGCAACACCATGCTCTGCCGGGCGACCTCACGCGCCAGCGCCACATGCTGCGCACAGCCGTTGACCTCGGGCTTGATCTTGGAGAAAGGGACGCGGTCCGGCGGGTCGAACATGCCGAGCTTGAAACGGGCCGTCAGGATGCGCGTCACCGATTGATCCAAGGCAGCCTTCGTCACCAGGCCCTCGCTGACGGCCGCGTCGAGGTAAGGCCGGCCACCTGTGTCCATATCGATGCCGCTATTTACGGCCAGCGCAATGGCCTCCTCCAGCCGCCGGACGACATGGTAGGACTGATACAGGTGCTTGATGGCGCCGCAATCGCTGACCACAAAACCCTTGAAACCCCACTCGTTCCGCAGCACGTCCGTCAGAAGCCATTTGTTGGCGCAGCAGGGGACGCCGTTGATGGCATTGAAGGCGCCCATAATGGATTCCGCCTTGCCCTCCATGATGCAGGCGCGGAATCCCAGCAGCTCGTAGTCCCGCCAAAACCGTTCATCGGCCACGGCATTGGAGCCGAACCGGTCACCTTCCTTGTTGTTGCCGGCGAAGTGTTTCGGCGTGGCCACCACCTTCAGGTACTTCGGATCATCGCCCTGCAACCCCTTGACGAAGGCGACGCCTATCCGGGCCGTCAGATATGGATCTTCTCCGTAGGTTTCCTCTGTGCGGCCCCAGCGCGGATCTCGCGCCAAGTTGACCACAGGACTCCAGAACGTGAGCAGACCGCTGTAATTGCCGATTACCTTGCCACCAGTTTCGTTGTACTTGGCTCGCGCCTCATCCGAAATGGCCGTCGCCACTCGCTGAATCAGATCCGGGTTCCACGTGGCCGCCATGCCAATCGCCTGCGGGAAGACCGTGGCCTTGCCGGGCCGCACGACGCCATGCAGGGCCTCATTGCCCAGGTGGTACGCCTTGATACCCAGCCGGGGGATCTCCGGCTGCAGGAAGTACATCAGAGCCACCTTCTCCTTGGTCTCGAGCCGCGCAACCATGTCGGCCACGCGCTGTTCAATGGGCAGGTCTGGATTCCAGCAGGGCAGGTTCGTGTAAGGCGCTTCTGTGCTGTCTGCGGCCAGGGCCTTCGTCAACGCCAGGCATAAACACGTCGCCACAGTCATTCGCCTGACGTTCATCGCCTCCATCCTTTCCACCACAATCCGAGCAGCACGTCTCGGTGGCCCTACTCGTACGTACGCTGCGATTATCGCCCAGCCATTGAGAAGGTCAAGCATCTTGGAACACGAGAGATCTGGTACACGATATATATCCAAGGCAAAATCGTCTTTGCGGCGGTCGGACATCTTCTGGGGCTCAATGTTCGGTTTGCCGAACAACTTGTCTTTCATCCCGCTGACGTGGTAGAAGGTTGCGCGTGACCATCCCGGAATTCATCGCCAAGTGGCGCAAGGTGGAACTGAAAGAGCGGTCCGCCGCGCAAGAGCATTTCCTGGACCTTTGCAACGTCTTTGAACACACGACGCCCGCCGCGGCCGATCCTACCGGCGAGAGCTTCTGTTTTGAGAAGGGCGCGGCCAAGCACGGCGGCGGCGACGGCTTTGCCGACGTGTGGAAGCGCGGTTTCTCCGGCTGGGAGTACAAGGGCAAGCACAAGGATCTTGCCGACGCCTACGATCAGCTTTTACGCTACCGCGACGCCTTGGAAAGTCCGCCCCTGCTGGTGGTGTGCGACCTTGACCGCATCGTCATTCATACGAACTTCACCGGGACCGTTTCCGCCACCTACGACATTCCGCTTGAGGCTCTGGCCGAACCCCGCAATATCGAAATCATGCGGGCCGTCTTCCACAACCCCGAGGCCCTGCGACCTGGCCGCACGAGTACTGCCGTCACCCAGGATGCCGCCCGGCACTTCGCCGAAATCGCTGCCGCCATGCGCGAACGCGGCCTGGACCCCGCCGCCGTCGCCCACTTCCTGGACCGGATGGTCTTCTGCCTCTTCGCCGAAGATACCGGCCTGCTGCCCGACATGGTTTTCTCGCGCATCGTGGAGAAATCCGGCAGCGACCCCGCCCGTTTCGGAAAACTGCTGGGCCAGCTCTTCGACAGCATGGCGACCGGTGGCGATTTTGGCATTGAACATATCCGCCATTTCAACGGGAACCTGTTTGACGACCGCACCGTCCTGGAACTCACCCCCGCCGACGTGAAGCGCATCGCCGCCGCCGCGGCCTTGGATTGGAGCGCCGTTGACCCGTCCATTTTCGGCACCCTGTTTGAACGCGGCTTGGACCCGGCGAAGCGGTCGCAGCTCGGGGCGCACTTTACCAGCCGGGCGGACATTGAACTCGTGGTTGATGCCGTGGTCATGGCCGTGCTGCGCCGGGAATGGGACGACAGCCGGCAGATCATCAACAACCTGCTCGCCACCGGCCGCAAAAAGCCTACCGTGTCCAGTGCTCCGGCAAAACCGATGAACACCGCCGCCATGCGTAAGGCGAAGGGCGAAGCCGGAAGCATTCTGCATCAATTCCTCGTCCGCCTTCAGACGATCAAGATTCTCGATCCCGCGTGCGGCTCGGGGAATTTCCTTTATGTCGCCTTGCTCCGCCTGAAAGACATGGAGAAAGAGGCCATTCTGTTCGCCAACGTCAACGGCCTGGGCACGTTCTTGCCGATGGTCGGTCCGTGGCAACTGTACGGCATCGAAGTCAATTCCTACGCCCACGACCTTGCACAGATGACCGTATGGATTGGCTGGCTGCAATGGATTCGAGCCAACGGCTTCGGCTCCCCAGCCGACCCTATTTTGCGGCCCCTCTCCGACAACATCCGCCTGATGGACGCGATCCTTGCCGAAAACGACGAACCCGACTGGGCCGCCGTGGACTTCATCATCGGCAACCCACCATTCCTTGGCGACAAGTTCATGCGGCGCGAACTGGGCGACGCCTATGTTGACCGGCTCCGGGCGCTCTACGCGGACCGCATCCCCGGCCAGTCCGATCTTTGCTGCTACTGGTTTGAGAAGGCCCGCGCCCATGTTGCCGCCGGCAAGTGTAAACGCGCCGGGCTACTCGCCACCCAGGGCATACGTGGCGGCGCGAACCGCGAAGTTCTGAAACGCATCAAGGACGGCGGCGGCATCTTCTGGGCCGAAAGCGACCGCCCTTGGATTCTCGACGGAGCCACCGTTCACGTCAGCATGGTTGCCTTTGACGACGGCGAAGAGAAGACGCGAACGCTTGACGGCAAACCGGTCCCCACGATCAACGCCAACTTAACCGCCGCCGCCGATCTTGCCACGGCAAGACCACTCCCGGCGAACCGCAGTCTATGCTTCTTAGGCATCATGAAGGCCGGTCCTTTCGACATAGCCGAGGCGGTTGCCTTGGATTGGATCAACGCGCCGAACCCGAACGGACGGCCAAGCAGTGACGTTCTACGACCGCGCATGAATGCAATGGACATTCTACGGCGCACGGGTGGCGGATGGATTGTTGACTTCGGCTGTGACGCTGAGGCGGCAGAAGTGGCCCCCTATGAACGCCCCTACGGCCATGTTTTGAACGAGGTCAAACCGCAGAGAGATGCAAACCGACGGAACAGTCTCAAAGTTTACTGGTGGCTTCACGGTGAACCACGCCCCGGATTGCGGAAGGCGACACGCGGTTTGTCTCGGATCATCCTGACGCCGGAAGTCTCAAAGCACAGAGTCTTTGTGTGGCTTGATTCAGTTTACCTTCCCGACCATCAAACCCGGGTATTCACACGCTCCGACGACTGGTTTCTCGGCGTCCTTCATTCCAGATTCCACGAAGTGTGGGCGCTGGCGCAAGGAACCCAGTTACGGGAAAAGGAAAGCGGCTTCCGGTACACGCCGACAACCTGCTTTGAGACGTTTCCGTTCCCCGAGGTCCACGGCGAACAGGACGCCGCGATTGCCGCCGCCGCCAAGGAACTGAACGAACTCCGCGAAAACTGGTTGAACCCGCCGGAGTGGACGCGGCCGGAAGTCCTGGAGTTCCCCGGCACGGTCGGCGGCCCGTGGGACCGCTACATTGACCAGGCGACGGTGAGGGACCGTGGCGCGTTCAAGATCGGCACCGTGCGTTATACCCGCCTGGTCGCGCGTGACGCCAACTACGCGGCCCGCCTGAAAGAACGCACGTTGACGAAACTCTACAATGAGCGCCCGGCCTGGCTCGCCGACTGCCACGCGCGGCTTGATGCCGCCGTTGCCGCCGCCTACGGCTGGCCGGCGAATATGACCGACGATCAGATTCTTGAACATTTGCTTGCGTTGAACATAGACCGTTCCCGGTCTGTTACTGACACTGCGCCAGCAGGACAGGGGCCATGAAGTCCCCTCATTCCAGCAGACTTCAGCGATCCCAAAAGCATCCTGTCGTGAAAGACAAAAGTGCTCAACAACGCCGTTTCGCCGAGTACATGGAGAAGTTCCGTTGCGCACTCGGCGACTACGAGGAAAAGCATCCAAACTGGCGGGCCGAGGCGCTCCTCTGGGTCATTGACTATGCGCTGCGTTACCTCAAGCTCTGCCTGGAATCAAAGCGGAAGAGCGGCATCACGTGGAACTCGCCTTTCGTTGAACTAGAATACCCAGTGGAAATGGATTGGGGTGCGTGGGGCAATGGAGATGCGGTTCACGTCGTTCTCAAATCAGGCGTCTTGAGTATAGCTGATACTGCCAACGCAGAGATTGCTACGAAGGCCCTCGCCCGGATCATGGTCAAACACCTCTCGATCTTGGCTATGCAGGACCTAACCAATCACGTGGCGTTTGAAAAGAATGGCGACCGCCATCTCCCCGTTCTGCCAGGCGAAGCAGTTGCGTGTCTGGATACTCTGAAAAGGAAAAGGGAGAAGAGGCTTTTCATGGAAAGCCTGTTCAAGCCCTTCTCAATGGGCGCTGCACCCGTGGAGTTCGACTTTTCCAGGCTGAAACCCAACGCTCGAGTGCCCAGGCGGATCGTGAATGAAATCGTCAGAGCGACTCAGATGATTGACCTCCAGCCGCTAAAATGGACCGGGCATGTCAACGGTCAACCGGTCGAGATCTCGCTGATCTTCCAGGTACACCCACTGACTGTAGATGTTACTTCACGTCGCGCCTTCTTCCCGCTCACGGTAGGTCTGATGTTTCTGTCTGGAGACGCCACTCAAGCCCAATCCGCTCCCAATACGGAACACTGGCCGTGCCCACCGACTTGGAACCCTGAGGACAGGGAGGGCTTTTGGAACGGCATCTTCGAAGGATTGAAGTATCTTCTTAAGAACATTGCCCAACCCATCTCCACCGAACTTGACAAGGCAGTCGTGACCGTGAGCGCGAAACTGGAAATGCCCATTGCCCGCTCGGACACCAATGCGCGCGCTCGAATTATGCAGCAGATGCTCGAATCCTTCGCAAAGAATGGTGAGGTGCTGCAGATGGACTGTCAGGTTGCCTGCTCACAACAGGGAACGGCAGACTTCGACGTGCCGGCGCTCAACACTTTCATAAAGCAGGTTGAAATAGCCGCCACAGCGAACGCCAAGGGGCGCGCTCTCGAGGACTTACTGTCAGCGCTCTTCCAATCCGTCCCCGGATTCCAAGTTTCCCAGCGCCAACGTACACAGACAGAAGAGATCGACCTTCTTGTAGAGAATAACAGTCAAGAAGGCTGGCTGAAGGGAGAAGGTTCTCTAATCCTTGTCGAATGCAAAAACTGGCAATCGAAGTGTGGGAAGGACCAGTTTGTCACATTCAGGGAGAAAATCCTCAGTCGACGAGGACGGTGTAAACTGGGATTTTTGGTTTCATGGAATGGCTTCGCCGAGACCGTGACGAAAGAAATGCTTCGGGGGTCTCGAGAAGAACCCTTGGTTGTTCCCGTGGACGGAGATCGCATTCGTGAGGCAGTCCGCGCGGCTTCATTTTTGCAAGTTCTCAAGGAAACGTGGCTTTCGGCATTGAAGACCTAAATGGCTATCTTCTTCTAAACAAAGTAGGACGGATATTCCAATGAATGCCGAAGAGGAAAACTTATCTATAATCCGCCTTCCGCGGAAACGCAGTCGCTCTTTGATTAAGTTCTGCCAGCGCGTTCGTCTTGCCCGAGGAAATATTTGCGAAAATTGCGGCGCTACTGCCGCCACAACACAAATTGAAAGTCATCATATTCTTGATTACCACGAGTACCCCGACTTCGCCAAAGATGAAGCAAACATTATCATCCTGTGTCAGCCTTGCCACAGCGGATTGTCTTCCCGGGACGGTGATTTAGTGGGATATATCGCTCTTCGATACGCCTGTTTTAAACGAGAATTGCGCCTTCGCATAGCGGCTTACATCGAAGAAAAAGATCCTTTACGCTCAGAACTTGTTCGAATTATACGTGCCGGCCGAGAGGCAGCGGTGGATTATCATTTCAAGCGGATCGAAATGTGATGCCGTCAAAATCGACTTTTCATCACCTTTATTGATATCGGCGTCGAATTCCCGGAGCATCAATCCACTACCCTTGCTCTGCCATCCGCCGGGCAAATTCCGCCGCCAAGTTCATGTCCGGCAATATCGCCCTCATCGCCAACATCGTCGCTGCGATAAAGTCCTCCGGGAGTTTCAGCAATCGCCCTTGCTTGGCAAAGGCCGTTATCGTTACCCCAATAGCCTGCTTCAATAACGCCCGCACGTCCACACCCTGCCGGTCCAAGGGCGCCAGCGAGGCGCCGACCGGCGCACCGGCCCAGGCGGCAAAGCCTCGTTCCACGGCTGCCCATAATGGCAGGACCGGGGCGCGACCCGGGTTGCGCCGATCCACCGGCCCCGCGGTAAAGCGGACCCACCTGCGGCACAGGTAGGCCGCCAAATCCGCTCGCTTGGCGAAATAGTCTTCCGGCGTGTCAATGCCGTGTGCCTTGAGGGCGTCGCGGCCGAGCTCGAATTCCACCCGCGTGGCCCGCTCCGGACGTTCGTCGTGCCACCGGCGCCGCTCCATCATGAAGAGCACGTCATGGTTCTGATGCTCCTCCAACTCGGTCTTCTTGTCGTAGATTCGCAGCATCAGTGGGAATTTCCCCAGGGCCACCGTCACGCCGGGGCTTTCGTGCAGGCTCCGGTTCCGCGCCCGGCCGATGAAATGCCGCTGCTGAAAGGCAGTGGTGAAGATTTCCATCCCGACTCCGGGGAGGTCCAGGCACATGTCCACCCGCGACAGCTTCTCACGGGCGATCTTCCCGCCCAATTCCGCGATGATGCTCCGGCCCCGCTCCAGGCAACCTTGCGCGCCCAGGTTGAGGCAGAGGCGCCCGCCGGCCCTCAGGATGACGTTCGGCATGTTGCCCTGGGCCTTGTACCGTTCGGCCATCAGCAGGACGAGGCCCGCGGCGTGCACCCGGTAGGCCATGTACACGTTGCCGACCTTCGCCCCGACCCCTTCGACCTTGAGAGTGAGATCATTGAGGACGATGAGGTCCGCCCCATGCTGTTTGCAGAGGGCTTTGTCCTGGGAGAAGGTCTTGGCGCGCTCCAGGTCCTGGCGCAACGCGGTCCAACCGTCGGCCCAGTCCACGTAGGCGGCCCATTCGAACCAGTCCTCCCCGCCGGTGAATGTCCCCCAATGACTGTTTGGGGGGGGTGTGTTACTGGAGGCCCCTGGCGCGCCGGCGGCGCGCCCGCTGGCGCGGGCGCATCCGCCGGGCGCGTCTGAGATGGTCTCGGATTTCACTGGACCAGCCGAGATCAGCGGATTAAGCTTTTCCGCGGTCATGGCTGGCCTCCGCTTTGTTTGCCAACGCGGACTATGGCCAGCACGGCAGCTTTGAGATCGGCCGGCAACAGGGGCCAAACGCCAATGATTTCACGCAGGCCCTGATCGGGTGACAGCCGGGGTGACAGCACCTCGTTTCCCGTCAATGTTGGCGGGGGGAAGTGGGCAGGTTCAACTCCTGCCAGGTACGCCATGATAAAAGCCTGGTATATTCAGAATTTTATCACGCCCAAATACCCGCCATGCACCCTTCCGCGCTGCTGCCGCCCGGCTGTCCGGCAGGTGCAGGAATTCTGTGGTTCGCAACACCGGGCAGCGGTCAGTACGTCGTGTGTTTGACTTTGCCTCGGAGCAGCGTCCAAGCTTGCTTGTTGGATGCGCGCATCACTTCCATCCCCAGCCGCGCCTTCCGGAGTTCTTCCTGAAGCTGTTGGAGGGCTTGCTCCTTCTCCGCCAGATCCAGGCGGATTTGCTGCAGGGCGGCGGCCGTTGACGCCGTCTGCCGGACGGCATCCGCTTGCTGTTCGAGTTCCTGCTGCAATTGTTCCGCGCGGCGCGCGGCGGCGTCCGCGGCCGCCTGCTGCGCGCGCTCCCGTTGTGCGAACTGCTGCTGCGCCTCGTCCAGTTCGGCGCGCAGCGCAGCCAACGCAGTCCGCGTCTCCTGTTGCGCCCGGGACTGCTGCGCCTGCGCTGCGGCCGCCTGCTGCAACGCTTGCGCCTGCGCCGCCAGCTCCTGACGCAACCCGTGCAGTTGCGCCTCCGCGGTTTTCAACGCCTGGTCCTTGACCGCCAGCTCCTCCAAGGTCTTCTGGTGTGCGGCGCGCTGTCGCTCCAGGTGCTGAGCGGCCACCCGTTGTTCTTCCAGGGCGGCGGCCAGCGCCAGCGCCTTCACGGCCAATTCCCGGCGGGTGTGCTCGAGAGTAACCGTCGCTTGTTCTGCCTGCTGACGCGCCGCAGACTGCTCCTGGAGGTCGCGCTGCAGCCGCGCGATCTGCTGCGTGGCGGCTTCTGCCGCGACATGCTGAGTCTTTTCCAGCGCCGCCAGGCGTTCCTGTGCGGCCGCGGCCTGGGCCATCAGGTCGGCCCGCGCAACCTGGAACGTCTGGTCCTTCGCCGCCGTTGCTGGCGGCGGTTGCCCGGCCGGCGCGTCGGGCGGCGGCGGTCGGGCGCACGTCCCAGCCTTGGTCGCCGAGAGCCATATGCGCACATCCGCCGCGGTGGCGGCCTTGAAAACGACCCCCGGGGCGGGGGCCGCCGGCGGCCGAGGAACGGCGACCGAATTGCTGGGCGGAGCGCTCATGGTCAAGGTAACCTCGACCGCTATACCCGGCCCGGATCAAGATTTCAATCAAATCCGGTTGACAGAGATCTGATCGGTCGCATCAAGAGTCTTCAGGCAGAAGCTGGGAAGTTGGACCAAGCCCTCCGCTAGGACTCCTACGGCAACGACGCGGCCCAGTTGACGGCGGCGCGCACCTGGGGCAGGCGGTTTATAATTTCCCATTCCAAGAACGATTGAATGGCCGTGTGATTAGAACCGGTAGGCTAGGGACGCCGTGAACTGCTGACGCTGGCCGACGCCGGCCTCCGCGGACGCTTCCCAATGCTTGCATATGTCCAGGCTCGTGCCGAAGAGGGCGTTCCAAGCTTCTTCCTCCTGGAGTTTCACATTGTACTGCAGGTGGCCCAAAACCGGCACGCCCAATGTTCCGCTATGGTCTTCGTCCGTCCGCTGAAACATGCCGCCTACCCAGACATTCCAGCCCTTCTCGCGCCAGGGGGCGTCCAGTTGCACGCCCACCTTGGGACACACCACCCAGGAGCGAATCCATGAATCGCTGTTGTTTAAGTCCGCATAGGTTTCGGCAATCAGCACCGATCCCCACAAGCGCTGGATGCTGCCCACGAGGGTCATGCCTCCGCCGAAGATATCGCCGTGCTCATTAATCACCAGCGTGTTGATTGGCGGCGGAATGCCGGTGACGGTTGTTCGTTCTGCCACATACCCGCCCAGGACAAACACATTGAGGAACGGGAACAGCCACGCATCCAGCTTCCCGTCGCCTTCGTTGACACGGGTTTTTACCTGCACGGCGGAGGCCATAGCCGGACTGAAACTGGGCACGTTGACCGACAGGCTTTTGATGTCGTAACCCTGCCGCTGATAGTAATAATCCACGCCGATGCCATAGGGCAGCGGCAGGTTTTCATTGCCCGCCCAGGAACGCCCCAGCGGGAGCAGGGACGTGGCTTCTTCCGCCATGGCCGGACTCAGGCCGACCGCCACGCCGATGATTGAACACAGATAGATCAAACGCTTCTTCATGGGTGCTTTCCTTTCATTTATTTGGTTTCTGTTGCGGTTGCCCGCCGTCCCCTCACGATGATCGCGCGCTCCATCGTTAGGCCCTTTTCTATCAGCTCGCGTCCGCCAGACAAGCAGGACTTCCATCGCCGGGGACGAGCTTAGCGCGCAAACCCAGCTTGGCAAGCCCATTATTTCAAATGAATGTGATGGCGGGACACACACTTGCGGTAAACATCTTCGAGCTGCTGCACACAGTCGGCCAGGGCATACGGTTGGACGAATGAGAGGCTGCGCTGGCCGGCAGCTTGGAGTTCGGCAGGATGTTCGATCCAATAATCCATCCGCGCCGCCAAAGCACGGGGATCGTTGCTGCTGAAAAGGAAGCGCTCGTCCAGGGCAAACTGTTTCGCCGCACTGGCCTTGGCGTCGGCAATGAGCGCCGGCAACCCACAGCCCATGGCTTCGAGAAGACTCAGGCCCTCCAATTCAACTTCCGAGGCGTGGACAAAAAGATCGGCGTTGTTATACAGACGAATCAATTCCTCGTCGGACACGGAGAGCAACACCGGCGGCCTTGGCAGCGCGCGGCCCATCCGGAGGAGTTGGGCCTTCATCGGACCCTTGCCAACCAAGATTAGTCTAAGGCGCGTGCCATGTTTGGAGAGCAACGCTGCCTGAATCAGAAGGTCCTGCCGTTTCTCCCGGCCCAGCCGTCCTACCATGAGCACCACGAAGTCCGCCTGCTCGCCGGGTTTCCGCCGCCCCGCCATCGGTTTGAATTGCGGGGGCACCCCGTTGGAGATTATGAAACTGGGCCGCCGTAACCCGTTCCGCTGCAATTCGGAATCGGCAAAAGCACTCGGACAAACCACGGCCGTACAGCGATTGTAGAACCGGGACACCAGAAAACGGTTCAGGTATCCGGCCAGTCGCTCGGATCGAAGGCCCACATTATAAAGGAGGTTTTCCGACTGAACGTGATAACCTCCGACCACCGGCACACCCACCTGACTGGCGATCCGCACGGAACGCAAGCCCAGCAGGAAGGGTAACTGGACATGCACCACATCGCTGCCCCTGAATAGTTCCGCCAAGGGCTTTTTCCGGGGCCACGCGAACACAAAATCCATACTCCGCATCACGTGTCCCGCCAAGGGGATATAGAATCCTGGAACCACGACGCGGCCGGGTTGCGGTCGGCCCGTCGTGACCACGCACACATCACACTTTCTGGTCAAGGCCTCGATAAACCTGCGGGCGGAGCGAACACCCCCTGATTTGCTTTCATCGCAGACATCTACGACAAAAGCAATCCGCAACCGGTCATGCGTGTTCATGGCTGGGTTTCTGCCCACCAACAGGGTAGCGCCAACCCCGGGTTGGGACTGAATTCATGAGGCATGGGATAGCGGAATGTGATGACATCATCAATCAGAAACAATCAAAGAATCGGTTGGCGTCCCTGCCCGGAAAACTTCCCCACAACGGCCGATCCGCCGCCGGTCCTTACGGCATCGCTTTCGCGGCTTGATCGCGCCGCGAGAAGATTTATGATCCCCGCATGTTCGCTCGTATGAATCCCCGTTCCCCTTGGCGCTGGCGCGTGAGCCTGCTGGTGGTGTTGGCCGCTGTCGGGGCGCTGGCCCAGGATCGTCCGCCGTGGTTCACGCGGGCTTGGCAGTCCGATGTGGGCTTGCCGGATAATACGGTGGTGGGGATCGAGCAGGCGCCCGACGGATTTTTATGGGTGGCCACGCCGGTGGGCCTGGTGCGTTTCGATGGCGTGCAGTTCCGGCCCTTCGCGCCGGAGACGGCGGCCGGTGGGCCGGCGGGGCTGATCCAAGCCCTGCTCGTCGATCGGCGCGGCCGTATCTGGGTTGCCAAGGAGCGGGGCACCGTGATCTGCGTGGATCAGGGGCGGACAACGGCGGTGTTTACCCCGGAAAAGGGACGGCCGAACCCGGAGGCGCGGATGCTGGTGGAAGACTCCGCCGGCGCCGTGTGGGTGTCCTATGCCGCAACCATGCGCAGTATGGATGGATCGGACCGATTCTATCCGGGAGCGGAACATGTTCCGCTGATGGCGGATCCGCCTGTGGCGGAAAACGTTCCGAAAGTGCCCGGAACCGTTACCCCGCTACGCCAAGGCTTCGCAGGACAAGTCGCCGGGCAAGCCGGTTCCGCTCCCAGTAAAACCATAATGCAAATGGCTGCTTATGTCGGCGGCAAGGTTGTGCGCCTTCAGGATGGCCAGGCGCGTGCGTTCACCGTGGCCGACGGCTTGCCTGGCGGCGGCACCTGCCAATTGGCGAACGATCAGCGCGGGCAATTGTGGTTTTCTCAAGGTAAATGGGTGGGGGTTTTTCGGGATGATAAATTTCGCCCGCTGACGGAATTCACGGCTCAGTGCATCACCGGTGCGCGTGGTGGCGGCGTCTGGTTATGCGCGGGCAAACAGCTTTGGAAATACACCGAGGGCGGTTCCCCGGTGAAGATCGGCGATTTGCCGACGATGCTGCCCGATGTGACCCCGACGGTCCTGCACGAAGACCGCTCAGGCCTTTTCCTGTGGATTGGCACGCGGGAGGCGGGGTTGTTCCGATACGCGGGCAATTTGGTGAAAATGACGGAGCATCAGCACATCCTGAGCGTGAACTCAGATCGGCAGGGGAACGTGTGGATCGGCACGCGCGGGGGCGGCCTGAACCAATTGAAGCCCAAGGCCGTGGAATTGTTAGCCCCGGCCAATCCGATCGAGTTCATGCCGGTGCGCTCGCTCTGCCAGGACAGCTCCGACACCCGGTGGATTGTCACCCAAAACGGGGTGGTGTGGCGGGGTTGGGGCGGCGGCTGGGTACCCTTGTCCCACGACGGCTGGTCCTTATCCGATGCCCAGCGAGATGACCATGACCCGGGAGAAGAGGGAAAATATGAAGAACACCATGATGGCCTGTATGGTCGTGCTGATGACCTCGGCGGCGGTCGGGCGTGCGGAGCCCCAGCCAGCCGCTACTTGGCCAGTCGCCGCACCGGCCGCGCGCCCGCAGGAGCTGGGGCGTGAGTTCCTCAAGAACGCCAAGTTCGGGATCTTCGTCCACTATACACGCAGTACGCCCTACGCATTCGGCAAGCCGAATCCCGCGGTCTGGGACTTGGACGCGCAGGCCGCCGCCTTCGACGTCAAGGCCTTTGCCGATGCGGTCGAGGACATGGGCGCCCAGTATGTGACCATGACCGCCTTTCACGCGGCGATGTATCTGATGGGCCCCAGCAAGGTCATGTCCGACGTCGGGATGCCGACGCACCAGGCCAAGCGCGACATGCTCGGCGATCTGGCGGATGAACTAAACAAACGCGGCATCGCCCTGTGTTTGTATGTCCATCCGGTGGACCAGCACGACCTAACCCAAGCGGAGCGCGCGCTGTTCGGGTGGGGGCCCGAAGTGGACGGCCTGCCCGGCCCCAAGCTCGGCTTGTGGCCCAACCCGAAATGGAATGATTTCATCCTCGCCTTGTTCACGGAGATGAGCCAGCGCTACGGCGAGCGGGTCTCCGGTTATTGGATCGACCATCATTCGCCGAAACACTTCGAGAAGGCCCAGCGCATGGCCACGGCCTTGCGGGCCGGCAATCCCGACGCCGTGATCTGGCAGAGCGGCCCCGCCTATGTCGAGGACGGGTTGTCGCTTGAAGAATCGTGGCAGGCCGCAGAGAGCGGCTACCATGATCGCGGCGAAAAGAACCAATGTTGCATCATGCCCACCGGCGACTGGGCGCTGGGCACCGAAGTGAAAATTCCGGCCGACGAAGTCCTGCGCGCGGTCGCCCGCTGCGCCGGTTGCCCCGATCAGAAAGGCGGCGTCCACCTCGCCCTGACGCCCTACGCCACCGGCTATCCGCCCGAGGTCAGAAAACTGATGGCCAACTTCGGCAAGCTCTGGCGCGAGCGCAAGGTGTCGCTCCTCAACACCCGGCCCAGCACCATCGTCGAGCCGGTGCATAACATCCCCTGGGACATCGTGGCCACCGACTCGGCCGATGGCAAGACCGTCTATGTGCATGTGCTCATCCCGCCCAAAGACGGGAAAACGGTTCGCCTGCCCGCGCCGAAGAATGGCCAGCGCTTCAGCGCGGCTGCTCTATTGTCAGGTGGCAAGGCGGTCAAGCTCAGCCAGTCGGCCGACGCACTCGAACTCTCACTTCCCGGTGATGTCAACTGGGATCCGGTGGATACGGTGATCGCTTTGAAGGTGGAAACAACAAAGAAAATTCTTGATAAATGAACTATTTAAAAAACACAAAGTTGTGCGGGATATCCGCGTTGTTAACAGCGGCATTAAGCGCTGTGTGTCTGGGGCAGGACAATCCGGTGGTGAGCAAGCTCTTCAGCGACCACATGGTATTGCAGCGCGAGATGCTGGTGCCGGTGTGGGGGACTGCCAAGCCGGGCACAAAGATTACGGTCAAGTTCGCACAGCAGGAAAAGACGGTCGAGGCGGACAAGGATGGCAAGTGGCTGCTGCGGCTGGATGCCCTGAAGGTATCCGCCGAGCCTGCCGAACTCACTGTCAAGTTTGATGCCGGCGACAAGCCGGTAACCATGAGCATCGCCGACGTCCTGGTGGGCGACGTCTGGCTCTGTTCCGGTCAGTCCAACATGGAATGGGGGATGAAGCAGTTCAAGACGGAAGAGGATGTGGCCAAAGCTGACTTCCCGAAAATCCGCCAAACCAGATTTGGTAACGGCTGGGTTGTCTGTTCGCCGCAAACGGCCGGTGATTTCAGCGCCACAAGTTTCTATTTCGGGCGAAGGATATTTCAGGAAACAGGCGTTCCTGTCGGCTTATTGTACGACGCGGTGGGGGCGACGACCATTGAACGGTGGATCCCGATGGAAGGATTCAATGCCTCAATGGAATTGAAGGAAGATGAAATCAAGCGGGTGGCGGAGTATAACAAAAATCTTTCCGCAAAGTTTCCCGAGCTCGCAGCATGGCTCGAGACCGCCAAGGCGAGCATGGCTGCGGACAAGGGGTTTCCCGGCATACCGATTATGCCGACGTTTGAGAATGTGGGCTACAGCCAGCTTTTCAATGAATTGACACAGCCGCTGATTCCCTTCGCCCTCAAGGGCATGATCTGGTATCAGGGCGAAGCGAATGGAGTCGAGGGGGATATTTACATGCACAAAATGATTGCGCTTATCACGGGGTTGCGCAAAGCCTGGGCACAAGGAGATTTCCCTGTGTACTTTGTTCAGTTGCCGCAGTTCCGGGAGCCCAACAATAAGCCTGAGGGCGGTGATCTCTGGGCAACGGGCCGGATGGCTCAGTTCAAGTCCCTCAAGATTCCCAAAACCGGCATGGCCGTGACAATCGATTTTGGCGAGGCTGGCAACACTCACCCGGAAAATAAGTTTGATACCGGAAATCGCCTGGCGCTGTGGGCGCTTGCCAAGGATTACGGTCGTAAGGATCTGGTCTACAGCGGCCCACTCTACAAGAGCATGAAGGTCGAGGGTTCCAGGATTCGCCTTACTTTTGATTATGTCGGAAAAGGATTGATGGTCGGCACCAAGACCGGCAAAGATCCCGCCCGGGAAGTTACAGGCGGCAGGCTCAAGACGTTTGCCATCGCCGCCAAGGATGGTTCGGAACCGACAGGCCTGAAGTGGTTCTGGGCCGAGGCGGTCATCGACGGTGACACCGTCGTGGTTTCATGTCCAGAGGTGCAACAGCCGGTGGCCGTGCACTATGCGTACAGCAGTAATCCCGAGGGCTGCAACCTGTATAACAAAGACGGTTTGCCGGCTTCGCCGTTCCGCACGGGGGACTGATGAATACAAACTGCACGCAATTGAGAAAAGCGCTTGACCCGATATGTCTCATCACAACAAGAAACACGAAATACCCCAATTTCTATTCCGCTATGAACCATCAAGTGAAATCACTCATTCGCGCCTCCCTCTGTGCCGCCGCCCTGACCATCGCCGACGCGAAAGACATGGTTTTGACCCCTGATTCAACGAACGAATCCTTGACGGCGGACGGTCGGAAGATCATTCGTTATGTTCATCCAGTCCAATTGGGAAGTGAAGGCGATGGGGTCACAAACCAGTACTTCTATGTGACGCTTCCAAAAACGAACACGGCCCAATTGCGCCCGCTCATTGTGTATCTGCATAGTGCGGGCGGGCATGCGGAATCCGGCGCTGATACTGGAAGAGGGCAGGGGTTTCTTTCGACAGCAGGCCCGGAATTCATGCTGTTGGAACCCAATTGCACGTCCCCAGATGGCACGGGAGGTTGGTGGGGTTGGAATCAGGCCGAAAAGAATGGTGCGACGAACAGTGCGTTAGAGACGCCCGTTGAACAGCGGGTGCTGGCTACCATCGAGTGGGTCGTTCAGAAGTACAATGTTGACCGGAACCGGATCTACTTGTGCGGTATTTCGATGGGAGGGTGCGGTTCTCTTGGGATCGGCATGCATCACGGTGATATCTTTGCCGCCATCAATGTCCATGTGCCCGCAGGGGCGGGCTTCGCCGTGCTTCGGATGCAGTTCCCTGATCCGATTCCGCCCACGGCGACGTCTGACGACAAAGAGACATATCTACGCAAGGTATCCGCTGCCGGATTGCCCGATGCCCCGCCGATTCTCGATCTTTCCTCCAGCGATGACAATCATTCCAAAGACCAACACCGCCTCTTCCAGGCGGCCCACGATGGCCGCCATGCCCTGGTGTTGGGCTGGGGGCCATACGGGCATGAGGGCTTTCAGGCCGTTACCGATCCCTTGAAATACCCGGAATCGTGGAGAGCAACTCTGGAGTATCCATGGCTTAGCATCCGCAAGAATGAGGCATATCCCGTTTTCACCGATGCGTCAACGGACCAACGGTGGAAGACTGCGCCGGAAACCTGCGGCCAGGTCAACGGCTTTACCCGCTGGAAAAACATCAAGGACACACCTGGTGAGTTCGGCATCCAACTCCGGTTGGTTGACAGTTCTGAACTTTCCGCTCAGGCCTTCATTCCAACGCAGGTTATTGCCAATGTCACGCTCCGGCGGTTGCAGCAATTCAAAGTTGTAGATAGAAGTGTGTACACATGGACCTATAAGTCGGACAACGTATCGCTTGCTGGAACGTTGAAACCCGATGCCGCAAACCTACTGACATTCCCGCAGTTGCCCATCACGCGCCTTCCGGCGCTACTCTCCATAAAATCTGTATGGAGAAGTAAAGAAGGAAATACCAAATGAAATACCATACCCTCCGCCGCTTTGCGGCACGCCTGATCGCCGCTTTCGCGCTGCTGTCCTGCATCCCGGCCGCCTCCGCCGCCGTCCTAACGAACCTGCGCTGCGAATACCGCGACAACCCGCTCGGCATTGACGCGGAGAAGCCGCGGCTGTCGTGGGTGATAGAAGAGAGAGGTCAGAGATCAGCGGTCAGTTTGGCCACTGGAGGGCTCGGCTCCGTCCGGGCCGCGGCCGACACGGAGGTCGGCCCTCCAGATGGAACAGATCATGCGAAACCGATGGTTTCTCAGATCAGAGGTCAGAAGCAGAGTGCCTATCAGATCCTGGTGGCGAGTTCGGCAGCGCTGCTGAAGAAGAACAAGGGCGACCTGTGGGACAGCGGGAAGGTGAAGTCGGACCAGAGCATACAGGTGGAATATGCCGGCAAGCCGCTGGTAAGTCGGCAGCAATGCTACTGGAAGGTGAGAATCTGGACGCTCTCAACCCTGAACCCTGAACCCCGACTTGTCCGCCATAGCCTTGGCGAAGGCGGAATCCTGAACCCTTCCGCTTCGGCCTGGAGCCAGCCGGCCTCGTGGTCCATGGGCCTGCTCAAGCCGGCAGACTGGCAGGCAAAATGGGTAAAGGCGGGCGGCGAGACTTCGCCGTGGCTGCGCAAGGAATTTACGCTTGCGGCTGTGCCGGAGAAGGCAACGGCCTTTGTGAATGTGAAGGGCAATTATGAATTGTATATAAACGGAAAGAAAGTTGGCGATGATGTTCTTGCGCCGGCTGTCGCCGTCTACAGGAAGCGAACGCTCTATAACACTTACGACATCAGTAAGTATTTACAGCCCGGGACCAACTGCGTGGGCGTCTGGATGGGTTTGGGCTTGTGCTATACCAGGAACGGTCAGGAGTATATGCCCATCGCCCGGGTACAGCTCGACATGTCGGTTGGCGGGCCGCGGGTGGTGGTGGGAACGGATCCCACCTGGACGTGGATGAACAGCTCGCATACCGAGTTCGGGTGGGGCTGGTGCGGCAACGGCCGCGAACATATCGATGCCCGGCGTTCCATCGAAGGCTGGAATGAGGCCGGTTGTACTAATGGTATATGGAAGCCTGTTGAAGAGTTTGCGGAACCGACCGGAGTAGCTACGGCGCAGGCGTGTCCGCCGGACCGCATTACCAAAAAATTTCCAGTGGTGAAATGTACCGTCATGACCACGAACACCTTTGAGCTGGATTTTGGAACCAACCTGAACGGCTGGTTCACGCTTCGGCTGCCGAAACTGGAGGCGGGTCACAAGGTAACGATCCGCTTTGCCGACAAGCGGTTGAAGTCAGCCAAAGAGGAGGTCACGCCGGATAGAACATATGAGCTTCCCCCGGGGACTTGGAAACTCGATACTGCCAATGGGCCGGTAGCCTATACGATATACAGTCAGAGCTTGGAATTCACCTCGGCTGGAAAAACTGGAGAACAGATCTGGCCTAAATTCAACTACTTCAGCTTCCGTTACGCCATTGTCGAGGGCCTGCCTGCCGCACCGGCGTCCGGCGATGCCGAGGCGATGATGATTGAATCGGATATGGAGCCTGTCGGTACCTTTGAGTGCTCCAACGAGTTGCTCAACCGCATCCAAGAGGTTAACCTGTGGACAATCCGCTGTCTGAATCTTGGCGGTTACATGGTGGATTGTCCGCACCGCGAGCGGATGGGGTATGGTGGTGATGGCCAGACTTCCATCGACACCCAGATCATGAACCTGGATGCGTCGGCGTTTTACACGAAGTGGATTACCGAATGGCTGGATGAGCAGGACCCGGTTACGGGCAAGTCGGTCCAGTTTGCGCCCACGGGGGTCGGCTCCGACGGGAAGCCTGATCCCTGCTGTTGGCTGCTATGGGGAGGCATGATCGACGTGTTGCCCTGGAAGAGCTATCTCTATTATGGTGACCGGCGGAATCTCGAACGCGCTTACGAGCCGATGGTCCGTTACCCCACCAAGTATATTGACAGCTTTTTCCCTGATGGCGGTGTTCAACCGCAGGGGCAATTCGATGGCGGCTGTGACTGGGTTGCTCCACGCATCGGCATGACTGCCCCGCCGGGAAGCGGACTTTTCCTCAACTGCTATCGAGTGTATTTAATGGATCTGCTGGCGAAGTCGGCAAATGCGCTTGAGAAGACCGATGACGCTAAAAGATTGGGGGACAGGGTCACGGATCTTAAGGCGCGCATTCATTCTGCTTTCTATAAGGAGAATGAGAAGATGTACGACAGCGGGCGTCAGCTGGATCAGGCACTACCGCTGGCTCTGGGCATTGTTCCGGATGCGGTGAGCACAAACGTTCAGAAAGCGCTCGTAGATGCTGTCATGGTCAAAAACAAAGGGCATCTCGACACAGGCATGCTTGGCACATATTTTCTCCTGAAATCTCTCAGGGAGATTGGGCGCAACGATCTGGCCTTCACCATGGCTAATCAGAAGGATTATCCGGGTTGGGGCTACCTGCTGTCGCAGGGAATGACCACGTTCGGTGAACAGTGGGACGGGTACTGGTCCCAGATCCACGCCTGCTATCTCAGTCCCGGCGGCTGGTTCTATCAGGGCCTGGCCGGCATCCTGCCTGATGAATCCGGCCCCGGCTTCAAGAAGATCGTCATCAAGCCAGCCATCGTTGGCGATTTGACCTGGGTCAAGTGTGGTTATAATTCGGTTCACGGGAAGATCATGAGTAACTGGAAACGCGATGGCAACAAGCTGACCATGGAGGTCACGATCCCGATCAATACTACGGCAGTAGTATATGTCCCAGCCAAGGATGAAGCCGGAGTGACCGAATCAGGAAAACCGGCCAGCAAGGCGGCTGGCGTAAAATTCCTGCGCATGGAAAACGGCGCGGCGGTGTATGCCGTGGGTTCCGGCACCTACCGTTTCCAAGCCACTCTGTCAGGACTATAGAACATCAAATGAAACCAATAATGAAAATGAAAATGAAACTGCTGCTACTCGCCGGCGTGTTACTCGCCAGCTTCACCCCGCAGGGCATGGCCCAGAGTCCGCAAACGGTTCCGGTGAAGCCCGAGGTGCTCGAAACACTCCGCCGGCATGGAGTCGAGAAGCTTGCGTTTGTCAAACGCGCCACCAATAGCGCCGACCATTATTACACCGAATATCTCTCCGGCAACTGGGCGCCGAACGGCAGCATCTGCACGCTCGATCTCAAAACGGGAACGGTCCAGGAACTGGTGCCGCAATTGAAAGACGGCATGTTTGAGCGCTTTGACGTATCGTTTGATGCCAAGAGAGTGGTCTTTGCGTATAGGGCTACCCAGCCCGTCGGGCACCGGATTTACGAAATCAATGTGGATGGCACAGGCCTGCGCCAGCTTACTTTCCCCCCGCCTGACGAAGATGAACGTATCAAGAAGTTTGGAAGTGACCGCTGTACCGATGACATGCAGCCGTGTTATCTGCCCGATGGCGGCATCGTGTTCATATCCACCCGCTGTCAGTATGGCATCCTGTGCAACCCGCCGGACGTCTTCACGACCACGGTGCTTTACCGCATGGATGCGGACGGCCAGAACCTGCGGAAGTTGAGCAACAGCTCGGTCAGCGAAGCGTCGCCGGCCATGCTGCCCGACGGGCGGATCATGTACACCCGCTGGGAATACGTGGACAAAGGCGCCGTCAGCGTGAAGGGCCTCTGGGCCATGAAGCCTGACGGCACAACCTCGGCGGAAATCTTTGGCAACGACATTGCCCTGCCGCCAACCAAGATCTATGGCCGTGCCATTCCCGGCGCGCCCAACAAATACGTGGTGCTGGGGACACCGCACAGCAGTTGGAATACGATTGGAACCGTGATCCGCCTGGATATGACGAAGAACATCCGCACCCGCGAGCCGATGACCTACATGACGCCGGATGTGGATATCAGGGAGGAACGGGGCTTTTCGTTCAAGACCGCCAAGGGGGACTGGCAATTTGATAATGAGGGCAAGGGGCGGCTGTTCAGGGATCCTTATCCGCTTTCGGAAAACCTCTTCATGGTGGCCCATAAGCCCGCCGGACCGTACTGGTCGGATACGAAGGCTTATGGACTCTACCTGCTGAACGAGAAAGGGGCAGTTGAGAATATCTATACCGATCCTGATATCTCCTGCTGGCTGCCATACCCGCTCAAACCGCGGCCAACGCCGCCCGTGCTGATCTCCACGCGCAACGCCAAGTTGGCTGCGGCGAAGCAGGCCGCCTGCATGGTCACGGACGTCTATTCTGGCTTGGAGGATGTTCCGCGCGGGACGATCAAATACATCCGCATTCTTGAGCAGATACCGCGTCCCTGGGCCGTACGCCACCCGTGGGATGGCGACGAGTTCGACCAGCAGTATTCCTGCGTGAGCAAACACACGCATCTCGGCCTCAAGGTCCAACACGGGGTGGTACCGGTGGAGGATGACGGTTCGGCCAACTTCGTGGTCCCGGCCGAAGCCAATATATTTTTCCAGGTGCTGGATGAGCATTACATGGCGGTGCAGACGGAGCGGACCTTCGTGAATTATATGCCGGGCGAGGTGCGGGGCTGTGTGGGCTGTCACGAAACGCCCGCTAACGTCAGCCGTTCCGACAACACGGCCCTGGTGCGGAAGGCGCTCAAACGTCCGCCGTCCATCCCCGGTCCGCAGCCGGGCGAGCAGGACGGGCATCGCGCGTTGGATTACGCGCACGATGTCCAGCCCGTCTTTGACAAATACTGCCAGAAGTGCCACAGCGGCGCGGAACCCAAGGGAAATCTAAACCTGAGCGGAACGCTGACGGAGCTGTTCAACGTATCCTACGAAACCCTGCTGCCCTCCGATTTTGAGCGGCGCTACAGTTTGCTCGGGCTCATCATCGCCGAGAATGTTCCCAAAACCGGCAACGTGGACTACCTGCCGGCCAAATCGCTCGGTTCGCACACCAGCGTACTGGTGGCGATGCTCAGCAAGGGCAAGGTCAAACTGGCCGATCCCAAAAAAGCGGAACGCGCCGCCAAACTCGCGGAAGTCCACAAGGACCTCAAACTGGCACCGGAGGAATTGCTGAAGATCACCAACTGGATCGACACCAATGGCCAGTACTACGGCACCTACTGGGGCCGCAAAAATCTGAAATACAAGGGCCACCCGCAGTTCCGTATCTACCCGACATTTGAGACGGCCACCTCCATGACCTCGCCAGTGCCCGAGGATCAGAGATAGGCCCAATGAAACACTCTCACCAGTACAGTTTTCATTCAGACAGATAAGAGAAAGAAAACATATGAGAAACAAACCAGTTATATTGTGCGGGATCACCGCCATGTTGCTGACGCTGCCGTCGGCGCAGGGCGGTGATCTTTCGTTCAGTGATCCGGCGAAAGGGCTTTCGGTGCCGGCAGGCTCGGCAGGGCAGGCGGACAGGAGAGCGGATCTGGATGCTTTGCCGGGATTCCAGAAGCCGCCGCCAGGGTTTGGCGTGGTGCCGTTTTTCTGGTGGCTTGGCGACCCGCTGACCAAAGAGCGTCTCGGCTGGGAACTGGACCAGATGGACGGCATGGGTGTTTCCGGTTACCAGATCAACTACGCCCATTCCAACAGGGGCGGGCGGAGCTGGGGACTGACGTACCCGAGCGAGCCGGCATTGTTCTCGCGCGAATGGTGGGGCCTGGTCGGCTGGTTTATGAAGAAGGCGAAGCAACAGGGGGCGGGAATCAGCCTGAGCGACTACACGCTGGGCGTCGGCCAAGGCTGGTGCGTGGACGAGATGCTGCGCGAGCACCCGGATGTTTTCGGCATGCAACTGCGTCTTGTCGCCGGCAACCCGCCTGCGGATTCACTTGTGGTCACCGAGGTGACGGGCGCGGACGGTAAGAGGCAGAAGGTCGGGGTCGTAGCCGTGAAAGAGGCGCAGACGATTGATCCGATGAATCCCCGGTCGGGGCCGGAATACATCAAGCATTTCTTCGGCAGGTTCGAGGATCATTTCCCTGGCGAGGGCGGGAAGGGCCTGAATTTCTTCTTTTCCGATGAGCTTGAGTTTGGCGTCAAAGGCAACATCTGGACGGCGCGTTTTGCGGAGGAATTCAAGAAGCGGAAGGGGTACGACCTCGTGCCTGAGCTGCTGGCTCTGTTCATGGATACCGGGCCGCGCACGCCGAAGGTGCGCCTGGATTACAGCGACGTGAAGGTCGCGTTGTCGGAGGAGGCGTTTTTCAAACCGGTTTACGACTGGCATCAGCAGCGTGGGATGACGATGGGGTGCGACCACGGCGGGCGCGGAGGCGATGTCGTTGAGTTTGGCGATTATTTCAGGACGCAGCGTTGGAACCAGGGACCCGGCGCCGATCAGCCGGGCCTGGGCAAGGACCTGATCAAAGCCAAGGTCGCCAGCTCGATCGCGCATCTTTACCAGCGCCCGCGCGTCTGGCTGGAAGGTTACTATGGCAGCGGCTGGGGAACCACCTCGGCCGGCGTGGTCGATGCGACGTTCGCCGATTTCGTGATGGGCTACAATCTGCTGTCGTTCCACGGCATGTATTATGCAACGCACGGCGGCTGGTGGGAATGGGCACCGCCGGACAACACCTTCCGGATGCCCTACTGGAAGCACATGCGCGGCTTCATGGAGTGTGTTCAGCGTCTCAGTTACCTCCTCTGTCAGGGGGACCACCGCTGTGATATCGCCGTGCTGTATCCGGTCGCGCCGATGGAAGCCGGCATGGACGGGAAGCTGGCGGTGGATGCGGCCTTCAATGCCGGACGGGAGCTGTACGGCAGGGGCGTTGATTTTGATTTCATGGATTTTGAATCGCTGGGCCGCGCGAAGATCGCCGGGAAGGAGCTTCATGTCTCCGGCGAGATTTACCGCGTTCTGGTCTTGCCCGCGATGAAGGCCGTGCGTCACTCGACGCTGCAGAAGGCGCTCGAGTTTCACCGTGCGGGCGGTGTGGTTGTGGCGGTCGGGGCCTTGCCCGAGGCCAGTGACCGCATCGGACGCGATGACCCTGAAGTCGCCTCGATGGTGAAGGAGCTGTTTCCCGACGGTGTGACGAAAGACCTGTTTGCCAGGCTGCCCGGCCGCGACTATGACGGCCCGGGATATATTCAGCACCGCAGGCTCGGGCCGCGCGATCTCTATGCCGTTTACAACGCGCCCAAAGGCAGCGAATGTTTCTTCCGCGCCACAGGCAAGGCGGAGTTGTGGGATCCCTGGACGGGGACGGCGAAGCCGCTGAAGGTAGTCTCTCAGACCGAGGCCGGAACAACGCTGAAATTGCCGCTTACGGAGCGTGAGATCCAGTTGATCGTGTTCAGCCCGGGCAAGGCGGAAACGGCCGCCGGCAACCCGCCGGAAAAGGCGCGCCAGGTGGTGAACCTGGAGGGTGACTGGGAGTTTGAGCTGCAACCGACCTGTGACAACCGGTTCGGCGATTTTCACTGGCCCCCGACACCGGAGCTGATCGGCGCCGAGGCAAGGCAGGTCTGGTATTGCGAAGGCGACACCACCAACGGGCCTTGGCGGAAGGTGACGTGTACCTTCGGCCCGCAATTCATCAGGAGTGTCGCCGCGTCTGCCGACGCCAAAGGGACGGCGGGCGTCCCCTATGAATTCTCCTGGCGCTGGGGGGTCGAAAATCAGCCTGCCGAGCAGGGCTACCATGGCTTGAAGGAGCGGATCGAGGACGAATTCATTCTGCTCCCGGCAAAGGACACCACGCTTTTTACGGCCGTGTTTGCGCTCGAAGCGAGGGTGGTGTATGCGCTTACCGGCGCGCTCAAGCCTGCCAGGGTCCGGCTTAACGGCGAGCTTGTGACAGGTAGCGAGCTGAAACTGAAAGTGGGGGCGAACCCGCTTGTCCTGGTGTATGAGCAGCCCGGGCGCGCGTATTTTGTCGTGTCGGGCAAACCTGCTGTTCCGCAGGAGGGCGGCAAGCCTGCCGAGACGGTTATGTCGGCGCAGGGGTTCCCGCAGCCCGCGTTCAAGGCCAGCCCTCTTGCGATGAGCTGGTGGAACAATCCGGCCGTGCTGCCGTTTGACGTGCGTGCGGCAGAGGCGAAGCCGGTCGGCTGGTACCGGTTCACCGCTCCGCCCGGCTTGCGGGCCATGGCGTTCACCGCGCGCGGCAGTGTCCAGGCCTGGGTCAACGGGCAGGCGCTCAAGCTGAAGGGCGGCAAGTTGACCGTGCCCGAGCCGTCGGCCTTGCCGGCAGAGGTGCTGATGAGGATCGAGCAGGCGCGCGGGTTTTATGCGGGCGCGGCGTTTCCTGAACCGATCCAACTGGAGTGCGCTCCGGGCAGGATGGCCGCCGGAGACTGGTCGGGGATCGAGGGGCTGCTGAGTTATTCAGGCGGGGCATGGTATCGGAAGAGCGTGGAGATTCCCGCCGCGAAGGAGGTAGTGCTTGATTTGGGGAACGTCGCCGCGTCGGCCGAGGTTCTCGTCAACGGGAAGAAGGCGGGGGTGCGGGTGGCGCCGCCGTGGCGGTTTGACATCTCCGGGCTGGTGAAGCCCGGCAAGAACTGGATTGAGGTGCTGGTATGCAACACGCTCGCCAATCACTACACAACGGTGCCGACTCAATACCGCGGGTCGACGACGTCCGGCCTGCTGGGCCCGGTGCGTTTGGAGACAGCGAAATAAGGCTGGGTGTTCACAGGTAAGGAGAAAGGTATAAGAGACCTGTCCCTCTGTACCCCCCCCCGGGCGTTAGTGCTCAAGCGAGTGACGGTTTTCGGGATTAAGTGAAACCAGAAGTCAGGGTAATGCCAATGAGTATTCCGATCATTCTGTATATTGAATTCTGTCTTGTGAATAGTTACGAACCGAAAGGAGCGAATAGATGAAAAACAGATTCGTTCTGTTGTGTGGTTTGACCGCATTGTCATTAATGCTGCCGGCGTCCGCGGAAACCAAGATGTTCCTGGATTTGCCGCTTGAGCGGCAGGTGATCCAGCGGAATGCGCAAGAATGGGCTGAGGTCAAGGTGGCGGGAGCCGCCCCGGCTGATGCGACCCTGGTCGAAGCAAAAGCTGAGTTAGGCCCCGGATTGCGTGGGCAGGCTCGTGATTGGACCGTCGTGGCCCAGGGCACGCAGATCAAGGATGGCAAGTTCAATGGCAGTATCAAGCTGGCAACCGGCGGCTGGTACTCGCTCAAGGTGCGGTTCCGGAAATCAACCGCTGATTCGACGGTACTGGGCGAGTCTTCGGTCGGACAGGTCGGGGTCGGAGATGTCTTCATCACGGCCGGGCAATCCAATTCGGTAAACTATGGCAGTCCGCGGCAGAAATCGTTAGAAACGCTTTCGGTCTATTTTGACGGCAAGCAATTCACTCCGGCCGCCGACCCGATTCCCGATGCCTGCGGTGATGGCGGCACGCCCTGGCCGATTCTGGGAGATATGTTGTCGCGGACAACCCGGGCGCCGGTCTGCTTCCGCTCGGCCACCATCAACTGGGTGCGGGTGCGCGAATGGGTGCCGGGCCACGGTTCGGGCAATATCGAGCGGCTGGTGGAACGGGCGAAATGGTTTGGCCCCGCCGGGATTCGCGCCGTGCTGTGGGTACAGGGCGAAGCCGATACGGGCCGCACGGATTTCACCCCGGCAGAAGAGTATGAAAAGGAAGCCACGGCGATGATCGAGTTCAGTCGCCAGCAGTTGGGTTGGGCGCTCGACTGGTTTGTGGCCGGTACCTGCTATTGTCCGCCCCAGGGAGAACAGGATTGGAAGGAGGGCATGGCCGCCACCACCAGCGCCCAGAAAGCGCTGTGGAATAAAGGGATCGCTTGCCGCGGACCGGACACCAACGACCTCATCGGCAGCGGCGACTACCGCCATGACGGCATTCATTTTGGGCCACGCGGCCTGCTGGTGCACGCCGAGCGGTGGTATGCGGCATTAAGTGCCCATTATCAGTTCGCGAATCCGGTGACAACCCATGCAAAATAAGATAAAGGGACAGGTCATTAACCAAAAGCAGAAAGCAATTTCCTAGCATAATGGAAAAGGGACTCTTAGGGTTCAGTGATCAGTAAGGAAAGCAGCAAACAAATCAGGGAGGCGTTTAATGAAAAAGACAGTGATGGTGTTTTATTTGTCAGCATTTATGTTGTCCGGCGTGGCGGTGGCGCAAACAGCCGCAGTCAAGCAATTCCGTCCGCCCGCCGTGCCGCTGGTGGCCTGCGATCCGTATTTCAGTGTCTGGTCCCAGGGCGACAAGCTCAATGATGTTGATACGACGCACTGGACCGGAAAGCCGCACCGGCTTTCAAGCACAGTTACGATAGACGGCAAGCAGTACCGTGTCATGGGAGGTGGCAACGTCTCCGGGACGGCGCTCACTCAGAAATCCTTGTCGGTATGGCCGACTCGGACCATCTATTCCTTCGAAGATGCAGGCGTGGCGTTTGTGCTCACGTTCATGACAGCGGCCCTGCCAGCGGATATTGATCTTCTCGCGAGGCCGGTTACGTATCTTACCTATGCATTCCAGTCCACGGACGGCAAGTCGCACGACGTGCAATTCTCTTTTGATGCTTCGGCGGAACTCGCGGTAAACACTCCCGACCAGGAAGTTGTGTGGTTCTCGGAGACCATGGGCAGCCTCACGGCCCTGAAAATCGGCTCAAAGGAGCAGAATATTCTTGGCAAACAGGGCGATGACATCCGCATTGACTGGGGTTACCTTTATGTCGCTGCCCAGGCCGCGGAGCTGGCATCGGCAAAAATCATTTCTACCACGGCTGAATTGAAATCCCCGGCCCCGGCCGGGAATATCACCGCAGTACTTGCCTTCAATGTCGGCAAGGTTTCAACGAAACCGGTTTCGCGCTGCCTGATGCTGGCCTATGACGATCTCTATTCCATCCAGTACATGAAGCAGAACCTCCGGCCCTATTGGCGCCGTAACGGCTGGGAGGCCGCGGACCTGCTGCAGGCCTCGGCTAAAGATTACGAATCCCTCGTGCGCCGCTGTGCCGATTTTGACGGGAAGCTCATGGCTGATCTCACCAAAGCCGGTGGCGAAAAATACGCGAAAATCTGCGCGCTGGCCTACCGGCAGTGTTTTGCCGCGGGTAAATTCGTGGCCGACGCAAAGGGCAGGCCGATTTCCTTCCCCAAAGAGAACCACTCTAACGGATGCATATCCACGTCGGATGTTTTCTATCCGATGGCGCCGCAGTTCCTGTTTTTCGGCCCGACCCTTGCAAAGTCGTTCATCGTTCCGTTCATGAACTATGCGACTTCAGACCGCTGGAAGTTTCCGTTTGCCCCGCATGACCTCGGCACTTATCCCATGGCCAACGGACAGGTCTATGGCGGCGGCGAAAACAGCGAGGACAACCAGATGCCAGTCGAAGAAAGCGGAAATCTTCTGCTGCTTTTCGGCGCCGTATCGCAGATGGAAGGCAATGCAAAGTTCGCTGAGATTTACTGGCCGCAACTGGAACGTTGGGCTGAATACCTGAAGGCAAAGGGTTTTGATCCTGAGAACCAGCTCTGCACCGATGACTTTGCCGGCCACCTCGCGCACAATGTCAATCTGAGTGCCAAGGCCATTTGCGGACTCGGCGCATTCGCCAGGATGTGCGAAATGCGCGGAGACAAGGTCAAGGCCGGGGAATACTCGAAACTGGCAAAGGAGTTTGCCGCGAAATGGGTCAAGGAAGCCGCCGAGGGCGATCATTTCCGTCTCGCCTACGACCGGCAAGATACGTGGAGTCAGAAATACAACCTGGTGTGGGACCGCGTTCTCGACCTTAACCTGTTTCCTGCGGAAGTGCTTCAAAAGGAAATGGATTACTACAAGAAAATCCAGAACAAGTTCGGCCTTCCTCTCGATAACAGGCAGGAATACACCAAGCTTGACTGGACCCTGTGGACCGCCACGCTCACTCAAAACCGCTCCGACTTCGAGGCAATAGTAGATCCGGTATATCTCTTCATCAATGAGACGCCGGACAGATCACCGCTGACTGACTGGTACCAGACAAAGACGGCGAGGAAAGTCGGTTTCACCGGCCGCCCGGTGATTGGCGGGGTCTTCATGCAGATGCTGTACGAGAAAAAGGCGTGGAAGAAATATGCCGGCAGCGACGCAACCAGGGCCAAAGACTGGGCGCCAATGCCTGCGCCGGCAAAGTGAAAATTCTAAAAAAATGAAAAACAGACTCATTATGTTGTGCGGGATCACCGCCCTGTTGCTGACACCGCTGGCACTTGGCCAGGTGGCCCAGCCTGCCACGCCTGCCAGCCAGGTGCTGTGGTATGACAATCCGGCGCAAAACTGGGAGTCGGAAGCGCTGCCCATCGGCAACGGGCAGATGGGGGCGATGCTCTTTGGCGGCGACCGGACGGAGCGGATTCAGTTCAACGAGGAAAGCCTGTGGATCGGCAACGAGGACGACACCGGGGCCTATCAGGATTGCGGTGAAGTGGCGGTGGCTTTTGAAGGCGCGGAGCCCGTCATTTCCAATCCGAACAAAGAAACGGCGGGGCTGAGAAACTACCGGCGCGAGCTTGATCTCAACCAGGCGGTGCATCGGGTCAGCTACGAGAAGAATGGCGTGAAATTCACCCGGGAGGCGTTTGCCAGTTTCCCGGCCAAGGTCATCGCGGTGCGCTTCACCGCCGACAAGCCCGGCACCCTCTCCGGCATCATCGCCTTAGCCGATGCGCATGAGAAAGGATATTCACCGGTCTTCGGTGGCAATCCGATTCCCTCCACCGCCGAGAACTTCCAGGCCGAGGCCAGTGCCGATCCCGCCGAACTGGCCGTCCGTGGCTTCTTTCCCGGATACCAGTACGATGGCGGCAAGACCTGGCTGCCTTTGCATCGCGAGGCCCGGCTGCGGATCCTGCACGAGGCCGGCAAGGTTTCTGTTCAGGATGGAAGCATCCGGGTTGAGCAGGCCGACACGCTGACCCTGCTGCTCGCCGCCGGCACGGACTTCCTTCAGGATCGGAGCAGGAACTGGCGCGGGGCGCTGCCGCATGATGCCGTGGTGGCGCGGCTGGAGGCCGCCGCGAAGAAGCCCTATGCCGAGCTGCTGGCCGAGCATGTTCGCGACTACCGGAGGCTGTTCGGCCGCGTCGAGCTGTCGCTGGGCGGCAAGGCGGCACCGACCGTGCCCACCAATCTGCGTGTGCGGCAATACGACATGAACCAGCCCGATCTCGGCCTGGAGGAACTGATGTTCCAGTATGGCCGCTATCTGCTGATTTCCTCGTCCCGCGCAGGCGGCCTGCCCGCCAACCTGCAGGGCAAATGGAACAACAACAACAATCCGCCCTGGCGCTGCGACTATCACACCGACGTCAATCTGGAGATGAACTACTGGCTGGCCGACGTCGCCAATCTCGGCGAATGCTTCCAGCCGTTTGCCGACTGGATCCATTCCATCCGCGCTGTCCGCATCGAAGCGACGAAAAAGGCGTTTGGCGTCCGTGGCTGGCTCCTGCGTGGCGAAAGCGGGCTCTTTGGCGGCTCGACCTGGGACTGGACGCCCGGCACCAGCGCCTGGTTCATGCAGAACAGCTTCGACCACTATGCCTTCACCCGCGACAAGGAGTATCTGCGGACCCGGGCCTATCCGGCCATGAAGGAAATCTGCGAATACTGGGTCGACCGGCTGATCACCCGGCCGGATGGCACCCTGATGACGCCCCCCGGCCTCTCCCCGGAGCACGGCCCGGTAGAGGAGGGGGTCTCCTTCGACCAGCAGTTAGTCTGGGATCTCTTCAACAACACGATCGAGGCCGCAGACGCCCTGGGCTGCGACAGGGAGTTTCGCGATCTGCTTGCGGCCAAGCGCGCCAGACTCCTGCCGCCGAAGATCGGCAAATGGGGCCAGCTGCAGGAATGGGAAGTCGAACGCGATGATCCCAAAGACGACCACCGCCACACCTCGCATCTGATCGCCGTCTTTCCAGGCCGGCAGATTTCCGTGGTTAAGACCCCGGAACTGGCCAAGGCGGCGGCCGTTTCCCTCGAGGCCCGCGGAGTCAATGGCGACAGTTGCCGCGAATGGGCCTTTGCCTGGCGCATGAGCATCTGGGCCCGGCTCGCCCAGGGCGACAAGGCGCATTTCATGTACGAGAATCTCATCAAGCGCAGCACGCTGCCGAATCTCTTCTGCACCCATCCGCCCTTCCAGATGGATGGGAATTTCGGCTGTGTCGCCGGCGTGTGCGAGATGCTGCTGCAAAGCCATGTCGGTGAAATTCAGCTCCTGCCCGCGCTGCCGAAGGCGTGGCCGACTGGCAGCGTCAAAGGCTTGCGCGCCCGCGGCGGCTTCGAGGTGGACATGGCGTGGGCGGACTGCAAGCTGACCTCGGTGACGGTGCGCAGTCTTACCGGCAAGGTTTGCCAAGTACGCTACGGTGGAAAAACTGTGGAGCTGACGATGAAACCGGGGACTGTGATCCGCCTCAGAGGCGATCTGTCACGCTATTGAAGCAAACTAAAAAGAGAAAAAGAGAATATCGCAATGACAAGACAATTCATCATGGTGTGTGGGACTGCGGCCGTGTTGTTAACGCTGCAGGCAGCATCGGCGGAAACTAATATTATACTCGATGATGCTGACAGCGGGCGGGTCTTCGAGGGCATCGGCGCGGTGAGTGCCGGGGCGTCAACGCGAAATCTTGCCGATTATCCCAGAAAACAGATGTCCGAAGTCATGGACTACATGTTCAAGCCGAAATTCGGCGCGAATCTACAGCACCTCAAGGTCGAGATCGGTGGCGGAGAAAACTCAGGGTGCGGCAGTGAACCGACCCATGTCCTCACTCGTGATGAATTGGCGAACCCGGTCCCCCGCGGCTACGAGTTCTGGCTCATGGCGGAGGCCCGCAAGCGTAATCCGAAGGTGATTCTCGACTGCCTGCCGTGGAGTTTTCCCGGCTGGGTTTCAGGCGCGTTTTCCCAGGATTCCGCGGATTGGTTCGTGGCGTTTCTCGATGCGGCGAAGAAGCACCACGGATTGAAGCTGGACTGGGTGGCAGCGGGCTGGAACGAGAAAGGCACCGATCTCAATTGGATCGTCAAGACATTGCATCCAACAATGGACGCGCATGGTTACGCGGACGTGAAGCTGCAAGGTCCAGACGACTACGGAAATGCTTGGAGCATATTTGATGGTCTGGAAAAGAATCCCGAGGCCAACAAGATACTTAAAGCTGTCGGCTATCACTATTCGAGCGATACGCCTCCCCGGATCGAGGCGGAAGGAAGATCTCCTAGCGATAAGATCATTGCCACCGGAAAGCCGCTTTGGGACAGCGAAGAATTTACATACAGCGGTAAAACTTGGGAAAAATCAATTCTACTTGCGCAGCTTTTTAACAAAAACTACATCCGCAGTCGCATCACGAAAGTCGAAATCTGGTGTTTGCTGGACGGCATTTATCCCGGTGTTCCTTGGGCAGGTACAGGATTAATGCAGGCGGCGACACCGTGGTCTGGTCACTACGAGGTCTGGCCAGCGGTCTGGACAACGGCGCACACAACCCAGTTTACCGAGCCCGGCTGGCGTTATATGGACAAGGCTTGCGCGAAGATCGATCCGTCCACTTGGAAAGGAAGTTATGTGGCCTTGCGCAACCCCGCCAACGGCGATTGGAGCCTGATTGTCTGCGCGGACAAGCCGACGAATATCCAAGTGCAAGTTGCGGGTAAACTGATTGCGGAGAAAGTGCATGTTTGGAAATCGAATGCTACGAATCAATTTGTTGCCGCCGAAACCATTCGTCCGACCAACCGCAGTTTCTGTGTATCGCTGGAGGGCGACAGCGTTTATACGTTCACCACCACCACAGGTCAAAAGAAGGGTTGTTATGTGCCGCCGCCCGCTTCTGCTTTTCCGCTGCCGTTCAAAGAAGACTACGAAAGTTATGCTGCGGGTGTGATTCCGAAATACACCTCCGATCAGAAGGGTTCGTTTGAAACTGCCCGGCGGCCCGACGGCAAAGGCATGTGTCTGAAACAAATCGTGCCGAAAGAAGGTATCACGTGGTGCGCCCGAGAAGGCTTTCCTTTCACCGTTTTGGGTGATCAGACTTGGAGCAACTACACCTTTCAGGCTGATGTCATGGTTGCGAGCGGAAATGCTGGAATCGGCGGACGCTACAGCAGTTGGGGTCCCCAGGGCGGGACCAAGGCTGACTACAGCTTGGTACTGCAACAGGATGGAACATGGTCGCTCATGGGGCCGAAGGAAGTTACGAAGATGGTGAATGGCAAAGAGAACAAAATGACCGAGTTGACTCCTCTTGCCACGGGCAGGATTGACGGCTTCGCTGCAGGCACCTGGCATAACCTGGCCCTCGGTCTAAAGGGTAATGAAATAACGGCCAGCGTGGACGGCCGGAAAGTGGCCTGCGTGCAGAATGATATCCGCAAGAACGGCATGATCTACTTGATCTCGACCTATAATCCCAACTGTTTCGACAATGTCAGCGTGACGCCATAATATGAAAAGGAAACTCCTCGCCATGAAACACAACCTGCTTGCCGGCTTCGCCGCGCGGATAGCTGCCACAACTGTTTGGGGCGCTGAACCCAAGTCCTCCACACTACAAAAAACAGAAAGTAAAGGTTAGCAATGAGAATGAATGGTAATAGCATGATGCGTGTGGTCTTGTTGGTGATGGCATTGACATCTGCTGATGCCGCATGGGGGCAATCGGAACTGGTGCCGACTCATTTGCGCTGCGAGTACCGGGAAAATCCGCTGGGGATAGACAGCAGCGTCCCGCGGCTGTCGTGGGTCATTGGCGATCCAAAATCTGAAATCTCAAATTTGAAATCTCAAATCCCAAGGAGTCAGAAACAAACCGCCTATCAGGTGCTGGTCGCCTCGACGGCGGAATTGCTCGCCAAGGACCAGGGCGACCTGTGGGACAGCAAGAAGGTGGTGTCCGACCAGAGCATCCAGGTGGAGCACGCCGGAAAACTGTTAGAGTCGCGGATGGTCTGCCACTGGAAAGTGCGTGTCTGGCTCAACGACGGCCAGCCGTCGGCCTGGAGCAAGCCGGCCGGGTGGTCGATGGGCCTGCTGAAACCGGAGGACTGGCAGGCGAAGTGGGTCAGGGCGGGCGGCGAGTCGTCGCCGTGGCTGCGCAAGGAATTCACCCTAACAGCCATGCCGGAGCGGGCGATGGCCTCGGTGAATGTGAAGGGTTACTATGAACTGTACGTGAACGGCAAGAAGGTGAGCGACGATGTGCTTGCCCCTGCCGTGTCCGTTTATGACAAGCGCTCGCTCTACACCACCTATGACATCAGCAAGTTCCTGCGACCAGGCACCAACTGTGTGGGCGTATGGTTGGGCTTGGGCTTGCTCTTTCCCAAGGAGATCGCCCCGCTAGCCCGTGTACAACTCGACATGACGGTAGGCGGGCAGAGGGTGGTCGTGGGGACGGACACCTCCTGGGCCTGCGCGTCCAGCACACATACCGAAGGCGCATGGGGATGGAACGGGACGGGTTACGAGAAGATCGATGCCCGCCTTGAGATCGCAGGTTGGAATGAAGTCGGATGCACCGCTGGCACCTGGCGTCCCGTGGAGGAGTACACCGGCCCAACCGGCATTGCGACCGCACAATCCTGCCCCCCGAGTCGCATCACCAAGGTCATTCCCGCAGTGGCCTGCGTCGCACTGGATGACAACACGGTTGAATTTGATTTTGGCACCAATCTATCAGGTTGGTTCCACCTGCGCCTGCCACAACTGGAAGCCGGCAAGATGGTGACCATGCATTATGCCGACAAGCGCTTCCAGTCCGTTGAGGGCGATGACACGCCCGCGGGCAAGGTGAAACCGGCACTGGATCCGAAAAAAATCGAAACGACCAAGGGGCCGGCCTACTATCAGACCAACAATCAGCGGACGGAATTCATCTCGGCCGGAAAGCCCGGCGAAGAATTTTGCAACAAATTCAACTACGAAGGATTCCGTTACGTCATCGTGCAAGGGTTGCCGGTCAAGCCGGCACTCGGTGATGCCGAGGCGCTGTTCATTGAGTCGGACCTCGAACGGGTCGGGTCGTTCGAGTGTTCCAACGCCCTGTTCAACCGCATCCACCAAGTCAATCTGTGGACGATCCGCTGCCTGAATCTCGGCGGCTACATGGTCGATTGTCCCCACCGCGAGCGGATGGGCTATGGCGATGGCCAGAACGGCATCGACTCGCAGATCATGAACCTGGACGCGGCGGCCTTTTACGGCAAGTGGGCCGTTGACTGGCTGGATGTGCAGGATCCGCTCACCGGCAAGTCCGCCCAATTCGCTCCGAAGAACGACGATCCCAGTTGCTGGTTTCTCTGGGGCGCCATGGTCGACGTGATGCCTTGGAAGGCATACAACTACTACGGAGATCGTAGGCTGCTTGAACAAGCCTACGAGGCGATGGTGCGTTATCCCGCCAAGTATATTGACAACTTTTTTGCCGGTGGCGGCATTCAGCAGACGGGTGGCGACAACGGCTGCGACTGGGTGACTCCCAGCAACGGCATGTCTGCCCCGCCGGGAACGGATCTTTTTGTCAACTGCTATCGCGTGTATCTCTCGGATCTGCTGGCCAAGTCGGCGGACGTAATTGGCCGGGCCGATGAAGCGAAACGCCATAGGACCAGGAGCCAGGAACTCAAGGCGCTCATCAATACCGCGTACTATAAGGCGAATGAGAAACTTTACGATAGCGACAGGCAGTTGAGTCAGGCCATGCCTCTCTTGATGGGTGTGGTCCCTGACGCATTGCGTGAAACCATCCTCAAACAACTTGAGGAGATCGTCATGGTAAAGAACAAAGGGCATCTGGACACCGGCATGCTCGGCACCTATTTTCTGATTCAAGCCCTTCAGGAAGCCGGACGCAGCGATTTGCTCTATACCATCTTCAACCAGCAGACCTACCCGGGGTGGGGCTACATGTTGTCGCAGGGAGCAACCACCTTCTGGGAACAATGGAACGGATCATGGTCCCAGATCCACTCGTGCTACGTCAGCCCGGGAAGCTGGTTCTATCAGGGACTGGCCGGCATCCGCCCCGATGAAACCGGCCCCGCGTTCAAAAAGGTCATCATCAAACCGGCGGTGGTCGGCGATCTAACCTGGGTCAAGTGCAGCTATGACTCGATTCACGGGAAGATCGTTAGCAACTGGAGACTCGATGGCAACAAACTGACCATGGAGGTCACCATCCCGGCCAACACCACGGCCGTAGTCTATGTCCCGGCCAAGGATGGTGCGGGTGTGATCGAGTCCGGCAAACCCGCATCGAAAGCCGGCGGCGTGACATTCCTGCGCATGGAAAACGGCGCGGCGGTTTACGCGGTGGGTTCCGGTGTCTATCAATTTCAAGCCACCCTGCCGCCGCGCATGGAGCCATAAGGCACAGAAGAAAATGAATAGGATCGCCGTTTATGCTGATTGGGATGGGCACCGGGCAGAATACCCGGGCCACGTGGCGCGGGCATCCTGCCCGCCGCCCTCCCTATGCCCGCAACAATGTGCCTGACGCCCACCTGTATCCATGAAAATGAATCACATCTCCATGAAACCTATCGTCCTCGCCGGCCTCGCCGCGCTGATAACTGCAACAACCCTCTTGGGCGCTGAACCCAAGTCACCCACTCCCAAGCCAGGTGCTGCCCGGGCCGTCCGCCCGCAGGAGCTGGGGCTCGAGTTCCTCAAGAACGCGAAGTTCGGGATCTTCGTCCACTATACGCGTAGTACTCCCTACGCGTTCGGCAAGCCGAATCCCGCGGTCTGGGACTTGGACGCGCAGGCCGCAGCCTTCGACGTCAAGGCTTTTGCCGATGCGGGCGAGAACATGGGCGCCCAATATGTGACCATGACCGCCTTTCACGCGGCAATGTATCTGACAGCCACCAAGGCCAAGCCATGAGAAAATGATAACTCCAATAGAAAGAGCTTACAAAATGAAAATGAAAATGAATACCGTGATGAAAACCGTGATGCTGATGGCACTTCTATCAATGATGAGCCACGGGCAGACAGCCGCTCCGGCCGCCGGCACGTTCGAACAATTCTGGGCCGACGCCCAGAAGGAAAAGCGTGCGGACAAGTCCGAGGCATCGCAGAAGAGGATGGCCTGGTTCCGGGACGCGCGGTTCGGGATGTTCATTCACTGGAACATGTGCAGCCTCATGCAAACCGAGATCAGTTTCGGTCGGGAGAGTTATGAGGGCGGCCTCGGCGGCTCCACGAACCGGAACCCGCGCGCAGAACTCTATAAGGGGAGTGAGACCGACGAATGGCAGGACTGGATGATGCCTTCCATTCCGAAGGTGGTCTATGACAACCTCTACAAGTCGTTCTACCCCGCCATGTTTGACGCCGACAAACTTGTCGACCAGGCCAAACAGGCGGGAATGAAGTACATCGTGCAGATCGCCAAGCATTGTGACGGCTTCTGCATGTGGGACACGAAATTCAACGACTACAACATCATGGCCACGCCGTTCAAGCGCGACATCATTGCCGACATGGCCAAGGCCAGCAAGAAGGCGGGCCTGAAGTATGGCATCTATTATTGCCAGCGCGACTGGTGGCATCCGGACTATACCCTGGCGCGCCTGCCCAAGTATAACGAATACATGCGCAATCAGATCAAGGAGTTGCTCACCAAGTATCCCGAAATCAGCATCATCTGGTTCGATGCCTGGGGCTGGTCCAAGGAAACGTGGGAGACGGAAAAGATGTTCAAAATGATCCATGCGATCCGCCCTGACATCATCATCAATGAGCGTTGCGGCGTGCCGGCTGATTTTTCATGTCCGGAACAGGGCATCGGTGCGTTCAACCTCGAGCGCGACTGGGAATCCTGCATGACCTTCACCGGCGGCTGGGCGTGGCACGGGTTTAGCCGGAAAGTGATTTCGTATGAAGAATGCCTGCGCTACCTGGTTTCGTGCGCGTGCGGCGATGGCAACCTGCTGATGAACGTCGGCCCGTTGCCGACCGGCGAGCTTGACCCGCGCGAGGCGGACCGGATCAAGCGGGTGGGCCAGTGGCTGGAAAAGAACGGCGAGGCGATCTATGGCACACGCGGCGGTCCCTTCCGGATGGGGAACTTCATAGGCAGCACCCGCAAGGGCAGGAATATCTATCTGCATGTGTCGTATTGGTCCGAGAATGCGGTTACCATTCCGGATCTGCCGGTCAAGGTGCTTTCCGCAAACGTGCTCACCGGCGGTGAGGTGACGATGACCAGGGCGGACGGGAAGCTGAGCTTCAAGACCGATCCGAAGGACCGGGATCCGGCCATGACGGTCATCAAACTGACATTGGAAGAGCCGGCAGATGGCATTCCGCCAAAGGAAGTGCCGGGGAACTGAGGGTGTGATGGTGTTTAATGAAAGAAACAAACCGATGAAAAGCCGATATATCAAGTTATGCGCGATAAGCGCAGTGATGATAACCCGGATGATGTGTGTTTCCATGGTGCTGGGCCCGCTGGCGCTGGTCCGGGCGGCAGAGCCGCCAGTTGGAGGACCGGTTCACTACGCGCCGACGACTGAATCACTCAGAACAACAGCGATACCCGAGTGGTTCATTGATGGCAAACTTGGGATATTCATGCACTGGGGGCCGGAAAGCCTGGCTGGATACAAGTCCTGCTGGTATGCACGGCAGATCTATGAGGAGGGCAGTGATGCCTACAAGTATCATTGTGCCACCTACGGACATCCCTCCAAGTTCGGCTACAAGGATCTGGTGAAACTTTTTAAGGCGCCGAAGTTCGACCAAGTCCAGGCCGACAAGTATGTCAAACTCTACAAGTCGGCGGGCGCACGCTACGTGGTGCCGGTTGCGTCACACCATGATAACTTCGACATGTGGGATTCGAAATATCAGCCGCGCTGGAATTCGATGGCCACCGCAGGCAAGGATGTTTGCGGAATGTGGCAGAAGGCCACGGTGGCCAACGGGCTGCATTTCGGCGTGGCCTCGCATGTCGCCCGGACCTACCGCTGGCTGCAGACGTCACATGGAGCCGACAAGACCGGTCCACTGGCCGGTGTCCCATACGATGGCCAGGATCCGGCCTATCAGGATCTCTACGGTGTGCCGTGGAACAGCACGGATTACGGCTACGAGGGACCGGGGGACGTCGGACCGCCGGCATTTGAGAGAAATTTCGAGGACCGGATGAAGGACCTCCTCGACAGGTATCATCCTGACCTCTACTACACCGACGGCGGCCCGCCCTTCAAGACGGCAGGTCTCAATGTCGTGGCGCATCTCTACAACGAGAACCAGAAGTGGAATGGTGGGAAATTGCAGGCGGTGGCCAATTTCAAGGGCAGGCATCACATCGGCGCCGAGAATTACGAGTTTGAATTTCCCGCGGAGGCCCAGCCGTTTTCCTGGCAGATGGATAAGAGCATCAACGGGGATTGGTATTGGTGGCGCGAAGGTCGGAATATTTTGGAGTGCGGCGGCTTATTTCCTGCTGCTCCCAGGGGAAAGGACTTGCAGTTTTCGGATTTATGAGAAATTATCAACCGTGAGCGCGTAATGGGCGCAGCGTCAATTCAAGGACGAGAGGCCATGCAGATCAGGAGCAAGATAGCCGTGGGGTTGGCGGCGGCGTGCGCGGCGCTCCTGCTGACGTCGCGCTGCGGCCGGCGGCCCCAGGAGCAGATCCAGGCGCTGCCGTTCGAGCAGTTGGGGCGCGTGCTGGCGCGCGAAACACTGCAGGCCATCCCCGGACCGGGGCCGGTCGTGGCGGTGTGCTACCGCCCGACGTCGCAGTCGGGCAATCCGGTGCTCGGCCCGGCGGCCGACACATTCCTGCGCGCCCTCCGGGCCGACGGACGGCTGACTGTCGCGGCGGTGCTGCACGAGGAGTTCAACCCCTGCGGGGGCGAAGCGGGCTGGGCGGACACGCTGATGGCCTCGGCGCGGTTCACGGAGTTCGTGACGCGGCACCGTACGGCGGCGGCCATCGTGGTTGTCGGCGGCACGCCGCAATTGAGCGTGGCGGACGCCGCCCGGCTGCCGGCGCCCGGCCCGAAGCTCATCGCCGCCGCCGTGCTGACGCCGCCGGCGCCCTGGCTGCTGGAGCGGGGCGTGCTCGCGGCGGCCATCGTGGCGCGGCGGCAGGGGTCGGAGGAGCGGACGCCGCCGCCGACCCCGCAGGCATGGTTTGACCGCCGCTACGAAGTGCTCCATGCGGGCCGCAAGGAGGCGCCGCCATGAAGCGGCGTTCCGGTTTCACCCTGCTGGAGCTGCTCGTGGTCGTGGGCATGATCTTGGTGCTGCTGTCGGTGCTCATGCCGACCTTTAGCACCATGCGCGAGCAGGCCCGCCGCACCATCTGCCTGTCGAACCAGCGGCAGATCTTCATCGCCTGCCTGCTCTACGCCAACGATCACGGCGGGCAGATGCCGGCGGGCAACGCCACCTTGACGCCCGGGTACGGCATTGATGCAACGTACGTTGTCAACGCCGACCTCCCGCTGGGCACGGCGCAGCTCGTGGGCGGCCTCGTGAACGCCTTTGACGGCGGCCGCCTCACCGGGAATTATATCGGCAACGCCGCGGTCGTCGGCCGCTTGTTCTACTGTCCGTCGTGGAAGCATCCGTTCTTCGAGCTGGACAAGAAATATACGTGCGGCATCGGGGAGTACGGCGGCTGGACTTCGACGGGCGCGTCGTTGCCCCGCAATTTCGTCGGCATCAGCTACAATTACCGGAGCACCTTCACCAACGGTTCGAGCGCCACGGCTTTTAATCCGCCCGCGACCTGGCTGCCGCGTCCCGCCAGCACGGCCGTGCTGTCCGACCACTGGTATCTGTGGCTGTACGACAACGTCTGGTACGGGCAATACAGCCATCGCGGCCTCGGGTACAACACCGTCTATCTCGACGGCCACAGCGCCTGGAAACCGGACCAGGATCTTTTCATGTACACCAGCCCCGTGGACAACGGCAATTGGGCGGCCATGGAAGCGCGGTGGCGTTCGTTCTTCGACAAATGATTCCGGCGGGGCAAAAGCAGGAGTCAGGAGTCAGAACTCAAGAGACAGAATAAGCAGAACAAGGCCGGTGGCACGAAAAGATCGGAGATGGAAACTGAAAGTCCTCCCCGTGGGAGGAGCCGAAGGTCCTTCTCTTGGGGGGGAAGCCCTACTCCTCCCCAAGGAAGGACTTGCAGTTTCCTGATTTCCGCATGCGTAGAGAAAAATCGAAAGGTGCATGGTCAAAACGCTGCGTCGGCCCTGCCCAGAGCGGAATCGAGGGGCGACAACCTTCGCGCTTCATCCACTGGAACCTGTATGTGTCACCGTGGAAAGACAACACGCGCACCGTGCCGGAGTTGCCGGTTCAGGTGCAGTCCGCAAAGCTGTTAGGCAGCAAAGCGGTCAAGATCAGCCAGTCCGCGGATGCGCTTGAGCTGTCGCTGCCAGATGAGGTGAACTGGGATCCGGCGGATACGGTGATGGCGTTGAAGGTGGATGCGAAGGCCGCGAAAACGGGTCTGTAACAGAGACTATGGCGGGGTGACGGCCATTACTCATAAACAAGGAGGAAAGATCCAATGATAAAACAGGTGATGATACGCGTATTCGCCTTGCTGGCGCTTCTTCCACCCGCCTTGGCCCAGTATCCGGGCTGGCCGCACGAGGGCGCGCTCTATATTCTCACCACGCCCGAGGGAGCGGATCTGCCGGCTACGGCCTCGGAAGAGAACTTCCCGCTGCTGGTACGGCTGGATAAAGCGACCTTCCCCTTCCGTCAGGCGCAAGCCCGGGGCGAGGACATCCGTTTTTCCGCCGCCGGCCAGCCGCTGGCCTATCAGATCGAGGAGTGGGATGCGGTCCAAGGCGCGGCCAGCATCTGGGTGAAGATCCCGGTGATCAAGGGCAACGCGTGTCAGGAGATCAAGCTGCACTGGGGCAAGGCCGACGCCGCCAGCGAATCCGACGGCGCCGCCGTGTTCAATGCCGCCAACGGCTACGTCAGCGTCCTCCACATGAACGAAACGCTGCAGGACGAACTGGGCGCGGTCAAGCCCGCGGATGCCGGCACGACCGTGGCCCGTGGCATGATCGGGCAGGGCCGTCATTTTACGGCGGGCACGGGCATAAATGGCGGGCAAACCATCACGACGTATCCCACCGATGCCAACCCCCACACGTCCGAAGCCTGGTTCAGGGCCGAGGTGGCGGGCACCGACATCCTCGGCTGGGGGAATCAAAAGAATCAGGGGAAAGTGGTGCTGCAGTTGGCCAGTCCGCCAAATATCAGTCTGGATTGTTATTTTTCAGGCGCAAACGTTGCGGGGGGCAGCACGCTCCCCCTTGCCCGATGGATCCATGTGGTCCACACCTACAAAAACGGGGATTCGCGGGTCTATGTGAATGGCTGCCTCGACGGTACCGCGGAGTCAACCCGGGCGCCCCTGGCGATCGAGCGCCCGGCGGGGCTGTGGATTGGCGGCTGGCAAAACAACTTCAACTTTGTCGGCGACATGGATGAGGTGCGGATTTCCAAGGTTACCCGCTCCGCCGATTGGATCAGGCTGCAATATGAAAACCAAAAGCCCTTACAAACCTTGGTCGGTTCTTTGGTGCAGCCGGGCAATGCCTTTTCGGTAACGCCAGGGGAGATCAAGGTGGATGAGGGCCAAAGCCTGACCGTCACCGCCCAGGCCGGGGGCGCCCAGAAGGTCTATTGGATCATCAAGCGGGATGGCGCGGACACCATCGTGGCTGTGGACCAGCTTTCCTACACTTTCGATGCGGGTCGGGTGGTGGCGGACACGGATTTTGTCCTGCAGTTCAAGGCGGTGTGCGCGAATGAGGTCAAGATCCAGAACATGGCCGTGAAAATCAGGGAAGCGATCCCCGAGCCGGTGTTCTACCTGCGGGCGCCCACGGTCTGGAACGGCCGGGACACGGTTGAAGTCGTACCCGAGATCAGCAACCTCAAGGCGATGCAGGCCAAGGGTGTGGGGGACCTGCATTACCGCTGGAGCGTGTCCGGCGGCGCCGTGATCAAGGAGGTCGCGGCCGACCGGCTGATCCTCAAGCGGTCGCAAGACAGCGGCAAGCTCACGGTCCGGCTGGCGCTCAACAACGGCGGCGCGGATTTCGCCGCCACGGCGTCCATCCAGGTGACCGAGCCCAAGCAGGACGCGTGGGTGCAGCGCACGCCGGGCAAGGACGAGCAGCCCGAGGACAATCAGTTCTACGCCCGCGACGACAAAAACGAAGGCGCGCTCTTTTACAACGGGACCCTGGATCAGGACGCCGAGACCGTGTTCCTCAAGCTCTATGCCGACGGCAAGGTCATCAAGACCGAAAGCCAGCAGCCCGGCGCGGACAAGTCCTACGCCTTCGCAGTGAAGCTCAAACCGGGACTGATCGCCTACAAGGTGGAATTCGGCACCGCGACCGGTGGGGCCCAGACCGTAACTCACACCGTCACCAATATGGTTTGCGGCGACGCCTATCTCATCGACGGGCAGTCCAATGCCGAAGCCACCGGGCCCAACAACGGTCCGGCGGAGGACCCGGTCACGCCCGTCAGCAACTGGATCCGCAGCTATGGCAACCAATTGGAAGGAACGACCCGCGGCGGGTGGGGCCTCGCCGTCCGGACGCACATCTGGGGAAAACCGAATTATGGCGACCACCAGATCGGCGCCTGGGGCCTGGTGCTTGCCAGCAACCTGGTGGCCAAGTACAGCATCCCCATCTGCATCCTCAATGGCGCGTACGGCGGCACCCCGATCTGGCATCACCAGCCGAATCCAACCAACCACTTCGACAACAGCGGCGCCTTCTACGGCAACCCTTACAAGATTTACGGCGGCCTGCTGACACGCGTGACGGCGGCCCGGCTGACGCACGGCATCCGCGGCGTCTTCTGGCACCAGGGCGAGAACGACAGTGGCTCGGGGGCGCCCACCGGCGACTGGAATTACAAATCGTACCAGCAGTACTTCATCGACATGTCGGCGGCCTGGAAACAGGACTATCCCAACATCCGCAACTATTATGTCTTCCAGATCTGGCCGCTGCCGTGCAGCATGGGCCCCAAGGACGACGGCATCCGTGAGGCACAGCGGACCCTGCCAACGCTCTATTCCAACCTGCGGGTCATGTCTACCGTGGGTGCCGCCTCCGAGCATGCCGGCCGCGGGGCGTGCCATTTCGATCTGGAAGGCTATGCGAAGTTTGCGATGTTCATGAGTCCCTTGGTGGAACAGGACAACTACGGGCTGAAACCCGCCCAAGCGGTCACCGCGCCGAACCTCCAGCGGGCCTGGTTCACCAGCGCCGACAAAAATGAAGTCGCCCTCGACTTCGGCCAGCCCGTGGTCTGGAAAGACGCGGTGCAGCGCTCTTTCTATCTCGATGACGCCGTGGCGCCAATCGGCTCAGGCACCGTCTCTGGCAACGTCCTCACGCTGAAGCTGACCAAGCCTTCAAGCGCCAAGGCCATCACCTATCTAACTGGCAAGGACTGGGACGGGAAGCCCGCGCACCTGCTCTTCGGGGTAAACGGCATCGCCGCGCTCACGTTCTGCGATGTCCCGCTGGCGTCTTCGGCTGCGGCTGAGCCGGCGCGGGTGGCTTTCGAGCCGACGATGGAATCCATGAAACAGTACGAGACGCCCGAATGGTATGAGGATGCCAAGCTGGGGATCTACATGCACTGGGGCCCGATGAGCATCCCCGGCGTGGCCACCACCTGGTACGCGCGCTGGATCTACGAGCAGGGCTGCGAGGGCAATAAGTATCATGTCGCCACCTACGGCCATCCGTCCAAGTTCGGCTACAAAGACATCTGCAAGCTCTTCAAGGCGGAGAAGTTCGATCAGGCCCAGGCGGACCGGCTGGTCGCGCTCTACAAGAAGACCGGCGCGCGCTACGTCGTGCCGGTCGCGGTGCACCACGATAATTTCGACATGTGGGATTCGAAATACCAGCCGCGTTGGAACTCCGTCGCGACCGCCGGCAAGGATGTCGTCGGGATGTGGCGGAAAGCCTGTGACAAGGAAGGACTGCACCTGGGCGTGGCCTCGCACTTTGCCCGGACCTATCGCTGGTTGCAGCCCTCGCATGGCGCCGACGGCTCGGGTCCTATGGCTGGGGTTCCCTATGATGGCCAGGATCCGGCTTATGCGGACCTCTACGGGGTGAAATGGAAGGATAACGGTTCCTTCCCCGACTTCTGGTATGAGCAGCGCAGTGACGTAGGGCCGGCGGCCTTCGAGAAGAATTTCGAGGACCGGCTGACCGACCTGATGGACAAGTATCACCCCGATCTCTACTACACCGACGGCGGCATCCCGTTCAAGCAGGCGGGGCTGAACGTGCTCGCGCATTTCTACAACCAGAACCAGCAGTGGAATGGCGGCAAGCTGCAGGCCGTGGCCACGATCAAGCTGGACTGGACGCCCAATGTCGCCGTGCAGAATTACGAGTTCGGATACCCCGCGACCGTCCAGCATTACGCCTGGCAGTCGGACAAGACCATGGGCGCCGATTGGTACTGGATCCGCAACGCCACCGCCCGTTACATGTCGGCCGAGCATGCCATTCACATGCTGATCGACACGGTCAGCAAGAACGGCAACCTGCTCCTGAACGTGCCGCTGACGCCCGAGGGCGAGTTGGAGTCCGAGACCATCGCCATGCTCACCGCGATGGGGAAGTGCCTGGACATCATCGGCGAGGCGATCTTTTCCACCCGCTGCTGGGTGGTTGCCGACGACGGGGACGGCGGGATCCGCTTCACGCGCAACAAGGCGAACACCGTCCTGTATGTCACGAACCTGGGCTGGTCCAACGATATATTGCGGAGCAGGACCCTTGGCGCGTCGCGGATCGATCTGAAGACCCTGACGGGCATTTCGCTGTTAGGTTGTGCTGACACATTGACCTACACCCAGGATGCCGAGGGGCTTTCGATCAAAGTCCCCGCGGTGCCATTCGCCTCGCCCGCCTACTCCTTCAAACTGACCTTCAGCGGCCAGATTCCAAAACTCAAGTAATTCAACAACCCGACTCATGAAATATCCAATCAAGGTTCCTGTGAAAATGATTATAAATCAGGAAAGGAATAGACCATGAAGAGATTCCGTGCTTCTGCAAAAGCCGCATATTGTTTTCTGTCTTTGTCTGTTTTGCTTGGCTGGAACGGGCTTGTTCCTAATGGCGGAGCGCAGGTGGCGCCCGAAAAAAAAGGTCCTTACAAGCCGGACTGGGTTTCACTGCGGAAGTACCCGGTTCCGCAATGGCTGCGCGATGGCAAGTTCGGTATCTACACGCACTGGGGCGTCTATGCGGTGCCCGCCTACCAGGGCGTGTGGTATGGCAGCCAGGTTTATAACGTGCCGGACTCCGCTGAAAGAAAGTATCACGAGGCGACTTTTGGGCCGCTCGAAAAGTTCGGCTACAAGGATTTCATCCCCATGTTTACCGCTGAAAAGTTCAATGCCGAGGAATGGGCTGATCTGTTCCAGAAGTCAGGGGCACGGTTTGCCGGTCCGGTGGCCGAGCATCACGACGGGTTTTCGATGTGGGATTCGAAAGTGAATCCATGGAACGCAGCCAGGATGGGCCCCCGGCGGGATGTGGTGGGGGAGCTTGCGAAGACCATCAAGGCCCACGGCATGAAATTTGTTACGGCTTTTCATCATGCCGAAAACTGGCATTTCTTCCCGACCTGGGACAAGCGCTATGACTGCGGTGATGCCAGGTATTCGGGGCTCTACGGCGTAATTCATGAAAAAGATACGGCGCCCACCAGGGAGTTTCTCGATCGCTGGGAAACGAAAATGATTGAGGTGATCGACAAGTACGAGCCTGATTTCGTGTGGATTGATTGCGGGCTGCGCAACATGCACGAACGGTATAAAAAAGATATTATTGCCTATTATTACAACAAGGCGACGGCGCAGAAAAAAGAGGTCCTGGTTACTTATAAATCGCACAATCTTGTGCCCGGAGTGGGCCTGGTGGACCTGGAGCTCGGGCAGGAGGATGAACTGACCTACCACGAGTGGATTACCGATACGACCGTGGATTCAGGGCGGGCCTGGGGCTATGTCAAAGGTGTCGGTTATAAAACGCTGGATAATCTGATTGATAATCTGGTCGATCGCGTGAGCAAGAATGGATACCTGTTGCTGAATGTGGGGCCCAAGCCGGACGGAACCATTCCCGAAGAAGCCAGGAAGCTGCTGCTCGGCATCGGGAAATGGCTCCAGGTGAACGGCGAAGCCATTTATGGCACCACGCCCTGGATTGTGGCCGGAGAGGGACCCCACAAGCAGCCCAGGGGGCAGCACAATGAGAATGACTCGGTGCGCTACACGGCCGAAGACATTCGATATACCGCCAAGGGGGATGTTCTCTATGCCACGGTTCTGGACTGGCCGGGCGAAAAGATATTGATCAAGAGCCTGGCCCCGCAGGATGTCTGGTTCAAGCTCTACGCTGCCGAGATTGCCTCGATCACCATGCTGGGGGATGGCAAGCCGTTGAAGTGGGAAATGAAAAAAGAAGGACTTCTTATAGAGACTCCCACGACCAAGCCGTGCGATTGCGCTTTTGTTTTCAAGATTGTCCGCAAGAGCCCATTCTTGTCTGACGCAGGAAAAGAAAGAGATGGAAATGAAAAATGAATCACACCGCTGGAAAGAAAACGTCAAACCAATCATGAACAACAAACTGGCACGAATTGCCATTGTGCTGCTGTCCTCCATTCCAGCCACTCTCGCCGCCGACGTCACCAACCTGCGCTGCGAATACCGCGACAACCCGCTCGGCATCGACGCGGAGAAGCCGCGGCTGTCGTGGGTCATTGAAGAGAGAAGTCAGAGGTCAGAGGACAGAGGTCAGAAACAGAGCGCGTATCAGGTGTTGGTGGCGTCGAGCGAGAAGTTGTTGAAGAAAGACAAGGGCGACCTGTGGGACAGCGGGAAGGTGGCGTCGGACCAGAGCATCCAGGTGGAGTATGCCGGCCAGCCGCTGGTCAGTGGTCAGCAGTGTTTCTGGAAAGTGAAAGTCTGGACGCTGACCTCTGACCGCCGACCTTTGACCTCTTCGGCCTGGAGCGCCCCGGCCGGCTGGTCGATGGGCTTGTTGAAGCCTGAAGATTGGAAAGCGAAATGGGTCAAGCCGGGCGGCGATACTTCGCCATGGCTGCGCAAGGAGTTCACTCTTACTGCTGCGCCTGAGCGGGCAACCGCTTTTGTGAATGTGAGGGGTTACTACGAACTGTATGTCAATGGGAAGAAAGTGAGCGACGATGTGCTGGTTCCGGCCGTGTCGGTTTACAAGAAGCGTTCGCTCTACAACACCTACGACATCAGTAAGTACCTGCGACCGGGAACCAACTGTGTTGGCGTATGGCTGGGGCTTGGCCTTGTCTTTCGCGGAGATATCGCGCCGCTGGCCCGGGTTCAGCTTGATATGTCTGTTGGCGGAAGGCGCGAGGTTGTAGGTACCGATACCACTTGGACCTGGACGTCCAGTACGCATACAGAGTTCCGCTGGGGCTGGTGCGACAACGGCGTGGAGCAGATTGACATGCGCCGTGACATACCTGGCTGGAGTGAGCCGGGCTGTTTGAGCGGCAAGTGGGCTCCTGTCGAGGAGTGCGCCAATCCCAGCGCCGTGGCATCGGCCCAGTCCTGCCCGCCGAACCGTATAATCAAGACCTTCCCGGTGGTATCCTGTACCGCCCTGACGACAAACGTATGGGAGCTGGATTTCGGCACCAACATGACCGGTTGGCTGAAACTGCGTCTGCCGAAGCTGGAAGCCGGTCAGCAGTTGACGGTCCGTTTCGCCGACAAGCGTTTAGCGTCCGCAAAGGAGGAAGTCACCCCGGTCAAGACTTACGAATTGGCGCCGGGCTCGTGGAAGCTCGACACCCCGCGCGGTCCGATCGCCTACACGGTTTACAATCAGAAAGTGGTGTTCACTTCCGCAGGGAAGCCTGGCGAGGTCTTCTGTAATAAGTTCAACTACGAAGGCTTTCGCTACGCGATTGTCGCGGGCCTGCCGGGGAAACCTGCAGATGGAGACGCGGAAGCGCTCATGATCGATTCCGACATCGAACCGGCCGGCAGTTTCGAATGTTCCAACGATCTCCTCAACCGCATTATGGAGCTTAACGCGTGGACGGTCCGTTGCCTGACCCTCGGCGGATACTCGTTCGATTGTCCGCATCGCGAGCGGATGGGTTACGGCGACGGCCAGGTGTCGGTCGACATGCAGATGATGAGCAGGAACGTGGCGGCGTTCTATACGAAGTCGGCCGTTGACTGGCTCGATGACCAGGATGTTGAGACGGGGAAGTCGGCTCAATTCGTGCCCAAGAACATTGATGACCCCAGCTGTTGGTTCTCGTGGGGCGGCTTGCTGGATGTTCTTCCATGGAAATCATACCTCTACTTCGGTGACCGCAGGCTCCTGGAACGCGCTTACGAGCAGATGGTGCGTTATCCGTCGGTGTACATCGAGAGTTTCTATAAGGACGGCGTGCATAGAACCGGCGGCGACCCGGGCTGTGACTGGGTGGCGCCGGCTCACGGCATGAGCGCACCTCCGGGAACGGAACTGTTCGCCAACTGCTATCGAGTTTACCTGTATGATCTTCTTGCGAAGTCGGCGGAAGCCCTGGGGCGAACCGACGACGCGCTTCGTCATCGTGCGAAGATTGCAGAATTGAAACCGCTCATCCATGCCGCCTACTACAGACCTGACGAGAAGCTATACGTCGTTGATGAGCAGTTGAATCAGGCGATGCCGCTGATGCTGGGCATTGTCCCCGAGGAGTTGCGGAGAGTGATCGAGAAGAAGCTTGAAGAGATTACACTGGTAAAGAACAAGGGACACCTCGACACCGGCAGTTTGGGCACGTACTTCCTGTTCCAGCACCTCAAGGAGTCGGGCCGGAGTGACCTGGCATTCACCATCGCCACGCAGAAGGACTTCCCCGGTTGGGGTTACATGCTCGCGCAGGGCGCGACGACGATGTGGGAACAGTGGGACGGCTATTGGTCCCAGATCCACTCCTGCTATACGTACCCCGGCGAATGGATGTACCAGGGACTCGCAGGCATCCGCCCGGACGAAACCGGCCCCGGCTTCAAGAAGATCATCATCAAGCCCGCGATCGTCGGCGACGTGACCTGGGTCAGGTGCAGTTATGACTCGATCCATGGGAAGATCGTAAGCAACTGGAAGCGCGATGGCGACCCTTCGACAGGGCTCAGGGCAGGCAAACTGACAATGGATGTCGCGATTCCAATCAACACCACCGCAACCGTGTATGTGCCTGCAAAGGATGCTGATTCGGTTACCGAATCAGGCAAGCCAATCGCTGAAGTGAAAGGCGTGAAGTTCCTGCGCATGGAAAACGGCGCGGCGGTGTATGAGGTCGGATCGGGAACCTACCGGTTTCAATCCACATTGCCTGCCGGAAATGCCGCGCTGGCGGCGCAGCAGGCATCGGGGAATGGCGGCTCGGTTTATCCTGATGGGCGCCCATCCGCGTCCTTGCGCATGGAGGCGAAAGATCAAGGTGTGGTGCTCAAACACGGTGACGGACCGGGCAAATGCGACATCCTTGGAGCCCGCGAGGCTTTGATTTTCGAGGGAAAAGGGATCTATCACCTTTTTTATGACGGTGCCGGACCCAAAGGCTGGCTGGCCTGCCTGGCCACCAGCAAGGATCTTAAGGTCTGGGAAAAGAAGGGCCCCATGCTTGATTTCGGTAAGCCGGGCGAGTCCGACTCTGCCGCGGCTTGTTCCCCATGGGTCTATTTCGATGGAAAAGAGTGGCACATGTTCTACCTTGGAACGCCAAACGTGTCCGGGCCTCCGGACCTGGTCCCCTCGTGTCCGTACTTGACGCTGAAGGCGAAGAGCCGGTCATTGGCCGGACCCTGGGTCAAACAACCGGACGTTATTCCGTTCCTGATAAATCCGGGAACCTATTATGCGGTCACGGCCAGCCCGGGGCACATTGTGAAGAAGGGTGACGAATACCTGATGTTCTTCAGTGCATCGATGAAGCGAACGCTCGGCATTGCCCGCACCAGGGACCTCAACGGCCCGTGGGCAATTGATCCTCAGCCGATCGTCTCGCCCGAAGAACAGATCGAGAACTCCTCGCTCTATTTCGAGCCGACCATCAAGACGTGGTTCCTTTTCACCAACCACATTGGCCTGGACGGCGACGAATACACCGACGCGGTATGGGTGTACTGGTCCAGGGACTTGAACTCCTGGGACGCGAAGAACAAAGCCGTGGTGCTGGACGGAAAGAACTGCGCCTGGAGTCGAAAATGCATCGGCATGCCGTCGGTAGTCAAGGTTGGCAAGCGGCTGGGCATTTTCTACGATGCTCCAGGCGGTGACAGCACGAGCCACATGCACCGCGACATCGGTCTGGCCTGGCTGGACCTGCCGTTAACCCCGCCGGTGAACAACATCAAAGAGTAGTCGGAACACAACAAGGCAATCCATACATGAAGAAGACAATCTGGGTTATGTTGATGGTGTTATGTTCGATTGTTGGGGCGGCTGTGGCGCGAGATGCCCTGGAAGAGACATTTGTCCATCCACCCGTCTCGGCGCGCCCGTCGGGTTACTGGTGGTGGTTCAACAGCCTGATGGACAAAGAAGGGATCACCCGCGACCTTCAGGAATTTAAGGCCAAGGGCATGGGCGGAGTGATGATGGTGTGGTCGGGCCACGGTTTTGGCGCCGGTCCGATCCCGCAGGGCCCGGTGTTCCTATCGCCCGAGTGGAGGGAACTCTACAAACACGCTCTGCGGGAGGCTGATCGGCTGGGTCTTGAGATGGGCGTCAATCTCTGCGGCGGCTGGTGCATGGGCGGACCTTGGATCACACCGGAGAAATCAGGGCGGTGGTTTCTGCAATCGGAAATGAAACTCGTCGGTCCTCAAAAGTTCTCCGGTACGCTACCGCTACCCGGCCCGAAGGCTGGTTACGATTCCACTCCCCAGCTGAACGTCGCGAAGTTCATCGGGCTGCCGATCGACAAAGTGGATTACCGCGACACAGCCGTCGTGGCCTTCCGCGAATCCGAGGGATCGCAACTTGGAGACGAGCGCAAGAAGACACTCCCCGCAAAGAGCAACCGGCTGGACGGCGACTGTTTCCTCCCGGCCCGCCGGGCGATGGATCAGACGCTGACACCCTGGACTGTCTTGCCCGGCGACCACCCCATCGCACCCGGAGACGTCATTGACTTGACCGCAAGACTCGGTCCCAATGGAGAACTGGAATGGGACGTCCCTGAAGGAACCTGGACCCTGCTTCGCACGGGCCACCGGATGACCGGAATCGGCGTCAGTCTGCCCGTGGCCGGCGCCGAAGGCCTTGAGGTCGACTGGCTCAGTGCCGCTGGAGTGGACCAGCAGTGGGAGCACATGGCAAAAGTCCTACTGGCCGACGCGGGACCGCTGGCAGGGAAGACCCTGAAGTACTTCGCCACTGACAGTTTTGAGGACGGCTATCCGAACTGGACCGCCACTCTGCTCGAACGGTTCAAACACTATCGCGGCTACGATCCCACGCCGTATCTGCCGGTATTGGCCGGACGTCTCGTCGGCAGTGCCGACATGTCCGAGCGATTCCTCCACGATTATCGAAAGACCGTGGCCGACTGCATGGCCGACAGCCACTACGGCCGCTTCGCCGAACTGGCACGCGCCCATGGCATGGATACGGCCTGTGAAGCCGCCGGCCCCAGCTGGTCTGGAACCATGTGCATGGATGGGCTGAAGAACCTTGGCCGCAGTGCCATGCCTCAGGGCGAATTCTGGCGTGACCTCTTCGTCGTCAACGACCAGAACCAGGTGGGCAAGCAAACCGCCACCGCGGCACACATCTACGGACGCAGAACGGCCTCCGCTGAATCCTTCACCTCGTTTCTACCTCATTGGGACAACGGGCCTGAAGCCTTGAAGCCAATTGCGGATCGTGCTTTCTGCGAGGGTATCAACCGCATCGTCTTCTCCACCATGACGGCCACACGATCACAGGATGGACTCCCCGGTTACGAATATGGGGCCGGCACGCATTTCAATCCCAACGTCACCTGGTGGCGGCAGGCCGCGTCGTCGTGGATCGGCTATATCAGCCGCTGCCAGGCCTTGCTGCAGAGCGGTGTCTTTGTCGCCGACGTGCTTTTCTACAACGGCGACTGGACGCCCAACCTCGTCGAACCAAAACATGTTGATCCGGCGCTGGGCAAAGGCTACGACTATGACGTCTGTAACGCCGAGGTGCTGTTGACGCGGTTGTCGGTGAAAGACAACAGGCTGGTATTGCCGGATGGCATGAGCTACCGCCTGCTTGTGTTGCCGGACTCCCGGCGCATGCCGGTGGAAGTGGCTCAGAAGATCAGGGACCTGGTAAAGGCCGGTGCGACGGTGGTCGGGCCCAGGCCTGAATCCGATCCGGGCCTGAAGAACTATCCGCTATGCGATGCCGAGGTGAAGAAAATCGCGGCCGAGGTGTGGGGCGCATGCGACGGGCAACAGGTTCGACATCAGGCTTTCGGCAAAGGCCGGGTTTTCTGGGGAACACCATTACGCGAGATTCTTCAAGCCGACGGCACGCCGCCGGATTTTGAGAACTCCGGCAAGGATGCTTTCATAGACTTCATCCACCGCAGCACCGACGGGGCTGAGATATATTTCCTGGCCAACCGAAAGAACCAGGCGGAAGCCGTTGATGCCACGTTCCGCGTGGCCGGGAAACAGCCGGAGCTCTGGAATCCGGTAACCGGCGAAAGGCGCGACCTGGCGGTGTTCGGAGTGAAGGACGGTTGCACGCGGATTCCACTGGAATTCGAACCGGGCGGCTCGATGTTCATTGTCTTTCGCAGAAGAAGCACCGGACAAGGCGCGCCCACGGCAAGCAACGTTGCAATGATGAAACCTGTTCAGCAGATAGCGGGCCCATGGACGGTGCAGTTCGATCCGCAGTGGTTCTATCCGACGGACGGTCTCAGCGGCGATCCGGCCGGAGGATTGATGATCTTCGACAAGCTGGACGATTGGAGCACGCGGCCGGAATCGACGGTGCAACACTTCAGCGGCACCGCGACATACCGCAAATCCTTCGACTTGAACCCCGAACTGCGGGGTGGCAAGGCGGATGCTGTCCCAAAAACTTCCCCGCTCTTTCTTGACCTGGGCGTGGTAAAAGAAACTGCCCGCGTCAAACTCAACGGAAAGGACCTGGGAGTGGTCTGGTGCGCGCCATGGCGGGTGGAGATCACCGGGGCCGTCAAGTCCGTCGGGAATACGCTGGAGATCGAGGTGGTCAATCTCTGGCCCAACCGACTGATCGGCGACGCCACCGTGCCCGAGCTGGAGCGACGAACCAGGACGAACATCCCAGTCAAGCGTGACCAGCCGCTACTGTCTTCAGGCCTTCTCGGGCCCGTGCGGTTAATGACAGCGGAGTGAAATCACGGAACGCGAAAAAGAATAGGGTGAAACAAACATGAATAAGAAACTGCCGCTCCTCGCCTGCGCATTGCTCGCCAGCTTGACGCCGCAGGCATTCGCCGGGAATCCGCAGGTGTCGCCTCAGGCCAGCGACGCGCTGGCGCAGTCATTCCGGGCGCCACCGAATGACGCGAAACCGTGGGTTTACTGGTGGTTCGAGGGCGGCTACGGCAATCCGGAAGGAATGGCCAAAGACATTGCCGCGATGAAGGATAAAGGCATTGGCGGCGTGATGCACATGCAGACGATCAACTCAGGCGGACGCCCCGTGCCTAACGAGCCGAAGATGCTCAGCCCCGAGTGGGATGCCTGGTTTGGGGAGGCACTTCGCCTGGCAAAGGCCGCTGACATGACCATGTCGGCCAGCATTGTGGACGGATGGTCCCATGGCGGCGGCTGGATAGGCAAGGAGGATGGAGCCAAGCAGTTGGTGTACTCGGAAATACAGGTGGATGGTCCGGGTTCGCTCGACGTGCCATTGCCCCAGCCGCTCACACGCCTCGATGTTTACCACGATGTGGCCGTTGTGGCGTTCAAGGAGAAAGTCACGAGGTCGCCGGCGCCGCAGGAAGTAACGGCCAACAATGTTAAGGATGATGATACGGGTGATAATTGGCAGGCGATTCATGCCGTTGACGGCGATCCCGACACATGCTTGGGCACGCGAGAACCGTGCAACCCGCAATCCCCGGCACTATTGAATCTGACATTCTCCAAGCCGCTCACCGCTATCGGCGCGTTTGTCGCCGGTATGCCGAAAGCCGGACCGAAAGAGGCTGACATCCTGGCATCCGACGATGGGAAGACATTCAAGACTGTCATACGTTTTACGATGGAACCCGGCGAACAGAAGCGCGTGGATTTCCCTGCGACAACGGCACGGTATTTCCGCCTCTCGATTCCCGAAGCACACGCTCGGAATCTGCAATTGGCCGAATTCCAGTTACTACGCAAAGGCGATGTGCCTGTGCAACGGCACGGCATCAAGTACTGGGCATTCAAGTCGGCGAACTTCTCTTTCTTTGGGTGGCCCCCGAGACCGTATTCGGCTCTTGAGGAGGAGTATCCTGAGGACGACGCCTGCGACGTTTCCGCCAGAGATATTGTGGATTTGTCGAAGCATCTGAAACCCGATGGGCGGCTTGACTGGCAGTTCCCCGCCGGGCAATGGACGGTATTGCGCTTCGGATGGACGCCCCTGGCGGAACCCGCCCGCATGGGGAATGGCGGCGGGTACGAGGCTGATGTGCTGAACACCAAGTGTGCTGATCTGATGATGGATAAGCCGGCCAAACGCATGCGTGAGTTGAGCGTCAAGCATGCCGGCGGCGCGCCCATCTACTTCCACACCGACAGTTGGGAGATCGGCCTTGGCGCAAAAGGCCAGCAGCCCTCGTGGACCGAAGACTTCCGTCAGCAATTCCAGAAACGCCGGCATTATGACGTTTTGACCTATCTGCCTGCCCTGGCCAGGCGCATTGTAGATGGCCGCCAGACCACCGACCGGTTCCTCTGGGACTATCGGGCGACTGTGGCGGATTTGCTGGCGGACTATTACGGGCGACTTCAGGAACGCGCTCACGAGATGAATGGCGGCATCAATTCGGAATCGGGCTATGGCACGTATCCGATCCCGCACATGGACGGGCTGAAAGTGTTTGGCCGGGCCGACCGGCCCATGGCCGAATTCTGGCACGGCGGTCTCACCTGGGCGCCACAGTTGCGACAACAGGTTGACGTTATGCGGACTGCCGCTTCCGGTGCGCGGATCTACGGAAACCGCTTTGTGCAGGCAGAAACCCTGACGTTCGATCCCACGGCGGGCCTGTTCGAGGCGCCAATGAAATACCGCAAGACGCTCCATGAAGCCTGGTCCCGCGGACTGAACCAGGCGGTCATTCACAAATACACTCATCAGCCAAACGATGAGAAACCGGGAATGCTGGATTACGACATCTTCAACCGGAATTTCTCATGGTGGCCGCTGGCCGATGGATTGATCGGCTACATCGGACGATGTCAGTATCTTCTTCAGCAGGGAGATTATCTGGCGGATGCGGCGTATTTCGTCGGTGACGGATCATTCCGCTTCGTACCTGCAAAGGAGTGTCTCGTTCCAGCTCTTCCCGGCGGCTACGACTACGACGGCATAAACGCTGAAGTGCTGTTTACTCGCGCAAAGGTGCTGGATAAGCGTCTGGTGCTTCCCGCCTGCGAGGAAACGTCCGGCGCGCGCGGCGGCAACGGGCCGAGTTATCGTTACCTGGTATTGACGGATCCGCAATGCGTGACCATGACCGCGGCGACCCTCGGTCGAATTCACGAGCTCGTCAAGCAGGGGCTGACTCTGGTCGGCAAGCGCCCGCTGAGAACGCCGGGCTTGGGCGATCTGAAAAAGTCAGACGCCGACTTCAGGCGGCACGCCGATGCGTTGTGGGGTGCGGATTCAGGCGACACAGGTGATAGAGTGTTAGGCAAGGGCCGGGTGGTCTGGGGCCTGCCGCTCGCCGGGATTCTAACAAAAGACGGGCTCGCTCCCGACTGCGAAGCGAGCGAGGCAGCCAAACCGTATGCGCTTGCCTGGATTCACCGCCGGTACGGGTCGGACGAGATCTATTTCTTATCCAACCCGCAAGAACAGCTGGCGGAGTTGGCGGTGACCGTGCGTGCCAAGGGCAAGGTGGTCCAGTTGTTCGATCCGCTCGATGGTTCTTTCCGTGACTTGCCTGAAAAGAGCGAGGGCGCGGATGGCCGGACCACCGTGCCGTTGCATTTCGAGCCGTTCCAGGCGTTGTTTCTGGTGGTGAGGGAAAGAAGTCAGAAGTCAGAATTCAGAAGTCAGAATGGGGAGAAGAATTTCCCAACAACCAAGGTTGTTATAGATATTTCCGGGCCGTGGAACGTGAGCTTCGATGCCGCGTGGGTCAAGCCGTTGCCGCCTTCTGTGGCGCCGGGTTCGAAAGAAGTGACACTGGTCATGGAGCAACTGACGGAATGGAACAAGCGGCCCGAAGATGGGATCAAAGGGTACAGCGGCGTGGCGACCTATCGGAAGGTCTTCGACCTTCCGCCAGAAGTCAGAGGTCAGAAGTCAGAAGTCGGTATGACTAATTCTTTGCTTTCTGACATCCGACCTCCGATCTCTGACCTCTCCTCTGGTTTCTTCTTAAACCTTGGCACCGTCAAGGAAATGGCGCGGGTCGAGCTCAATGGGCAGGATCTGGGCGTGGTGTGGTGCCCCCCGTGGCGGGTGACGGTTCCGGCGGGTCTGCTCAAAGCGACCTCTAACCAACTGGTGATTACGGCGGCCAACACCTGGAACAATCGCCTGTGTGTGGATGCCGCGTTGCCGGCCAACGAAAGGCTGACTAGCGTCGGGCACGATCTCCACAACCGTGCGGCCGCCAAGGGCCTCCAACCCGCCGGTCTGTTGGGACCGGTGACGATACAAATGGCTGTCCCTGTGGATAACAAGTGAGTATTGCAGAGAATGCAAGGTTGAACCGGATTCTTGAACCACAACTCGAAACAGAAAAAGCTAAACAAAATGATCATGAACAAACTATATATATATACTTGTGCGGGCTGGCTGGCGCTGACGGGTGCCGTGAGGGCCGGAGACGATCTGGCCAAGACGTTTGCGACGCCGCCGGTTGAATCAAGGGCGTGGTGTTACTGGTGGTGGCTCAATGGCAATGCCAGCAAGGAAGGCATTACGCGCGACTTCGAGGAGATGCGGCGCAAGGGGATCAGCGGGGCGTTGCTGTTTGATGCCGGCTATGTGGCCGGTGATCCACAAGTACCCCAAGGTCCGCCATTCATGAGTCCGGCATGGCGCGAACTTTTCAAGCACGCGGTGCGCGAGGCCGATCGCTGCGGCATCGTCCTCACGGTGAACCTGTGCAGCGGTTGGGATTGCGGCGGCCCCTGGGTGACTCAGGAACACGCGGCAAAACAACTCGTTTCGTCGCAGATGAGGGTGAAAGGGCCCGGGCCTATCAGCGCGGCATTGCCCAAGCCGGCGGCCGTGCAGCAAGGATACTATCGGGACATTGCCGTGCTCGCGGCACCGGCGGGCGGATACAAACTCACTGCCAGTTCATGCCAACCCGGCTATCCGCCGGAGTTGGCCGAAGACGGCGATGACAATACACGCTGGATCTCCCAAGGCACCGCGGCAGGCATGGGACCCACGCCGGAAAAACCGGAGTTTCTGCTATTCGATTGCGACGATCCGCGTTCGGCCGCCGGCATCTGGCTGAAACCGTATCCCGATTGCGGGCCGGCACAGACCGAGGTGCAATGTTCGGACGATGGCAGCACCTTTCGTCCGCTCCAGCGCGTGACCCTGAAACCGGGCGAGGAAACAATCATCGGGTTCGCCGAGACCCGCGCGAAGTATTTTCGCGTTGTGTTTCTGTCGGCGCATCCTTTCCGAGGCGGAAACTGGAACGTGCAGGTCTCCGAGATCGCTTTGATGATAAAGGATCAAGTGACCGGCAAGCAACGGCCCGCGCCGTTGCGGTGGAACCACGCTGCGGTGGTGGACCTGGCGAAGTTCGTCGCTGGCAATGGCCAGTTGGACTGGGATGCTCCGGCGGGCGCCTGGAAGATCATGCGCATCGGTTGCACGTTGACCGGCCTGAGCACCTCGAATCCCGGGAGCGGACCAGCCGGCCCCGAGATCGATCCGATGAGCGCCGAGGCCTTGGATTTGCATTTTGCCGAGACGGGCGCGAAGCTCATCGCCGATGCCGGGCCGCTGGCCGGGAAGGCTCTTCAATACTTGCACATCGACAGTTGGGAGATCGGTCAGCCGAACTGGACGCCGAAGATGCGGGAGGAATTCCAGAAGCGGCGCGGGTATGACCCGCTGTTCTGGATGCCGGCGGTTCTTGGGATGCCCGTGGACAGTCAGGAGGAGACGGAGAAATTCATGCGGGATTACCGGCGCACGGTGGCGGATCTCGTGGCGGAAAACTACTATGGCCGCTTGAACGCATTGTCCGTCAAAGGCGGGCTGAAAGGCGCCCATTCCGAAGCCGGTGGTCCGATTGGCTGCCACTTTTTCTGGGGTGACGCGCTCAGGAATCTGGGTGTGAACGCCATTCCGATGGGCGAGTTCTGGAAGCGCAACAGCGAGCCGGACGGTGACATCTTCTATGGCCCCTACAACCATACGATCCGGGAGGCCGCCAGTGCCGCCCATATCTATGGCAAACCGGTTTGCCAGGCGGAGGCGTTCACGAGTTTTGGTCTCGACTGGTGCGAGGCGCCCTGGGACATGAAGGACCTCGGTGATGCCGCTTTCTGCGATGGGTTGACGCGCATGGTGTTCCATCATTGGGCGCATCAACCGTTTCTTGACGCGAAGCCCGGATTCCAGTGGGGACATGTCGGAACTCATTATGACAGCAATCTGACATGGTGGCCGATGGCGGAAGGGTGGCTGGCCTATCTGACCCGGTGTCAGCATCTGCTCCGGCAGGGTTTATTTGTGGGCGATTTCGCCTATCTCCAGACCGAAGACATACCGTCTTTCGCGGCCAGGAAGATGGATCAACAGCCGATGCGTCCAGTGGGGTTCGATTATGATGCGATGAGTGCGGATGCGCTGATAGCCAGGGCGTCGGCGAAGGACGGGCGGCTGGTGTTGCCGGATGGAATGTCTTATCGCTATCTTGTTCTGCCGCATGGTCCGAATGCATTCCTAACGACCGCGACGCTGAAGAAGGTCAACGAACTGGCCGAGGCGGGGGTGACGGTGGTCGGCCCCGCGATTTTCGGCGCTGCGGTGACGAAGCTGCGGCAGGACACACTGGATGCCATCGTGAAAGCCGACGGTGTGCTGCCTGACATCGAAATTCGCAATCCCGGGGCGGGCACGAACTTTGATTGGATCCATCGGCGGAATGGCGGAGTCGATGTATATTTCATCAGCCATCAGACTCCGAATCGGAAGGACGACGTGACGACGGAAATCACCTTCCGCGTGGCAGGCAAGCGACCGGAGCTTTGGGATGCGGTCACGGGGAAGACACGTGAGTTGGTCGAATACAAGACCACGGAAGACGGCCGGACAGTGGTTCCGCTGACGTTTGCGCCGCGGCAGAGCTGGTTCGTGGTATTCAGGAAAGACGTTGCAACCGCGAAAGACGCGAAAGACTGGAAAGGGGCAAGGAATTTTCCAGAGTTGAAGGCGATGATGACTTTAACCGGCGCGTGGGATGTGCAGTTCGATGCGCAATGGTTCTACCCTGATAACGGCACGGGCGGGAAAATGCGTTTCGAGCAGTTGACGGATTGGACGACACATCCGGAAGCCGCGGTCAAATATTACTCGGGTATCGCGGTGTATCGCAAGACGTTCGATTGTCCGCCGCCCGCCACTCGCACCCCGGTACTCTCACTCGACCTCGGCGAGGTCAAGAACCTGGCGCGTGTCAAACTGAACGGCCGCGATCTCGGTATTGTCTGGACAGCTCCGTGGCAGGTGGAGATTCCGCGGGGGTTGATCCAAGAGAAGGGGAATGCCTTGGAAATCGAAGTGGCGAACCTCTGGCCCAATCGGCTCGTCGGCGATGCGACACTGCCGCCGGACCAGCGGCGGACCAGGACCAACGTGGTCACCTATAAGGCAGAAAAGAAAGGGTTCCGGTCCGGTCTGCTGGGCCCGGTGCAGGTGCTTGAACGCGCACAGAACCTATTCAACCCTTAAGCATAAATTTGAAGGAAATAACCCTATCAAGAGAGCAGCACAACAATGAAGAAACTCACAACATTCCTCCTCGCCGCCGTGGGGCTGCTGTCCTGCGTCCCGGCCGCAACTGCCGCAGACCTAACACATCTCCGCTGCGAATACCGGGTCAACCCGCTCGGCATCGACGCGGAGAAGCCGCGGCTGTCGTGGGTCATTGGCGATCCAAAATCTGAAATCTCAAATTTGAAATCTCAAAGCCCAAGGGGTCAGAAACAAAGTGCCTATCAGGTGGTGGGCGCCTCGTCTCCCGAGTTGCTCGCCAAAGACCAGGGGGATCTGTGGGACAGTAAGAAGGTGGTGTCGGACCAGAGCATCCAGGTGGAGTATGCCGGAAAGCCGTTAGACTCGCGGATGGTCTGCCATTGGAAGGTGCGGGTGTGGGACAAGGACGGCAAAGCGTCGGCCTGGAGCGCCCCGGCCGGATGGTCGATGGGTTTGTTGAAGCCCGAGGACTGGCAGGCGAAATGGATCGGGCTGGATAAGGCGAAGGCGCTCAGGAATTTTTCCGGACTGCCTGGCGTACAATGGGTCTGGTTCCCCGAAGGCGAGCCAGCAGTTAGCGCGCCTGTGGGGACACGGTATTTCCGCCGTAACCTGACCCTGCCTGATGACCGGACCATAACCCGTGCGGTTTGTCAGATCGCAGCAGACAACGCGTTTGAATTATTCGTCAACGGCACGCCAGCCGGGCAGGGCGCCGATTTTAATATTCCCACGACGTTGGACGTGACGAAGCTCATAAAGCGCGGGGTCAATAGCGTCGCGGTGATGGCAACGAACGTCGGCGATGTTCCCAACCCTGCGGGGTTGATAGCGGTGCTGCGGGTGGAGTTTGCACAAGGGGAGCCGCTGGTGATCCAGACAGACGGACAGTGGAAGGCCGCACAGGAACGCAGGGAAGGGTGGGAGCGGGAGGGCTTCGACGATTCATCCTGGGCGGCTGCGAAAATCCTCGGCGTGTACGGGATGAGTCCTTGGGTTGATCCCGGTTCCGGTGATGCCCAGTCTCTTCCGGCGCGCTATTTGCGCCGGGAATTTCCGCTTGAGAAGAAAGTCGCACGGGCGACAGCTTACGTGTGTGGTCTCGGTTTCTTCGATCTCTACTGCAATGGCCGCAAGGTTTCCGATCATGTGATGGACCCCGCCTTGTCGGATTACCGGAAGGCCGCGTATTACGTAACCTTTGATGTGACATCGCACCTTCAAAAGGGGAGCAATGCGCTGGGTGTGGTTCTGGGCAACGGCCGATTCTTCGCCCCGCGTCTGCAGTCGCCTGCGCCAACGCTGAACTACGGATATCCCAAACTGTTGTTGCAGACGGAGATCACCTACGAAGACGGAACCACGGCACGGATCGTCAGCGATGAAAACTGGAAGTTGACTACTCAGGGGCCGATCCGTGCCAATAGCGAGTATGATGGCGAGGAATACGACGCCCTGAGGGAGATGGATGGTTGGAGCGGGATCGGGTTCGATGAGGCGAAGTGGGAAAGCGTGCAGTTAGTCAAAGCCCCGGGCGGTGCCTTGCGGGCGCAGATGATGGAGCCCATGCGGGTGACGCAGACGATCAAGCCGGTGGCGATCACCAATCCCAAGCCTGGGACGTTCATCGTCGATATGGGGCAGAATTTCTATGGCACGCTGCGGATGAAGGCGTGCGGTCCGCGCGGTACGGAAGTGCGGCTAACCAGTGCGTACAGTCTTCTGCCCGACGGGATGCTCAAGACCGCGGATAACCGGGGCGCTCGCGCCACTGATGTTTACATCTTCAAAGGCATGGGCGAAGAAGTTTGGAATCCGCAATTCAAAGGCCAGGGCTACCGGCGCGTGCAGGTGACGGGATTTCCGGGCACGCCGACGCTTGATAACTTCGACGGTCTGGTGATTCATACCGACGCGGAACCGGTCGGCGAATTCGCCTGTTCTAACGATTTGGTGAATCGCATTCACCTGGCCATGCGGTGGGGGTTCCGGATGTACTTGCGCAGTGCGCCCCTGGACCCGGATCGCGATGAGCGGCAGGCCTGGATGGGCGACCCTGCCAAGGATTCCGAGAGCGAAGCTTTCAATTTTAACGTGGCGGCGTTCTACACCAAGTGGATGGACGACGTGCGCCGCTCGCAGCGGTCGGACGGAACCATCCCCGATATATCCATGAACTGGGATTGGGGCAGCGGCGTGGAATGGCCGAGTGTCTTTACGATCATTCCCGACTGGTATCTGGACTTCTATGCGGACCGGCGGGTTGTGGAAAACCATTACGGCGCGATGAAACGCTGGGTGCTGGCCATGGATGCAATCCATCGTGACGCCGACGGAACCCTCAAGAGCAAGGCTTATGCCGACTGGTGCGATACCTATTCGATGGATGGCGGTGGCGGTGAGACTGGCCGAACGCCGCAAGAACTGGTTTCCACCGCCTATCACTATAACAACTGCCGGATCATGGCGCGGGCGGCCAAGCGCTTGGATCAAGTTGAGGATAAAAAGCAATTCGTTGAAATGGCAGAAAAGCTCAAGGCGGCTTTCAACAAACGGTTTCTCGATCCTGCCACGGGCGCGTACCAAGGCGGCACCCAGTGTGCTTATGTGTTGCCCCTGGCTTTTGGCATGGTCCCGCCGGAACACCGCAAGGCCGTGATTGACAACCTACTGAACGATATTCTTATCACGCATAACGGCCATCTCTCCGTCGGCTTGATTGGCATGCAATGGCTAATGCAGGTGTTGACGGACATAGGCCGCGCGGATGTGGCATGGACCATAGTCACGCAGACCACCCGTCCGAGTTGGGGTTATATGATCGGCAAGGGCGCCACCACGATCTGGGAACGTTGGGACACGGACACCCGCGATCCGGGAATGAACAGCGAAGCGCTGTTGATCCAGGCTGGCAACCTCGACGCGTGGTTCTATCAGACGCTGGCAGGGATCAACTATGATCCGGCACAACCGGGCTTCAAGCACAGCATCATCAGACCACAGCCGCTGGGCGATCTCACCTGGGTAAAGGCCCATCATGATTCAATATATGGTCGCATTGTCAGCAACTGGAGACGCGAGGGCGGCAAACTAACAATGGATGTCACGATCCCCGCCAATACTACGGCAGTAGTATATGTCCCGGCCAAGGATGCCGCCGGTGTGACCGAGTCAGGCAAGCCCGCCGGGCAAGCGGAGGGCGTGAAGTTTCTGCGCACGGAAAACAACGCCGCCGTCTATGCCGTGGGTTCCGGTGCCTATCAATTTCAATCCACTCTGCAAAGATAGCAGAGAAAGAAGTCTAGGATGTTGTACAAGAAACAGATTTGGTAGAATTGGAGAAGATATGAAAAAGAAAATGTGGGTTATGTTGATGGTGTTATGTTCGATGCTCGCGCTGGCGGCCGAGGTGAATTCCGAACCGGTGGCCCCTCAGGCTATTGACGCGCTGGCGCAGTCCTTCCGAGTGCCGCCGCATGACGCGAAGCCGTGGGTTTACTGGTGGTTCCAGGGCGGATACGGCAATCCTGATGGGATGGCCAAGGACATTGCCGCAATGAAGGATAAAGGCATCGGCGGCGTGATGCACATGCAGACGGTCAACTCTGGCGGATTGCCCGTGGCCAGCGAGCCAAAAATGTTAGGTCCCGAGTGGGACGCGTGGTTTGGCGAGGCCCTGCGTCTGGCGAAGGCCGCGGACATGACCATGGCGGCGAGCATTCTGGACGGATGGTCCCATGGCGGCGGCTGGGTGGGCAAGGAAGATGGCGCCAAGCAACTGGTGTATTCGGAAATACAGGTCGATGGCCCGGGCGCGCCGGATGCGCCCTTACCCCAGCCGTCCTCACGCCTGGAGGTCTATCACGATGTGGCCGTGGTGGCATTCAAAGAAAAGACGCCCTGTCCGCCGGTTCCGCTGGAGGTCAGCGCTAACAATGTGGCGGGCGGCTATTGCGGGCAGGAATACTGGCCGGCAGTCCACGCCGTGGACCACGACCCGGAAACATTTTGGAGGACTGGCGGCCCGTGTTCGCCTGAAGCACCGGCATTCTTGGATTTGACCTATCCACGCCCGATCACGGTAGCGGGAGCCATGATCGGCGGAATGCCTAACGCCGGACCGAAGGAAGCTGATATCCTGGCGTCGGACGATGGCAAGACGTTCAAGCCAATCGCACATGTCACAATGAATCCCGGCGAACACAAGCGAACCGCATTCGCGGCGACTACGGCGCGGATCTTCCGTCTCGTGATTACCGCAGCCCACACACAGGATCTGCAATTGGCCGAGTTCCAACTGCTGCGCCAGGGTGATGAGCCTGTCGTGCGTCGCGGCATCAAGTGGTGGGATCTCAAGTCGGCCAACTTTGGCGGTGGCTGGGGCGGCTGGCCACAAAACCTCTATCAGGCACTGGAGGAGGAATATGCCGGCGATGACGCCAGCGATGTCGCCGCCGCCGGGGTGGTGGATCTTTCCTCGCATCTGCAAGCCGACGGACGGCTGGACTGGCAGTTTCCGGCGGGACGCTGGACGGTGCTGCGCTTTGGTTGGACGCCGCTTGCCGAACCCGCCCGCATGGGAAACGGTGGCGGCTATGAGGTCGATGTGCTCAACACCAAAGGGGCCGATCTAATGATGGACACTGCGGCCAAACGGATGCGTGAATTGAGTATCAAGAACGCCGGTGGAGCGCCTATCATTTTTCATACCGACAGTTGGGAGATCGGTGCTGGCGGCAAAGGCCAGCAACCAACGTGGACGGACGATTTCCGTCAGCAATTCCAGAAGCGGCGCGGCTACGACCTGGTGACCTATCTGCCCGCCATGGCCCGGCGCATCGTTGATGGTCGCCAGACTACAGACCGGTTTCTCTGGGATTTCCGCGCTACGGTGGCAGACCTGTTAGCGGACTATTACGGGCGCTTGCAGCAACGGGCGCACCAACTGAACGGCGGCATGAACTGCGAATCCGGCTATGGGAGTTTCCCGCATCCGCACATGGATGGACTGCAACTCTTCGGGCGATCAGACCGGCCCATGGCAGAGTTCTGGCATCCTTATGAAACCTGGAGCGCCGAATATCTGCAACTCGTCGACGTGATGCGCACGGCGGCCTCCGGCGCGCGGATCTACGGCAACCGCTTCGTGCAGGCAGAAACTCTGACATTCAACCCCACGGAAGGTCAGTTCACCGCACCAGCGAATTACCGCCGGACCCTGCACGAGGCCTGGGCACGCGGATTGAACCAGGCGGTGATCCACAAATACACGCATCAACCAACTGAGGACAAACCGGGATTGCAGGACTACGACATCTTCAACCGGCACTTTTCGTGGTGGCCACTGGCGGACGGGTTCCTCGGTTACATCGGGCGGTGCCAGAACCTCCTGCAGCAGGGAGATTTCGTTGCCGATGCCGCGTATTTCGTGGGAGAAGGCGCGTCACGTTTCGTACCGGGCAAGGATTCCCTCAATCCGGCGTTGCCCGCCGCTTATGATTACGACGGCATCAACGCCGAGGTGCTGCTCACCCGCGCCAAGGTGCTAGACCGGCGGCTGGTGCTGCCCGCCTGCTTGGAAACGCCCGGCGCACGCGGGGGGAGCGGGCCGAGCTACCGTTACCTGGTGCTGACAGATCCGCAGTGCGCGACAATGACCGCGCCTACGCTCGGTCGAATACATCAACTTATCAAGGCGGGACTGACGCTGGTCGGCAAGCGCCCGCTGCGGACGCCGGGCCTGGGGGATCTGCAAAAATCGGAAGCCGCATTCAAGAGGCACGCCGATGCGTTGTGGGGAGAGAATCCCGGCGCCACAGGTGAGAGACCGGTGGGCCGGGGTCGAGTGATATGGGACCGGCCGCTCGGTGACATTTTAGCCACAGACGGGGTTGTTCCCGATTGCGAAGCGAGCGAGGCAGGCAAACCGTATACGATAGCTTGGTTGCACCGCCGGTCCGGCTCGGATGAGATCTACTTTCTATCCAACCCGCAGGAAAAGCCGGCGGAGGTGGCGGTGACCGTGCGTGCCAAAGGCAAGGTGGTCGAGTTGTTCGATCCGCTGGACGGCTCTTCGCGTGACTTGCCGGAGAAGA